>RCNF010001855.1_pt1 | contig 11262 bp, 9 predicted proteins | sample 2041311 | NCBI WGS metagenome assembly RCNF01 (sample SAMN09708228, study PRJNA481090) | Marine sediment metagenome, whole genome shotgun sequencing project. | biome: marine sediment; feature: ocean; material: sediment; isolation source: Sewage treatment plant 2 marine sediment (STP2) ... | reverse complement strand
GATCCTACTTATGAGGATTCTCTGAATCTGCTGGCCAAGTTGCCGGAGGTGGCTTCTTATATCCATGCAAAGCTTTACCGTGATGGCAACCGAATCCAATCCAACCCCAATCTGGATATGGGGGCCAATTTTGCACATATGATGGGCATTCCCGCGCCCTACGATGATGTCTCCAGGCTCAATTTCATTATCCATGCCGACCATGAGAGCGGAAATGTAAGTGCTCATACAGGCCACCTGGTAGGTAGTTCATTATCAGACATATACTTATCTATCTCAGCCATGATCAACGGGCTGGCCGGACCTTTACATGGATTGGCCAACCAGGAGGTGCTAAGGTGGCTGCAGGACCTGGTGGAGAAGATGGACGGACAGATACCCACCGAGGAAGAGATGAAGCAATTTGTTTGGGATACCCTCAATTCAGGACAGGTTATTCCTGGTTATGGCCATGCTGTACTGCGTAAGACAGATCCACGCTATACGCTTCAGCGTGAATTCTGCCTCACCCATATGAAGGACGATCTGCTCTTCAAGTATACCGACATGCTTTACAAAGTAGTTCCGGACATCCTGAAGGAGCAGGGTAAGGCCAAGAACCCATGGCCCAATGTGGATGCCCAGTCGGGAATCATTCACTGGCACTATGGTATTACGGATTACGAGTTCTATACCGTACTCTTTGGCATTGGCCGCTCTATCGGTATTACGGCCAACCTCATCTGGGACCGTGCTCTGGGCTATCCTCTGGAGAGGCCCAAATCGGTGACCACCGATATGCTTGAGAAGATGGCCATGAAGGCCAAGGAGAAGAATGCAGAAATTGAAAAAGCTGCCAAAAACTGCAAGGAAGAATAAACCTTGAGGGTAGTCAATCCCATTAAAACAAGTCCATTAAAAAGGCTGCCTGCTCAGGGCGGCCTTTTTTGGTTTAACAACGTTAAATAGTTCTATATATGTAATGAAATACGCCATTTACATATATATTTGTGCCATTAGCCACAAGAAATCAACTGTTTGTCAAATTTAAAATGGAATGGATCCCCGGAGCCATATCAAACCTTTCTAAGCTTTACCCCTTATTGCTTGCCGGCTTTTTGGTTTTGACACTCATGGCACATGCCTGGCTGTTCAAAAGAAAGACCCGTCAGTATCGAAGCGATTACCGCAGGATGAAGGCACAGGAGAAAGAGTCGCGGATGGTGCTGCAGCATCGAAACCAGCTTCGCGACCGCACCAGGCATTATGAACAGAGCCTTACCTATGCACTGCGAATCCAGACAGCCATGTTTCTTACCCCAAAGCAGCTAAGGACCCTTTTCCCTGAATCTTTTATCTATCATCGACCTAAAGACATTGTGAGTGGCGATTTTAACTGGGCCAGAAGGATGAACGGAAAGATACTTTTCTCGGTGGCCGATTGCACGGGACATGGTGTTCCAGGTGCTTTTATGTCCCTTCTTGGCCTGGAATTCTTCAGGCAGATTACCGTTGGTCAGGGAATTATAGACCCGGCTGGGATATTGAATGAGATGAACAGTCAGTTCGATATTGTGCTTGGAAATACCGAGGAGTTATCTCTGAAGGATGGCATCGATCTGGCCATCTGTGCATACGACTATAAGACACATACGCTTGAATATGCAGGAGCTTTCAATTCTCTCTATATCGCACGTGATCATGAGATTCTGGAGATAAAAGGCGACCGGATTATTGTGGGTCCGGATTATGGACTTCAGCGTGGAAAATTTGAGAACCGGACGCTGAAGATAGAGGAAAATGATATGCTCTATATGTTTACCGATGGTTATGCCGACCAGTTTGGAGGACCGGAGGGAAAGAAGTTTAAATACCGCCGATTCAGGCATCTTTTAATGTCCATTCACCAGCTCTCCGCGGAAGATCAGTTGCTTAAGTTAGAAGAGAATATGAACGAATGGATGGGGGAGCGGGAGGATCAGATTGATGATCAGACCATCATCGGCATCAGGCCAACCAGTTTCTCATCTTCCGGATGAGCATTTCGGTGGTGAAAGGTTTGGCAATATAATCATCCACCCCGGCAGCCAGGCAGTTTTCCCTGTCCCCGGCCAGTGCGTTGGCTGTAACAGCCACAATGGGGACGTGGCGATCACCAGTGGACTCAATCTCACGGATCTTTTGGGTAGCTACAATGCCATCCATGATGGGCATCATAATATCCATCAGGATCAGGTCGTATTGTTTCGACCCAAACATCTCAAGGGCCTGTTTTCCATTGGAGGCCACATCGATCCTGTTCACCAGCTTGTTAAGGCTTAAGAGTACGATCTTCTGGTTAATCGCATTGTCCTCCACCAGGAGGATCTTGGCATCCTTTAAATCAATTCCCGGTTTCCCTGGGGGTGTCGTCCCCGGGATTATACCTGCATCAGGAGCTGTCTCTTTGGTGGGATCCCTGGTAAAATCCTGGAAAAAACTTAGCGAGGCACCCTGACTCTCCGGTACTGCTGAAAGCGTACTTTCACTCTCAAGCAAGAGGGTAAATGCATTGGTCAGGTTCGAACCGCTATGGGAATTGCCCTGTTGAAGCGATCTCACGTGGTCTACCAGTGCTGCGCCATTTATGGTAGAAACCTTAAATGCAAATTCAAGCCTCACATGACTGGGGCTTTCCTTCAGACTCTTTATCTGAATCTGAACTGGTTCCGTATCCGTCCGGTAATCATTTACCCCGTAGAAAATATTGACAATCAGACTGCGGACCAGGCCCGGATCTCCAATGATGAAGTTCTTCAGCTTATCCAGGCGGGAAATGGAGAGATCTTCTACTAATGATCCTCCAGACTTAAGTATACTTATGGATTCTTCCAGCACCGAGCTCAGATCAAAGGAGGTAATACTTCGCTTATAATCCACCATCCCCGGTGAGGCTATTTCAACAATATTATTTACATCCTTAATAAGAAGATTGGTCGATGCCTTCAGGGTTTCCATTAGTTCCTGCTGTTCGTAACTCAATCTTTCGTCATGTACCAGACTGTTAATCAGTGCAATATTGCTTAGGGAGGTGCGAAGCTTATGGGAGAGTCTGCTGATAAATTCATCTTTCTCAAGCATTTCATTTTCCACCTGCGTCCTGGATTCCTTCAACTTGGCAAGGAGTTCCCTGTTTGTTCTTTCAACGTAGATGGATACTGCAATAACCAGGGCATAGGTAGTAAAGAAAAGCAGCGCATTGTAAAGATCCAGATGGATGGCGGTATCCAGTTGTGGAATAGAATTCAGCACTACAGTGGTAAGGCCCACTATGATGGGTATATAGATTCCCTGTTTTCCGTTCATACTCACCGCAACCAGTGGAAAGACCAGATAGAAAGCAAGGATCAGAACGGACGCTACACCCAGGTTAAACAGATAGGCATTGAGAATAATCAAGGCAGTTAGTGCCAGGACGAGCAAACTGCTCAGGTTGCTTCTTCGCCCTACGGGAATAAATATAAAGGCGGCCAGAGTAAGTACCAGCACGATCCCGTTGATAAGGTTCAGGGATGAGATCCCTGTCAGATAGGAATAAAGAATGGAAAGGGTCAGCATGGTGATCAGAATCAGGTAGTAGTAATTGATTCTTTTGGCCCTGTTCACCGTAGCCTGCTCCATCGTTTCATCCACTCCAAAAGAGGCGATCTTTTGTAAAAAACTAAGAAACATGGTATTCCAATAATGGCTTTAAATAGTAAAGAAAGTTAAAATATAGCCAATCATGAAAATTATGGTTCTATTTTTGTTACATATACATATATTAGTTCGTAATTTTGTAGAGTAACAGTAATAGGTCGCATCATGAGAAAAATACTTTTTTTCATATTTCTGACTGTATGTCCGCTGATACTGGCGCAGGAGGATGAAGAGAGAGAACTGGTGGAGTATTCACCTGATTTTGAATTCAGGGATGGACTCTTTGCCAATTTTGAAACTGTGAAAGAGAACAATGCCATTCCACCTGCCCGCATCGTTACCGATGAGGATATGTTCGAAAGAGATTTTTATGAAAAGATAACCACCTTGAAGGAAATCGTGATCTATGATGAAAATGGGGTGAAGAAGGTGTTGAAGACGGAGGATATCTGGGGGTACAGCCGCAACGGAATCCTTTACATCAATGTGGGTTTAAATTTTCACAGGATCAGCTTCATGGGCAGCATCAGTCATTTTGTAGCCACGGTAACCACTTACAACCCTAATAATTACGATCCTTATTATTACAACCCCTACTACTCCAATTCATACTATTACAACCGTTATTCCCAACCTCAATCCAATGTGGGCAATACCGATCTTAGGCAGTACCTGCTAGACTTTGAATCCGGCGATGTAATGGAGTATGATACGGAAACTGTAGAGGTCCTCCTGATGAAGGATCCAGAGCTGGCAGATGAGTTCCATGCTCTTCGTAGCCGGAAACAGAAGCAGATGAAGTTCGTGTTTATACGACGTTTTAATGAGAAACATCCCCTCTATTTTCCGGGCGATTGATAAGTTTAACCCAAACCCATAGAATGCACATGAAAAAGTATTATGCCCTCCTGCTGCTGTTGATACCATTTATTCAGTTGCAGGCACAGAGAGAATATCTTCCAACCCAGGAGGACCTGGACCATTTTCATACCACCAAGACCTATGTGGTTCTGGAGAGTAATGCCATTTCGGATTATAATATTGAGATCCAGGATGCGGTAAACAAGTTCTGGGATATTACAGAATTTGAGTTTATTAAAATGGAAGACTTCTCTAAGAAGAGTAAAGATAAGAACGCCTCTTTTCTTTACCTGGCGGGGGTGAGCTTTGAGAAGGACAGATCAAATGCCCGTTACGAGTTTATTTGTCTGTCTCTTGGTGGTGATCGTGTATCCATCGATGATTTAAAGGATGTGGCCAACATTCCCATGAGCTATTACGGGGTGGACGGAGATCACTATGCCTACAAGCTGGGGATCATGATCAGGTTCCTTCAGTACCATGTGCGGCTGATTACCGAGAACCACAATATTGTCAGTCAGAACGTCTACAAATACTACAATGAAAATATGGCAGATGTGAAGGGGAAGACCCTCTATCTGGTTGAGGAGGAGCTGGCCAGGGAGGTCAACACACTTTCAAAGATCAAGGCCATTTATCCGGGCGAAGTGAAGTTAGTTGACCGGGAGGCCATCAAGGAGCTAATCATGGCCGAGGATGAAAATGCAGTAGTGCTGCATAAGGTGGGGCCCGAAGGAAAGAAAATGAATGCCCGGGTATATAAAATCCTGATCGGATTGGCCGATGCAAAGTTTTATTACTTTGATTACCACAAGGTGAATGAAAAGCATCCGGATGCTTTTCTGGAAAGCGATTTTAAGAAGCTGGCAAAGGCCACCAAATAGAGGGAAACTATTCAATGGCCAATAAACCATCCATTCCAAAAGGAACCCGTGATTTTTCGCCCCTGGAAATGGCCAGGCGCAATCATATTTTTGATACCATCCGAAGAATCTTCAAGGTTCATGGCTTTCTGCCCATCGAAACCCCTGCCATGGAGAACCTTTCATCGCTCATGGGCAAATATGGTGATGAAGGGGATAAATTGTTGTTTAAGATCCTCAATTCGGGCGACTTCAAGGCAAAACTGAGTCCGGAGGAGTTAAGCCAGACACCTGCCGGTAAATTGGGCACTCTGATATCCGGGAAAGGCTTACGCTATGACCTGACGGTTCCTTTTGCCCGTTTCGTGGTGCAGCACCGCAATGAGCTCACTTTTCCGTTCAAGCGTTATCAGATCCAGCCAGTATGGCGTGCCGACCGCCCACAACGTGGACGTTACAGAGAATTTTACCAGTGCGATGTAGATGTAATCGGGAGCACTTCCCTGCTTAATGAGTTTGAGCTGATCCAGATCATCGATGAGGTGTTCGCGGCATTGGGGCTGAAGGTGGTAATCAAGCTGAATAACCGGAAGGTACTGGCAGGGATCGCTGAGGTGATTGGGGCACCAGAGCGGATGACAGATATCACCGTGGCCATCGATAAACTTGAGAAGATTGGACAGGAGGGAGTATTGGCCGAACTGGAACAGAAAGGCTTAAGTCAGGAATCCATTCAAAAGCTCGATCCTCTTTTACTTATGGAGGGATCCACCCAGGAGAAATTGGAGTTTCTGAAGAAGTTTTTGAAAGCTTCCGAAATCGGGAACGAGGGACTTAGCGAGCTGGGTCGCCTCCTGGATTATGTGGAGACCGACCCGGTAGGAGCTGATCTTGAATTTGATCTGACCCTGGCCAGGGGATTAAACTACTATACCGGGAGCATTCTGGAAGTAAAATCGGCAGAAGTCTCCATAGGCAGTATCTGTGGAGGAGGAAGGTATGATGATCTGACCGGTATTTTCGGACTGGAGGGCGTTTCAGGTGTGGGAATTTCATTTGGTGCAGATCGCATTTACGATGTATTAAATCAGCTGGAGCGTTTCCCCGAAAGAGCCACCCTGGATACCACCCTGCTCTTCGTGAATTTTGGAGAGACAGAAGTGAAGCATATTATTCCTATCCTTGGTAACCTGAGAAAAAACGGCATTGCCACTGAACTATATCCCGAGCAGGCCAAGATGAAAAAGCAAATGACATATGCCAACAGCCGGGAGATCCCCTTTGTTGCCCTGGTTGGCGAACAGGAGATCCAGGACGGCCATATTACTCTGAAGGAGATGGAGACCGGCAAGCAGGAGAGGCTCACACCGGAGGAGCTGGTGGAACGTTTATCCTCTGCCAAATAACATTCTCTAATCTATTTACAGCTCATTTTTTTTTCTGTACTTGCTTTCCAAATCTTATGGATATGGAGAAGATACATCTGGTTAGCACAGAGGAAATTGATTGGAAGAAGTTTGAAGAGATCAGTTCGGGCGGAACGCAGATTGTATTATCAGACGATGTGATTGAGAAGATCACCATCTGCAGGGAGTATCTGGATCGCAGACTGGAAAACTCGGACGAGGTTCTCTATGGGATCAATACCGGTTTTGGTTCCCTTTGCGATAAGGTTATATCCAGTGAGAACCTGGGTCTCCTGCAGAAAAACCTGGTCATGTCGCATGCCTGTGGAGTGGGGGAGGAAGTACCTGAAGAGATTACCCGCCTGATGCTTTTACTGAAGATCCAGTCCCTCTCTTACGGCCACTCCGGTGTACAGGTGGAGACTGTGCAGCGCCTGGCCGACCTGTACAACCATGATATTCTACCAGTAGTCTATACCTACGGCTCCCTGGGAGCTTCAGGTGACCTGGCTCCATTGGCACATATGAGTCTGCCCCTCCTGGGAATGGGTGATGTAAATGTGAATGGGAAGCAGAGAAAGGCTTCGGAGGTGATAAAGGAGATGGGCTGGGATCCCATTGAGCTAAAATCGAAGGAAGGGCTGGCCCTCCTGAACGGAACGCAATTCATGAGTGCTTACGGGGTATATCTCTGCCTGCGGGTGTTCAAATTATCACGGCTGGCCGATATCATCGGGGCACTTTCGCTGGAAGCATTCGATGGTCGGATCGAACCTTTCCATGAGCTGATTCAGCGGATCAGGCCCCACCAGGGACAATTGGTTACTGCCCGGAGGTTCAGGTGGCTGCTTGAAGGCAGTGAACTGATTGGCCGCTCCAAGGCCCATGTACAGGATCCCTACTCTTTCCGATGCATTCCCCAGGTTCATGGTGCCTCCAAGGACTCCATAAACTATGTGGCCTATGTGTTCCGGAACGAAATCAATGCGGTTACCGACAATCCCACCATCTTCCCGGAGGAGGATCTGATAATTTCGGCAGGAAACTTTCATGGCCAACCCCTGGCCCTGGCACTTGATAACCTGGCCATAGCCATGAGTGAGATGGGAAATATCTCGGAGCGGCGCACTTACCAGTTAGTATCGGGGACTCGTGGACTGCCCCCCTTCCTGGTGGCCAAACCCGGACTCAACTCCGGATTTATGATTCCACAGTACACAGCTGCCTCCATGGTGAGTCATAACAAGCAACTTTGCACCCCGTCGTCGGTGGATTCCATCGAATCGTCGCAGGGACAGGAGGATCATGTGAGCATGGGAGCCAATGCGGCCACCAAGGCCTACAAGGTGATGCTAAATCTGGAGCGTATTCTGGCCATTGAACTATACAATGCGGCTCAGGCCATGGAGTTCAGGCGACCCGCACTTACGAGTCCCTATATGGAAGGTTTCCTGAAAGAATACAGAAAACGGGTTTCATTTGTGAAGGATGATAAAGTAATGTATCACGATATTGCCCTCAGTGTGGAGTTCCTGCAGGAGATTGAACTGGACCTGCCGGAGGACCTGATCATGATGCGCGACTACTCGCCGGCAGATATGAGGTAAGGACTATAGCAAGTAGGGAACAGGTCCCATTGGATAGGGTTCCGCCCCCTCTGTCTTCTTTCCGGATCCTCCACTATGACCACGCTGGTCCCTTCCTTCTTCCCTTAGCTTGCGAATCAGGTTACGTCGGAAATCCCATTCTACCTTGCCCAGTTTTAGCACTTTCTTGGTAGGAAGGGCATCCAGGAATTTTTCCTGGTAATACTCCCTTTCCAGTTCCAGCTGTTTTTCCTTCAGTGAATAGCCTTTCTCAAGGGTTTCCAGGATCTCTTTGTCGCTAAGGTTGTCGGCATTTTTATGGGCATAGGTCCAGGTATTGCGCTCATCCTCTACCAGCTTCATCTTCCTGTTTTGAAAGTCTTTGTAGAGGGGCCAGAAGGCTTTGCTTTCCGAATCGGTCAATTCCAACTCTTCCGTGAAGTATACCTTTCTTTCTTCATTAAATTTGTCGATCTGTTCCTGCGACTGGGCCATAAGTGTTCCCGAAGTGGTAAAAAGGAATATGGCAGCTGTAAGCTTATATATGATTCTGTTATTCATCTTGTTGTATTTACTATTCAAAAATAAGATCCATTTCCACATCATTGATGGCCAGATATTCGATGGCCTGACTTGCAAAGGCTTCATCTTCATTTAGTTCAGGAGCTTCTTCCTCCAGAAGATCATAGAGGTAGCGGTCGTCATCCAATAACTGCATCTGTTCCAGAAGGGCCATGTCGGGATAAAGCCCCTCAGCACTTTCTGAAGTGGTGAAGCGTATAATGGAAGTGGTGATAAGGGCGGCTGCCAGGACAGCGGCTGCCGCGGCCATCCATCGGGTGGCTGTTCCGATCTTACGTACCGGAACTTTGGAAGCTTCTTCCTCCTTGATTCGCTGTTGCAGCCGTTCAGCAAAGCCTTCAAAATACCCTTCGGGCACGCCAAAAGGGTGATTTTTCAGCTCTTCCTGCTGCAAATCCGGTTTATTACGTTCCATTTTCATTTCTTATTCAGGTATTGGTTAGACCTTTATGTTCTCAGAAGGTTTAATCCTTCTCCAGCATTGCTTCTATTTTTTTTACTGCGTGATGGTAGGAGGCCTTCAGGGCACCCACCGATGTACCCAGGATCTTTGACATTTCTTCATACTTCACCTGGTCAAAATATTTCATGTTAAAAACAATCCGCTGCTTTTCCGGCAGCTTTAAGATGGCCTGTTGCAGCTTCAGCTGGATCTCATCCCCGCTGAACCAGGGATCGGCTTCCAGACTTTCACTCATCTGCCCCTCCACATCGACCCAGGGGGCAAAGGCCTTCTTTTTTTTCTGTTTCAGGAAGGACAGGGCCTCATTGGTGGCGATACGGTAAAGCCAGGTATATAGACCCGATTCGGAACGAAAACTACTCAGGGACCGCCAAATCTTGATCATGGTATTCTGCAATACATCATCTGAATCGTCGTGATCGATCACCATCTTACGGATATGCCAATACAGGCGCTCCTGGTATTTCAGCACCAGCTGGTTAAAAGCAATTTCCTCTTTGCCCTGGATTTTGGATCCTTCGATTATTTCCCTGTCATCCCATTCCTGCATATGGTGCAGACTTTAGTGTTTAGACACTCTGGAGTGTTGTTGGTTTAATGTTTAGCTCAATAGAGTTTGACGGTTGCCGGGGTTCCTTCGAGCACAATGAAATCTTCGATAATGCTGTAGGCGATTGATTTAAGATCGTTCCTGCGGAAAATAACCCGGTAGGTACCTGGCTGCAGGTAAATACCCTGGGTTATCTTATTCTCCTGGAGGTTCAGTACCCAAAGCTGTTCGCCAGATGAAGTGAGCTGGTAGAGCGATCCTGCACCCGGCTGTTGTGCAGCAAAGGTGATAAATCCCGGAGAGGGAATCTCCAGGGAGGTGGTGTTGCTCTGGACGATTTCCACATTCTTTAACTCCATTCGTGGATAGATGGGGATCTCCAGATCGTATAGGCCCACCAGGTATTTTCCCATATTGCCAATCTCCTGGATATTAATGGTCTTGCTTTCTCCGGCCTTTCTTACCAGAATCTTTTCACCTTCATAAACCTTTCCACGGCTTGTATGCAAAAAGAGGTAGCCCTGAGGAGCATCTACGCTAATGGTGTTGTGGCGTCCCGGAACCAGCCTGACACTGTCGAAATGGACCGGGGGTATTGTTTGGGCCACCACATGGTAGGTGTTCAGTTGGTCCAGATCCAGAGTATCAGGATTGCCCAGGTAATTAAGGGTATGAATAAAATTATAGCGAATGGCGCCCGAATAGCGGTCGTACATAACAACATTCACATCGGTTTCGCTGGGTTTGGAATAGCTGTCCAGCAGGTTGATCTGAGCACTGGTGGCATTCAGGGCCTGGTTAATGACCTCCTCCAACACTATTTTAAACTGCCTTTTTGAAGGAGCATCATAATACTCTCCGATGCAGTTAAAAGTCTCCTTAAATCCTGGATCGTTACCTATTCCTATCACAAAGGGTCTGAGGATAATCCCCTTTTTCTGAAGATTCTGCGACACCTCGCAGGGATCACCATCACATGCTTCAATACCATCGGTAATGAGCAGGATAATATTTCGGCAGTGATCGCATGCAGGGAAATCGCCAGGAGCCAGCTCCAGTGAATGGGCAATGGGAGTAGTCCCTTTGGGGTTGATATACTCTAATTTCTCCCTGATCATGGACGAGTTGGAGGGCCCAAAAGGCACCTCCAGCTTGGTGTCGCTGCAATCCTGGGGAGGGACTGGACTCTGGTGACCGTACACCCGAAGGGCCATCTCCACATGTTGTAACTGTTCCAGGCTGTCTAACATCTCAAACAGAACCTCCCGGGCCATATCAATTTTCCTCGCTCCGT
>RCNF010001854.1_pt1 | contig 11263 bp, 6 predicted proteins | sample 2041311 | NCBI WGS metagenome assembly RCNF01 (sample SAMN09708228, study PRJNA481090) | Marine sediment metagenome, whole genome shotgun sequencing project. | biome: marine sediment; feature: ocean; material: sediment; isolation source: Sewage treatment plant 2 marine sediment (STP2) ... | reverse complement strand
ACTATCATTATTCTCAGGTACAACAGGAGTTGTTGTTTGAGTTTCAACAGGTTTAATCGTGACATTATCAGTGACTTGGGTGCTATTATTTTGAGGGTCATTCTGAGATACAATGTCAGTATTGGGAGCATCAAAACGAAAATTTTCGTTCAACGCTTGCCCCGCATTCATTCTAATATTCTTGTTCGAAGTACCATTAGGCCCAACAACTCTAATTTTATAATCACCAACGGCTAAAGATAATTCAGTTTGTGTGGATGACTTTAGATCTTGGATTACGGTTCCGTTTGCACTAGTAATAGTGATGTCTGCTCTGACAGGGTTGCTTGAGCGAGTATCAAAAACTCTCACAAGCAATTTACCTTGTTGTGCTGCTTGCTTCAGGACAAAAACGGTTTGTGTTGATTCTCCTGCTTTAACTTCCACGCTTCTAAAGTCTTTATTGTTACCACTACTTACAGTTACTTTATAAGTACCAGTATTCAGCTTGAATAAGCTACTGGTGACATTGTTTCGTGATGCAATCACTTCACCGTTTGCTTTTTGAATAACAAAATCAGCACGAATGATCTGATCATTTATTTCCGCCGAAACTTGTAAAACACCAGTCGTTGCAGGAGGTTCTAGTTCAAATATCTGCTTTGTAGTTGTATTAGTTCTTACAATTACATAGCGGCTTTTGGTAAGCACTGGAATGACTCGATTAGTCGCTTCATCCACTTTTGTTAAGGTTGTTTCTACTTTATATTGGCCAACTGGTAGTCGATAAGAAGCATTAGTCGCATTACTGCTTTCAGCTACTTTTACATTTTTTTGATCAAAAACAGTGTAATTAACCTTCAGCGCTTGATTATTGTTAGGGTTGATAGCATTTATTTCCATCATTCCATACGTGATTGGATTTAAATCTTTAGTGACTTCTTCTGCGGTTCTCTCATTCTCTAACACTGGTTTAACGTTGTTTTCGTTCACAGTATTGGCATCAACAGTACTTTCACTATTGTCAATATTTACAGTGTTTTTATCCTCAGGCATTTCAGCATTTAAATCTCCGATATTTGAAGTGCTCTGCGTACCATTGGTACTTTCAGCATTGTCAGGATTTAAGGTAATTGAGGGAGCGATAATATCCGGAGAATCTTGAGTTGTCGTTTGCGGTGTATTATTTGTGGTTAATGAAGAGAGCGGGCCATCTTTATCCAACAGGTTCATAGTTCCTATAATGGCCATGATTAACACCACACCAATAATAATGCCTTTTAATAATTGCGACATACCGCCTGAACGACTCATAAAATATCCTATAAAAAAGTGCTTCGATGTTAGGACACCTAATCAATAAAGGTGTGCACCAGAATAATACAACATTTATCTTGAAAAGTTTCGTTTAGGCCATACATTTTTGGCAAACATTTCTTACATTTATATTAGTTAACTCAAGATTTATTAGGATATTTAAAATGGCTGAAGCTAAATCAAAAAAACAAAATATGGAATTTCAAACAGAAGTAAATCAATTACTTCATTTGATGATCCATTCACTTTACTCAAATAAAGAAATATTTGTTAGAGAACTCATTTCAAATTCATCAGATGCATGTGACAAGTTACGCTTTGAAGCAATCTCAAATGACTCATTATATGAAGGTGATTCTGAATTACGTATTGAAGTTGATTTCGATGCAGAAGCAAATACTGTGACCATCCGAGACAACGGTATCGGAATGAATAGCGAAGATGTGGTCAATAACATTGGCACAATCGCTAAGTCTGGCACCAAGGAGTTCTTATCAAAGTTATCGGGTGATGCGGCTAAAGACTCTAATCTAATTGGTCAATTTGGTGTTGGCTTTTACTCATCATTTATTGTTTCAGATAAAGTAACCCTAACGACTCGTCGTGCAGGTGATAAGCCTAAGCAGGGCGTTATTTGGGAATCTAACGGAGAAAATGGTTTCACTCTTGAAGAGACGACCAAAGAAACGCACGGTACAGAAATCGTATTACACCTAAAAGAAGAAGAAAAAGAGTTTGCCAATGAATGGCGTTTACGAAATGTAATCTCAACCTATTCGGATCATATCCCGCTACCTGTAAAAATGCGTAAGCAAGATGAAGAAGGTAAGTTGACTGAAGAATGGGAAGTGGTCAATAAAGCTAATGCACTTTGGACAGAGTCAAAAAGTAATCTTAAAGATGAAGACTACCAAGAGTTCTATAAGCATATTGCTCATGATTGGGAGAACCCACTCGCGTGGAGTCATAATCATGTAGAAGGCAAGTTGGAATATAAATCATTATTGTATGTTCCGGCAAAAGCACAACATGACCTTTGGGAGCCAGAGCAAAAGAATGGTATTAAGTTATATGTGCAACGTGTCTTCATTATGGACGACACTAAAAACTTGATGCCGCATTATCTACGTTTCGTACGCGGTGTGATTGACTCTAATGATCTGCCATTGAATGTATCTCGTGAAATACTGCAAAGTAATCATGTCGTTGAGTCTATGAAAAAAGCATCAGTAAAGAAAGTACTGGGCTTGCTAGATAAAATGGCGAAAAATGAGAAAGATGAATATCAGAAATTCTGGAATGAGTTTGGTCGCGCCTTAAAAGAAGGTCCTGGCGAAGATATGGCAAATAAAGAGCAGATTGCCAAACTATTACGTTTCTCATCGACTCAAGAAGATTCGGCAGAAGAGAGTGTGACTTTAGAAGACTATGTTGCTCGAATGAAAGATGAGCAAGAAGATATCTATTACATCACTGCAGAGTCTTTTGCTGCAGCGAAAAACAGCCCACACCTGGAAGTATTCCGTAAGAAAGAAATTGAAGTATTGCTACTGAGTGACCGAGTAGATGAATGGCTAGTAAGTGGTCTTCAGGAATTTGATGGTAAGAAGTTACAATCAGTTGCGAAAGGCGAATTAGACCTAAGCAAATTCGAAAGTGATGAAGATAAAAAAGAACAAGAGAAAGTAGAAGAAAAAGCGAGTGGAATAATTAAACATCTGAAAGAAGTATTAGGTGAAAAAGTTGAGGATGTTCGTGTTTCTCATCGATTAACCTCTTCACCTTCTTGTATCGTACTGAATGATCAGGATATGGCACTTTATATGCAAACACTCATGAAGCAAGCAGGTCATGATATGCCTAGTAATAAGCCAGTATTAGAAATAAATCCAACGCATCCATTAATTGAACGCATGGAAGCTGAAACGGATGATGAACAGTTTGCAGATTGGGCTGCTATTTTGTTTGATCAAGCACTGTTAGCTGAAGGCGCTCAACTTGAAGATCCAGCAGGGTTTGTAAGTAAGTTAAATAAATTGATGTTGAAAATGTCTTAATTAAGATGAAATATGGAAAAAAATAAAGGCGCAGTTTGCGCCTTTATTTTTTTCTATTACTTATTATTCATAACTCATTAAATAATCGAGTTTTTAGATGAGCCGTCTGCGGTGAGTTTATTAAAAGGAATAATTCGCTCACTCTCGTCGCTACTGTTACTCTTATTATTATCTTCCCACCGTTTTAATAGTTTCATAAATTCAGCAGAAGCTAATGGCTTTGCAAAATAGTAGCCTTGTCCAAAGTCGCATCCTTCCTTGGCCAAAATCGCTCGTTGCGTTTCATCTTCAATACCTTCAGCAATAACTTTACAACCCAATTTATGCGCCATAATAATAATCGCTTGTATTAACACAAGGTCGTCTGAGTCTTCGCTAAGGTTTTGTACAAATGAGCGGTCTATCTTTAAAAAGTCGATATCAAATTTCTTCAGGTACGATAATGACGAGTAGCCTGTGCCAAAATCATCAATAGAAATTTTTACATTTAAGTCGCGAAGGTTGTATAGCTTGTTTTTAATTGAATCATTGGATCCCATCAATACGCCTTCGGTTATTTCTAGTGTTATATCTTCACCAGATAATCCAGAGGAAATGATATGGCTGAACCAGTCAGAGACATTCATGCCGTTTTTGCCATACTGTACAGGAGATGTATTGATACTCATTTGGAAATCAGCACCCAGCATTTCTTTTATTTTTACCGTTTCAGCGACTGATTCTTTAAATACCCATTCGCCAATTTCGATAATTAGCCCGGTTTCCTCTGCAAGAGGGATGAATTGATCGGGAGGTACTAAGCCACGTGTTGGATGATTCCAACGAATCAGAGCTTCTGCTTTGGTGATTTTGTTAGTCACTAGATCAATTATTGGCTGATAATATAATTCAAATTGATCTTCTTTAATCGCAACCCTTAAGTCTTTAATAGTGTTATTTCGTAGAATAATTTCATTTTTCATTGAGCTAGTGAAATATGAGAAGCGATTTCTCCCCGTTTTTTTCGAATGAAACATGGCTTGGTCGACATTATTAACCAATTGTTCGGAGCTGGTCGCGTCGTGTGGATAGCTTGTAATACCTATGCTGACAGAGGTATGAATTTCATTCTCTTCAAGATAAAAAGTATTACTTAAACTGGTTTTGATTTTTTTGGCATATCCTTCAATATCATTTTTGTTCTTGTAATCCGATAGTATTAGCATGAATTCGTCACCACTCAGTCTTGTGATCATATCGTTATCTGGTAAGCAGTTTTGGATACGTTTTGCCGCTTCAACAATTAATAAATCACCAACAGAATGACCAAAGTTATCATTGATCTCTTTGAAACTGTCCAAATCAAGCTGGAAGATAGAAAAAGAACTTCCTGTCTTTTCCGCATGTTTTATCTCTTTTTTGAGTAACTGATAGAACTTACGGCGATTCCCTAGACCCGTTAGATGATCTTGTTCCGCTTCTAGTTGAATCAACTTTTGACTATGTTTTAATTCGTTCTTGGTTTTTCTTAAGCTAAATGACCAAGCTAGTAAGATAAGCAATAAAGAGAAGAATGCGGCAGCGATTTTAACTATCGTATCTGAACTAATGTGCTGCTTAACTTCCATACCAAACCAGTGATTTGTGATCACTTTTTGGCTTTCCATGCTAATAGAATCTAAGGCTTTATGAAATATACCGAGCAAAATCTTATTATTTTTACGCACACCAATACTATGATTGCTTGAGTATTCGGTTTCACCTGAAAAAGATAAATTTTGATAGCCAAATTTCTTGATTAAAAAGCTAGCGGTAATTGCATTGCCAACATAAGCATCGGCAACATTGGATGCAACTAAACTAAGTGCTAGGTTGGTATTTTTAACTGGAATTAATCCAATGTTAGGGTATTTTCGAGTGAGTTCGTGGTGGGCATATGAGCCATCTTCAATAGATACTTTCTTTCCTATTAAGCTCTCTAAAGATCCAATATACCCTTTGTTTATAGCATCGCTAATGATAACGGTAGGATTACTAACATAAGGTTTAGTAAATGCTAAAAATTCTTGCCTTTGCTGGGTGTTTACTAATGCAGCAACAATGTCTAATTCACCAGACCTCGCCATCTGCATTGTTTCATTCCAGGTTGCTGTTTTATTAATATCAAAAGCGATATTTAAACGGTGTTCTATGATCCGCATAAAATCAGCACTGAAGCCTACATATTCATTATCTGAAGTAACAGAACCAAAAGGAGGAAAGGCTCTATCAATGCCTAGTTTTATTTTAGGGTTGTTTTTTAACCATAATTGTTCTTCATTACTTAACTCAAGCTGGTATTTATTGCTATAAATAATATGATCAATGCTATTAGCTTTACTTAGATTAGCGGTAATTGATTCAGGTTTAATATAAATGAAAGCAAGTGTTGCTATTAGCACGAGTAAAACTACGAGCGAGGGCATGTCTTTTTTGGGTGGTAATATTTTCATGCTATGGGTTTGCGACTATTATTTTTATATTAAATATTAAACAGGGTTTTGTAAGACTTATTATATGAAAAAGTAGCTTTACCTTAGCTGAACGAACCGTTAATTAACCTTGGTTTATTGTTATTGGTTTAAATGTAATAGACTGGCTATCCATATGATTATAATTGCTTTTTCTGTACTTCAGATCAAATCTATGTTGATTTGACAATAAAAATGACACCCCCCACCTTTTTATGTGTTTTCAAAAAACTCAACCTTCGAATAGTCGTCGTTTCACTCTAAATTGTCTCGCCAAGGCTCGACTGGTACTTTCAGGTATTTATATGATTCGATCTTGTTTTTGCAGTCGATTGTATTGTGTTCGGAGCTTGTTGTGATCATTGGCCCACTATATATGGTGAGCCAAGAAGGGTGGTTTTATAGATGAATTTAAAGTTTAACCGTGGTCATGACCGCAGCCACCTTCCATATGTGGATGACCATGTGCGATTTCTTCTTCCGTAGCATCACGAACATCTAAAACGGTAACATCAAAGTGCAATGTTTCGCCTGCTAAGGGGTGATTAGCATCTATTTTTATAGTATCTCCTTCAACGTCAGCAATGGAAATGATCTGCGTACCTTGCGCAGTTTGCGCATGAAACTGAGCTCCAGCTACGAGTTCTGTATCTGGTATACCTTCAAACATAGTGCGAGGAACTGCTTCTGTAAGGTTTGCATCTCGTTCGCCATATGCCTCTTCTGGTGCAACAATTAGATTAAAACTATCATCTACTAGTTTGTTTTCTAAAGCATTTTCTAAGCCTTTAATAATGCCGCCTGTACCATGCATGTATAGAAAAGGATGGTCTTTATCGGCTTGATCAAGAATTTGACCATCGTCATTTTTAAGTGTGTAACCCAGCGAAGCAATTTTGTTGTTGCCAATTTTCATAGAAAGTACCGTTTGAGATTTATAAGTAAAGTTTAAGAATCGTGTGTCATCTGATACAAAGATATTGATTCTGTAAATGCTCGCAGTCTGCCATAAATTTAACTCGACTTATAGTGTTACCTTGGCAACTTTAATGTTGTTAAGTTTAATTTTTCATTAATAACCTCGGATGAAGTCTAAAAGAAAGAACGAATGAGTAAATGATGTAGATTAATATTATATCTGCATTATTTTATCGCTGAGGTTTTGCTATGTTATTCTTCCATTTTTAGTCTTATTTGGGTTGTCAGGGATGTCGTTAAAGCGTTCGCTTTATACATTGTTTTTGTATCTTATCTTCCCTTTGGTTTTATTAAGATTATTAATACGGAGTCGTTCTAATCCTGATTACCTAAAACGTTGGTCTGAACGTTTAGGCTTATTTAACAACTATAATAATAAACCAGTAATATGGGTTCATACCGTATCAGTGGGTGAGGCTATTGCAGCCAAGCCACTAATAGAAAAATTGTTGGATACTTATTCTGATATCCCAATTCTTGTAACCACTACCACACCAACCGGTTCGGATCGCGTGCGAGCCATGTTTGCTGATCAAATTGAAAATCAGCAATTGTTACATGTGTATTTCCCTTATGATTTATTAGGGTCGGTTACGCGTTTTATTAAGACTTTTCAGCCTCGTATTTTGATTGTGGTGGAAACAGAAATTTGGCCAAATTTATATGCGAAATGTTATCAACAAAAGATTCCGGTGGTAATGGTTAATGCTCGTTTGTCAGACAAGTCCACCCAATCCTATCTAAAAGTTAAAGGTCTTGTTGCCGAGACTTTATCTAAAGTTAATGTTATTGCAGTTCGTTCAAAAAGTGACGCAGAACGATTTTCTCAACTAGGGGCTAAGCCAAGTAAGATACAAGAAATAGGCAACATCAAGTACGATATTAGTATTGATCAAGGCCAAGTTGTTAAAGCCAAAAAACACCTGAAATCATGGAATAATGATGATCAAGATAGACGCCTAGTTTATGTTGCAGCGAGTACTCATGAAGGTGAAGATGTAAAAATATTATTTACTTACCTTAATTTATTAAAGCAGTTTCCAAGTTTGTTGTTAGTCTTGGTGCCTCGTCACCCTGAACGTTTTGATGAAGTTTATGAAGATTGTCTTGAGCAACTTCCCAAAGAACTAAGCATTGTTAGGCACAGCCAAATCGCAGACTATACAGATTTTGAAAAACAAAAAATCAATGTGATTTTGGGCGATAGTATGGGTGAAATGCAAATGTGGTACGCCACGGCAGGTATCGTTTTTATTGGTGGAAGCTTGGTAGAAACAGGAGGACACAACCCATTAGAAGCAACATTATTTGGTGTGCCTGTGGTTAGTGGGCCGCATATGTTTAATTTTGAGGATATTGCGACTGAATTGTCAGCTGCAGAATTATTATTTGTTTGCGATGATGAGTTTGAAATTAGTAAGAAACTATCTCAGATCCTGATGGACAAGAAAGATCTAGATCTACAAAACTCTCGTTTGAATGTATACGAAAATAAGGCTGAGAATTTTATGCAGCAACACCAAGGTGTTACTGCACGTTTACTTACTATTGTTGCTAAAGTACTAAAGGCATCATAAATACACGTATGATGCTTTGAATTAATTAGTTCCCATATTGTTTGGAATTAAATCATCAAACTTTTTGACTTCTTCAGCATGTTTTGCATCTTGCTCTAATCTTTTTGAGATTTTCTCTTCCATTAACTCCTGAGGTGTTTTAAGAATTTTATTTGAGCTGTCTACTTCCTCTTTTGTTTCTTCCATTGATTCAAGCGATAGACCGGCAAACATTTCATCTTCCACTTCATTTCCGTCTCTATCAAGTTCAGGCTCTTCTTTTGACATATTGGAATAATCACTTTCTTCAAGATTCATTTTAACTTGTAAATTACTTGGAGAGTCAGCGTTCTTCATAGCTTCTTCTAATGAAATTATGCCCCCTTTGTATAGCTTGTAAATGTGACTATCAAAAGTCTGCATGCCGAGTTCTTCAGATTTCTCCATGACTTCTTTGATTTCCAATATGTCGCCTTTGGTAATCAATTCTCGAATAATAGGAGTTCCGATAAGAATTTCGATAGCTGCAACACGTTTACCGTCGATAGTAGGAATCAATCGTTGAGAAATGAATGCTTGAATATTTAGACCAATATCTTGTAAAAGTTGGTTGTGACGTTCTTCAGGGAAGAAATTGATAATGCGATCAAGCGCTTGATTTGAATTGTTAGCATGTAGCGTAGACAAACATAGATGTCCCGTTTCGGCAAAAGCCAAAGCATGCTCCATGGTCTCTTCAGTACGAATTTCTCCTATGAGTATTACATCTGGTGCCTGGCGCAAAGTGTTTTCCAAAGCATCTTGATAGTTATCCGTATCAACTCCTACTTCACGTTGACTGACGAGTGACTTTTTATGTGGATGTACATACTCTATTGGATCTTCAATTGTTACGATATGCCCAGTAGCATTTGTATTACGATGATCTATTAGTGCCGCTAAAGACGTTGATTTACCAGACCCCGTACCACCTACGAACAAAACCAAGCCACGCTTTTTCATGATAATTTCTTTCAAAATGGGCGGTAACCCAAGGTCATCAGCATTTGGAATATCAACTTTGATATTACGAATGACCATTGCAAGATGGGTACGTTGTTTGAATATGTTAATTCTAAATCGACCAATATCTGGCTCATCTAGAGCAAGGTTCATTTCTGGTTTTATATCGAATTGATCTTGCTGTTCTTTGTTCATTAAGAACTTTGCAACTTCATCTAACTCTTCAGATGTAATTAAATCTACGCTTAAAGCTTTTAACTCGCCTTGAAACTTTGCAGAAGGCGGTGCATTGAAAGTTAAGTAAAGATCAGAACCATCATTTTTAACAAGAATACGGAGAAATTTTTTGAAATCCATTTACAAGACCCTTTGGTTATTTTTATTTTGTTAAAAATATTATAGGGGATTTTTTATTGTAGTTAAGTGTATTCCGACTAGCTGTCATATGATTTTGTTGTTGATCTCCATTTAATAAAAAATATCTGCTGCTTCCGAGTTGTATTCTATTTTATTTAACACAGCTATAAAGATTAATAACTTCAGTAGAATAGTGATTCAATAAAAATCATCTGCCGAGTTACAGACGAGACAATGTTGGAGCGCAGCGACGACTACCTGCAGGGTGAGTTTTGTAAAAACGCCTAAAAAGGTGGGGGGTGTCTTTTTGGGTATTACTTTTCGTTTATCAGCCCATTATTGTGAGTATCATTTTACGCTGAAAATGACTACGGCGATGCTCCCATAAAAAAAGCCCTTGCCATGTTCCCAAGTTCAATCGTCCATTTGTTATTGGAATAGTCATTTCTGTTTGAGTCAACATATTGCGACCGTGGGCGCTCATATCATCAGGACCTTCTAGAGTGTGAAGGTACTCTGGATCAGCATCAGGAGATAAACGTTGGATGATCGTTTCAAGATCAGTTCTTACATCAGGATCGGCGTTTTCGGTAATAATGAGTGAAGCGCTTGTGTGTTGAATGAATATGTGACAAACACCCAGTTTAATATCGGTAGTTTTGATTTCCTCATTAACTAACTCTGTAATTTCGTGGGTATCTCTGCCATTGGTATTTAACGTAATTTGTAATTGTTTAGTATTCATTGTTAGCGATTTTTTAAAGAAAAATGTTTAATTCTAAATAGCGTATTCTAGGTTAATTTCTATACGGAACTAGTTGTCCCAATAACGGTCTATTTTTTGCTATGTAATTCTGATAATTATAGTAGATTTTTAATCGATATTAATTTGCACATTTCGTTCACATTTTTTCACATATTAGGCGGTAAAGTTTAGCGTACAGTTGGTATAAGTGTTAAACTTAAATGTTTAACTGCCTGATTAACAATCTAATTGTGGGCAAGCTGGGCATGCAAATTACTATTTAAGATTGTTAATAATACAAAAAAATGAAAAACATGCTTATTTCACAGGGGACTTTGGGAACACCATCATGCTAGAACTATTCAAACACTTAATCAATAAGTGCATCAAATTCAGATGGTTATTTAACTTAAAATATAAATCTAAAGTATTCATAGCGAGCAGTTTTCTAGCGACTATTGGTTTTTCAACCAATATTGTTGCTGAAGAATCTGTGCAAATTGAATTCAATGATGTTGAGATTCCCGCTTTAATCGACACGGTATCTCGAATAACAGGCAAAAACTTTATTGTTGATCCGCGAGTAAAAGGTCGCGTGACAGTTATCACAGGAGGAGAAATCGATCCTGATGAATTATATGAGTTATTTTTATCCATTTTACAAGTTCATGGTTTTTCAGCCGTACCAGTGGGAGCAGGTAGTAACTTAATTAAAGTTGTACCTTCAAATCAAGCCAAACAACAACCCGTTCCAGTCATCGGAGAGAAAGAAGAAAAAAGTTT
>RCNF010001851.1_pt1 | contig 11268 bp, 8 predicted proteins | sample 2041311 | NCBI WGS metagenome assembly RCNF01 (sample SAMN09708228, study PRJNA481090) | Marine sediment metagenome, whole genome shotgun sequencing project. | biome: marine sediment; feature: ocean; material: sediment; isolation source: Sewage treatment plant 2 marine sediment (STP2) ... | reverse complement strand
GAAGGCGGTGAGAAGGTAACCCAGAACGGGAGAAAGACTGAGTTACCGGGCTGGGTCTGTTTATAGTTTTTTAACTCAAAACCCTGTCAAGTAATAAATGAACATATTTCGGGTTGCCACGGTTTATTGAGAAGTTACAGATTAGCAGCGTTCCTATGAAATATCCGGGTTAAAGCTATACCATAATGCTTTAGTACTGATACTGACATCTGATAGAGAAAATATATGCTGATGAAATATACAAAGCACAATTTCAGGGGTACCGATCCCAGTAGTATTCGAGTTCATTAATAAAATAATAGCGGAGTAACAAACACATAAAAAGTGACGGAATCAATTAGCCTTACATGTAGGAACAATTAAAAGGAGAATTTATATGAAAGCAGAAAAAAATATCAATCCAAAAGGTTCAAGAATTTATCTTATTGGTAGCGGTATTGCTTCTCTTGCAAGTGCCGTTTATTTAGAAAAAGATGCTGGCGTTCCTGGTAAAAATATACATATTTTAGAAAAAGACCCTGTTCTCGGTGGTGCTCTAGATGGAGCAGGAACACCTGAAAAAGGATTTGTCGTTCGGGGTGGACGAATGCAGGAAATGCATTACGAATGTTATTGGGAGTTGCTTTCGCACATACCTTCATTGGAAGACCCGAACACATCAGTGCGGGATGAATCTTATGAGTTTAATGAACGATTTGTTTCAAATGGCCAAGCAAGACTTTTGAAAGACGGTAAAAAGTTAGATGTTTCGTCTTATGGCTTATCATTAAAACAACAAACAGATTTTTTAAAACTAATGTTTATTTCAGAAAAATCTTTAGGGAACAAACGCATTGAAGATTGGTTTGACCAAAGTTTTTTTGACACTAGCTTTTGGTATATATGGACATCTATGTTTGCATTCCAAAAATGGAGTAGCCTTGCTGAAATGAGAAGGTATATGAAACGCTTTATCCATTTGGTTGATGGGCTTTATAAATTGGGTGGCGTAATGCGTACCAAATACAATCAGTACGACTCAGTCGTTAGACCAATGAGAAGATACCTTGAAGATAAAGGTGTGATTTTTGAAATGGGAAAAGAAGTTGTAGATATCGATTTTAATTTATCGACCGATAATAAAACTGCTACGGCATTGCACCTTAAAGATAAAAATGAAATTACCCTAGCTGAAAATGACTATGTGTTTATTACAAATGGCTCAATTACAGACAGTACTGATAATGGAACCTGGGATAAAGCTGCACAATTAAAAGGAATAGCCGAATCTGGTTCCTGGAAATTATGGAAAAAAATTGCAGAAAAAGACAAATCTTTTGGTAATCCAGGTCCTTTTTGTGATCATATTGATTTGCAAAAATGGTATTCATTTACTGCAACAATGAAAGATTCTACTTTCCACGATTACATGGAAAACTTCTCTGGAAATGTTGATGGAACAGGGGGTCTTGTTACTTTGACTGACTCTAATTGGTTGATGTCTATTGTTATTGCCCGTCAACCCCACTTCCCAAATCAACCGGATGATGTCAAGATTTTCTGGGGATATGGACTTTATCCTGATAGAAAAGGAAATTATGTTAATAAAACAATGGCTGAGTGTACAGGAGCAGAAATGCTTGAAGAGTTATATTATCATCTGAAAATCCAGGATTTAATGAAACCTGTTACAGAAGCTGGTCATGTAAATTGCATTCCTGTTGCTATGCCTTTCATTGATAGTTTGTTTATGCCGCGTGAACTTGGTGATAGACCTAATGTTATACCTGAAGGAGCAACAAATTTCGCTTTTTTAGGTCAATTTGCCGAAGCACCAAAGGATTGTGTATTTACAGTTGAATATTCTGTTAGAACAGCTCAGATGGCAGTATATGGTTTGTTTGATACAGATAAAGAAGTCCATCCGATGTACGATTCTGCACATAATCCAAAATATCTAATTGCTGCCCTTAAAGCTATCAACAGATAATAGGAAAATGCCACAATGTTTATAAAAAGAATCAATACAAGACATCCAAAAGTTAAAATCATTGATATTCTACGTTTGCGGGCCGCCCGTGATGGTCAAGGCCGTAACGCAAGTCCATAGAATAATTTATCAGGAGCGTATCAGGACAGCGACCGAACGGGCCTTTACATTATAATGCAGGTTTTGTAAGGGTTCCTCTTCACCGGGTTCGACGATATCATTGGGGCTTTCCAGGCTTGTATCCGCCACACGATGCCATTCGTCAAACACACCTTCCTGGATGGTAAACACCAGATCCTGCCAGTAAGCATTAATCATGACATAAATATCCTGGTCGCCCTGGGATGCGCCGTGAAGGCAGAAAGCCAAACTATGTGAATGATGTGAACTGTCGACTTCAGTGCCGACACCATACCATCGAATATCTTCGCGCCAAAAGCGGCTGCGTCCAAGAGAAGGGTGGGCTTTACGAAACGCGATCATATGTTTAAAGAAACGAAAGATATCCCGATTCTGTTGTAACAGATCCCAGTTTAACCAACTGGTTTCGTTATCCTGGTTGTAGGGATTATTGTTGCCGCGCTGGGTATGCATGAATTCATCCCCTGCACAGAACATGGGGGTGCCGTTACTAAGCATCAGTAGACAAAAGAAATTCTTTATCTGACGTCTGCGTAGCCTCAGTATTTCTGGCGGTAGGTTGTCATCACCTTCCCAGTCGCAATTCCACGAGAAGTTGTGGTCCGTGCCGTCGGTGTTGCCATGACCATTGGCTTCATTATGTTTGTGGTTATAGGAGACGAGGTCATATAAACAGAAGCCGTCGTGTGCCGTCACGAAATTTACGCTTTGAAAGGCATGATACGCATCCACCAAGGTATCAGGAAAAAGATCATCGCTGCCATAAAGCCGGCGCATCAAATTGACTATACCTCCGGGATCGCTTTTGACAAACGGACGGATTTGATCGCGAAATTGACCGTTCCATTGCAACCAGGAAATACCGGGAAAGCTGCGCCCAAGCTGATAGCTGGCGATATCCCAGGTTTCCGCAATAAGGCGCACGTGGCTAAGGTCCGGATCCGATCGGATGGCAGAGATGATCGGTGCGTCCTCGAGGTTAACCGTGCCATCGCTGCGGCGGGTAAAAATAGATGCCAGGTCAAAGCGAAAGCCATCCACGTGCATCTCATTAACCCAATAACGCAGACTATCCAGCACCATGCTACGCACATACCGATTGGCAGTATGCAAAACATTGCCGGTTCCCGTGTCGTTGCGATAATAGCGTCGATCTTCGGCAAGTAAATAATAGGTGGTGTTATCAATGCCGCGAAAACTGTAGCTAGGGCCATGCTCGTTGCCTTCGCCGGTATGGTTGTAAACAACATCCAGCATCACTTCGATGTCCGCCTGATGCAGGGCCTTGACCAGTTCACGAAATTCATTCAGTAAGGCGTGGTGATCCTGATGGCTTCCGTAGAGATGATGCAAGGCGAAAAAACTCAACGGCATGTAGCCCCAGTAGTCGTTTTCCTGCGGGTCGAACTGAAATACCGGCATCAGTTCGACGACCGTGATACCCAGTTCCTTCAGATAAGGGATCTTTTGCCTAAGCCCCGCGAAAGTGCCATGGTTGTCGGTATCAACGCTAGCGTTGTCGCGCTGAGTAAAACCTTTTACATGTAACTCATAGATCACCGCATCATGGGCGTGCACAGGTGTTCGATCACCACTCCAGTCGAAAGGCGCAGGGTTTGCATCGATTATCGCTAACGGCGCTTTACCGGCATTAGGGCCTGGTTCAATTGCTAAACGACGTTGAAAGTTAGGTGGGAAGTGAACTGCACGTGCATAAGGGTCTAAAAGAATTTTTTCAGGATCAAAACGATGGCCCTCGTTTAGATCAAAGGGACCATTGACCTGGTAACCGTAGTACTTTGCCTGATTCACAATATCGGCTGAAACACGGCAATGCCAGACGCGTCCAGATTTGTTGTTCAGGTAGTCGAAGTGGTAACTGTCGACGGGATGCTCAGGATCAGTTTCAGCGTATAGGTGTAGTGTGATGCCCGTGGCGTGTTTTGAGTACAGGGCAAAGTTATAAGCACGTTCGCTTTCGATAAACGTCACACCTAATGGATGGGGTGATCCTTCTGTAGCCATCCAGCGATTCATGTGAGTGTGGTTCATGTAAGTACCCGCTAGATGGAGTCAGTAGATGGGGCAGACGCAATTTGTTTTTGCTGACGACGCCAGAGGAACACTTTATAAATTTCAGAGACTGCAAAAATGGGCAGTGCGACCAGGAAGATTAAACCCCAGTCAGACCAGCCCAGTGGCACAGTATGCAGGGCATCTTGCAAAAATGGCACATAGACTGCGCAGACCTGCAGGCCGATGGTGAATACCCAGGCAAGTAACACCCAGCGATTGGTAAAGAAACCGATTACGTACAAGGGTGCAAGTTTGGCGCGAAAGTTAAACACGTTCATTTTTTCCAGCACGATGATGCCGGTAAAGGCTACTGTCTGGGCTAGCAGCACTTGTTCAGGTGAGTCGTGCTGGAGGTAGTGGTGGAACAGCCACAGGGTGGCCAGGCCAATGTAACTGCCCAACAATAGAATCATAAGGATGCCAGTACGGTCAAGAATGGGTTCCCGAGCTGCCCTCGGAGGGCGCTGCATAAGACCCTTTTCGGCAGGTTCCAGGCCAAGCGCAACAGCAGTCATGCCATCGGTGACCAGGTTCATCCACAGAATCTGCACCGGGATCAAAATAAGCGGCCCGCCCAGCAGGATATTGATAAAGATGGCGGTGACCTCGCCCATATTGGAAGAGAGCAGGTAGCGTACGAATTTCTGGATATTGTCATACTGGCGGCGACCTTCCTCTACTGCGCCAATGATAGAAGCGAAGTTGTCATCGGTGAGCACCATATCCGCGGCTCCCTTGGCAACATCGGTGCCGTGTTGGCCCATGGCGATGCCGATATCCGCCCGTTTCAGGGCAGGCGCGTCATTGACACCGTCGCCGGTCATGCCTACCACATGGCCCATACTCTGCAGCACCTTCACAATGCGCAGCTTGTCTTCAGGGGTGGTGCGGGCAAACAGTACGTCCTGTTGTAATGCGTCACGCAATTGCCTGTCGTCCATGTTGGATAGTTCACGGCCAGTGATGGCTCGCTGTACTGGCATGCCGATGGTATGCGCGATGGCGAGGGCAGTGGGGGCTGCGTCACCGGTGATCATTATCGTGCGGATGCCCGCACTGTGGGCCAGGCGCAACGCCTCGGGTACTTCTGAGTGGGGGGGATCGATGATGCCGACGATGCCGAGCAGGGTGAGCTCGCGCTCTATGTGTTCTTCATCCAGAGCGATGCCCTGTGGCAGCGTGCGGCGGGCCAGGGCAAGGGTGCGCAAACCTTGATTGGCCATGGCCTGGTAGGCAGCGCTGGCGGATTGGCGGTCTGCGTCGGTCATTTTTCGCGTCTGATCTCCGTGCCTGATCCATGCGCAGCGTTCCAGGATCACCTCCGGTGCACCCTTGACGTGGGCAATGAATTCCTGTGGCATGTGTTCGATCACGGTCATGCGTTTACGGCGGGAATTAAAGGAGAATTCGCTGAGCGTGTGCGGCGTTTCCTGGCGATGCAGTTTAGCCTTGTAAGCGGCAACCACCAGCGCGGCCTCAGTGGGTTCGCCGATTTCATGCCAGCCCTGTTCGTCCTTGCTTACTTGAGCATGATTGCAACGTAAACCAGTTTCCAGCATCGTCAGTAGGTCGTCGTGGAGACGGTAATCGACTTTATTGCCATTCTGTTCAAAATACCCCGCCGGATCGTAGCCGGTACCGGTGACCTGTAGCTCGCCGGATGGCAGCCAGATGCGCTGCACAGTCATCTCGTTTTTGGTTAGTGTGCCGGTCTTGTCGGTACAGATAACGGTTGCTGCCCCCAGCGTTTCAGCCGCCTGCAGTCGCCGCAGCAGGGCTCGCCGCCGCACCATTGAGCGCACACCCAAGGCCAGGGTGATAGTCACCACTGCTGGCAGACCCTCCGGTACTACCGCCACGGCGAGCGATACGCCGGTTAAAAACATCTCCAGCAGAGGCTTGCCGAGCAGCCAGCCGGTGACGGCCACAACGATGGATACCACGATGGATAATATCCCGAGTTGTTTGCCGAGTGTGGCCAGCTTGTGTTGCAATGGCGTGGGTTCACGAACCACTGTCTGGGTCAGCCGGGCGATACGGCCGAATTCGGTGGCCATACCGGTGGATGTCACCACGCCGCGAGCTCGACCGTTGGTGATCGCAGTCCCCATCCATGTCACAGACGTGCGTTCTGCTAGCACCGCATCATGAGCGACCGGCTGGATGCTTTTATTAACGGCGATTGCCTCACCCGTGAGTGATGATTCGTCTGCGGTGAGATTGAGTGCTTCCACCAGCCGCAGGTCGGCGGGTACACTGTCGCCAATTTCCAGCAGCACGATATCACCGGGAACCAGTTCACGGGTGTCGATGGTCTGTTCCTCACCTTCACGTACCACCATGCAGTTTGGTTGTAACATTCTTTGCAATGCTTCGATGGCTTTCTCCGCTTTCCATTCCTGAACAAAACCCAGAAGACCATTGAGTACTACGATAACCAGGATAGTCACTGCGTCGCCCACTTCTCCAATGGCAAAGGCAATGGCTGCAGCCGCCAGCAGAATGAGGATGAGCACATCCACGAACTGCCGTAGCAAAACTCTATACCAGGGTAGTTTGGGTGCGGTTTGCAGGGTGTTGGGGCCGTACTGCAGCAGGCGTCGGCTGGTTTCCTTCGCGCTCAGCCCCCGGCCAGAATCGGTGCCCAGTTGCGTGATCGCCGCTTCGGCATCGAGAGCATGCCAGACGTGTTGTTGCTCTACGATTGCTGCTTCAGTTTCAGTTTCAGGCGCTTTCATGCCGGTTGCTCTACAAGGTTCAGTGGTACCACCAGCACCGGGCACGGGGCCAGAGATATGACGGCACTGGTGGTGCTGCCCACATAGATTCGCTCTACAGTGGAGCGCTGGCGGCGGCCGAGCACGATGGGATCGACGGCATGCTCCTTTGCGTAGGCGACAATGGCTTCTTCTGGAAGATCGTGGCGTAAAGTGACCAATTTAATGCTGACACCGGCCAGAACTTCGACCACCAGCGCATCCAACTGCGCCTGGGTATCTTCGATGGCCGGGCCACCGTTTTTTGGGTGGACGTAAAGGACATGCAACGGTTGTACGCAATGGCTAATTCGTCTGGCGATGTATCTCGCCAATGTCTCGCTGCCTTGTTGTAGATCCACGCACAGCAACAGCGGTTGGTTGTCATTTGGCATTATGGATTCTCCTTCGTTTGTGACATACTTTCTGTCGATCGTAGTTCATCTCCCCACTGGCGTACCAGCAGGGTAAACAGCAAGGGTACGCTGATGGTAGAAACGGCGGAGGCCGCGATCAGGGCGGTGAACAGGTGTACATCGATAAGTTTTGCACTGAACAACAGTTGGGCAACGATGATTTCGGTGGTCAGGCGCGCATTGAGGCCGATGCCGACGGTCCATGCCTCCCGTACCGTAAGTCTTCCCATAGGCACCATCGCGAACACGCCGAGCAGTTTGCCGACAAAGGCCGCCAGGAACAGGAGAATGGCCAGAACAGGTTCCCGCAACATACCTCCCAGATCGGCGTTGAGTCCTACCCAGAAAAAGAATATCAGCCCCAGAAAACCATAACTGATGGATTGAATAGTCTGCATGACCTGCTCACCAACTGATCCCATGTTATTGAATGTCGGGCGCATCAACACCCCGGCCGTGATGGCACCCACGACCATACCCAGGCTGCTGTATTCCGACAGACCGCCGAAACCAAACAGGACGACCATGCACAACAACATCAGGTTGCGTGGTTTGCGGGGCAACCAGCGTCCCAGTAGCGGAATCAGCCAGCGGTAGTTGAGCCAGGCCAATAGGATAAAAACCAGTACACCCATCATGAGTCCGCCGAGGGCGCCACCGGTTTCTCCAGTCTTTTCACCGATCCACACCGAGACCAGGCCCACGAGAAATACCTCAATCACATCATCCAGCACACCCGCACCGATGATGAGTGTGCCCACCCGTGTATGGATCAACCTGAACTCATCCAGGATCGGGACGATGACCGCTTCCGCCGTTGGCATTCGCGTCATGCCGATGACAAAGGCCATGAGCCATCCATAACCCAGCATCAGCATGACACCCACACCCAACAGAAACGGCACCATGGTATTGAGAGCAGTCAGCCAGATAATGTCACCGCTGGAGCTGCGCATCTCCTTAATGTCGATCTGCAGGCCGATAAAAAACAGCAAAAATAACACGCCGAGGTCAGCCAGGAAGCTCAGTGGTATCTGGAATTCGGGAGAGAGTAGACGTTCGCCGAGCGGTGTATAGTGCACCGCCATGGCGACGAGCAATGCCGCGAGTATGCCCGGTATCCGTATGCGCGCCAACAGACCGGCAAGCAGATACGACATCGCGAATAGCAACGCAAGATCAAGTAATAGCTCGCCGATCTGGGGTTCTGTCATGACAATTTTACACTCCTCAATTATGAATTTTAATGTGCCATGGCTACACTGAAGAGGTTAACTAATACAATAACGAATTGATGAAGTGTAGTGGCTCAGGATTAATCAGGAAGTTATTTGTTTTTGTTACTGCCTTAGAAAACGAACCATACTGGTTATTTAATGTTAAACAGGATTGATTTACCATTCGTATAACCCCTTATACCCAGATTGATTTCATCGTGTAATACTTTACCAACATGCGTTAATAAAAAATACAGATTCGTTAATACATTAGATTGTACAATCACTAACAGAGACTGGAAAAAACTGAGTCTCATGAAATAAAATGCCAATGGGACCTGTCATGTCGATACTGGTAATTAATAGTGGAAGCTCATCGATTAAGGCCGCGTTGTTTGAAGATCAGTCGCTTGAGCGTTTGCTCGATATACGTGTTGAAGGCATTGGTGAATCCCATGCTGAACTTCGCACCGGTGATCGAGTAACTGCCACCCAATGTAATGACCACTTGGAAGCATTGCATGCCATATTCGATACGTTGTCGAGCAGTGGTCAAAATGTTTCGACCATAACCGCAGTTGGTCATCGCGTATTGCACGGTGGTGAAAAACTCGTTGAGCCAACGCTTATTACGGATGAGGTTGAGCGAGTTATTGAATCGATGAATGAACTGGCTCCCTTACACAACCCAGCATGTCTGGCGGGTATTCGTGCTGCCAGAAAAGTACTCAATAATTGTCCGCACGTTGCGGTTTTTGACACGGCCTTCCATTCGACCTTGCCGACACGCGCCAGGCTCTACGCATTGTCCGATGAAGTAACATCCACCTATCAGCTGCGCCGATTTGGATTTCATGGCATCAGCCATGAATACGTCTCGCGGGCGGCAGCCGACGCTCTGGGCACCACCCTGAAAGAGCTTCGAATTATCTCCTGTCATCTGGGTAATGGTTGTAGTGTGACGGCTGTTGAGAGAGGGCGTAGTGTCGAAACCAGTATGGGGATGACGCCTCTGGAAGGGCTTGTTATGGGAAGTCGCTCGGGGGATCTTGACCCTGGGGTCGTGATTCAGCTAATGCGGAAACACGTGAAGTCTATCGACGAACTTGATGACCTTCTCAATCGGCAATCGGGATTGTTAGGGATGACCGGCACCAACGATATGCGCGAGATTGAACAGCGTGCAGCTGATGGCGATGAAACCTGTCGCCGAGCCATTCATGTATCGACACACCGGGCACGCAAATATATAGGTGCCTATGCTGCCGTCATGGGTGGCGTTGATGTTATTCTTTTTACCGGCGGCATTGGTGAAAACAGTGCGTTTGCTCGCCATCGAATCGCACAACGATTTAGTTTTCTGGGTGCGATCCTGGATGAGGATCGCAACCGTGATGCAAAATTGACTGCAGAACAACCCGTCATTGATATATCGGCAGCAACGAGTCGAGTCAAACTATTAGTGGTGGCAACGAACGAGGAAGCCGCTATCGCTAAGGCGGTCACAGAAACACTTTCAAGTTCTCAGAAAGTTAAAAAATCTCCTTATATTCCTGTGGCAGTATCGGCACGACATGTGCACCTGACCAAAGAAACCATTCAAATACTATTCGGGCGTGATCATGAGCTCACCCGAGATTATCTTCTATCGCAACCTGGCCAGTTTGCATCTCATGAGACCGTCACCCTTGTCGGGCCTAGAAACCGTATAGACGATGTTCGCATATTGGGACCAGCAAGAAGAAAAAATCAGGTGGAAATATCGAGGAGCGATGAATTCTTTTTAGGCGTAGATGCACCAGTGCGTGCTTCTGGCGACACCGATAATACACCGGGACTAACACTGATCGGCCCTGCAGGTTCTGTTACCCTGGAGAACGGAGTGATCTGCGCGCTCAGACATATCCACATGCATCCCGACGACGCAATACGCTTTAACGTGCACAACGGTGATTTAGTCAATGTTGCGGTGAATGGGGGTAACCGTGATCTGACGTTCAGCGATGTACTTATCCGGGTTGACGAGCAGTTTCGCCTGGAAATGCATATAGATACGGACGAGGCAAATGCCGCCGGATTACAGACACATGACATTGGCACACTTATTCGACTGGATGATCATGCTCGCGTTATCGGACGGTCGCATCAATAACGTTACTACTTGAATTGAACTCACCTCATACAACTTTAGATAAGGAGAAACAATGAATATTCAACTACCAAATACCTTGACCTATCCTGAGCAACTTGAACGTATAAAAAGTAATATGGCTGTCCTTGCGAAGGCGCAACCGAAGACCATGAATGCCTTTAGTGCGTTGCACCGCGCCAGTGCAGCGCCCGGGGCACTTTACGGAAAAACGAAGGAACTTATCGCGCTCGCGATTGCAGTAGCAGCGCGATGTGACGGTTGCATTTCGTTCCACACCCATGATGCGCTCAAAGCCGGTGCGTCCCGGGAGGAAATTACGGATGCTCTTGGGGTTGCCATCATGATGGGCGGTGGTCCTAGTGTTATGTACGCGACCCACGTCGTCGAAGCTATTGAGCAATTTGAGAGCATAGAGGATTGAATGAATAAGCAATCAATATAATATGTCAGGGGGTACTGTCAACTTGAACTCTCAAGCCCCCGAGAATAAGCTCAAAATATGAATGAACTGCCAACTATATATAAGGGCTATCGCTTTCCC
>RCNF010001849.1_pt1 | contig 11273 bp, 14 predicted proteins | sample 2041311 | NCBI WGS metagenome assembly RCNF01 (sample SAMN09708228, study PRJNA481090) | Marine sediment metagenome, whole genome shotgun sequencing project. | biome: marine sediment; feature: ocean; material: sediment; isolation source: Sewage treatment plant 2 marine sediment (STP2) ... | reverse complement strand
CCATGCCCGCGATAAATATCAATCGCGGGCATGGCCCGCTCCTACCAATCTATATTTCTACGGATTAATTCGTTCGAAGCGATTTTCCGCGCGGTTCTTGCGCACGTTGCCAGCTTCGAACACCTGGCCACTCATCACGATGTAAGTGCCTGCTGCTGCAATGTGTACCGCCGCTACGGCCATACCTACGTTAAACACTGCATCTGTGGTTTTGAATCGCGCCGGACTCAGCGCACCTGTCAGCACAATTGTTTTATCGTGAAGCGTTGACAGGACTTTCGCCGTATCGGGCATCGTGTCGGTACCGTGCGTGATGATGTAGTGCATTGCATCATCTTTTTCGATGTAATCCCGTATCATCTCCCTGTCTTCAGCAGTCACTTCCAGACTGTCTTTCTGCAACAGTGATACGACATCGAATTCAAAATCGACCATGCCCTCGGCAAGAATATGCCGTACCTGCGACTCCCCGACTTCGAATTGACTTAACGCATCGAAATAAATCTTGTCGATCGTTCCACCGGTGGTAATGAATCGAATAAACATGTCGCCTGGTATTTCCTTGCAGTCGCCGTCACGCGTAGCGGCATAGGATGCCACAAGCTCGCCGTCAGGCCGCAATATTTGGCGGAACTGTGGCGATCACCTTTGCACCGCCAAGGTCTGATCTGTCGATTACCAGACTCCCGCCAAAGGACTCAGCGAGTTCCTTTACGACAGCAAGACCAATTCCGTGACCTTGCGTTGATTCATCCAGGCGCGTGCCGCGCTGCAGCAGTGCCTCTGCGGCCTCCTCCGGAATTCCCGGGCCATCGTCTTCCACTGTCAGCACCATGCCACCCGACGCGGTCTCCGGCCGAAGCAGAACGCGTACACGCGAGTCGCACCACTTGCAGGCGTTATCGAGCAGATTTCCGCTGAGTTCAAGAAAATCGCCCGTATCCCCTCGAAACTGCATGCCCGGCGATATGTCTGTACTAATCTTTGGGTTCTTGTCCCGATAGACTTTTTGCAGCCCATCGACGAGTCGCTGAATCTCTGCAGCAACATCAATACGAGTCATCGTCAGATTGCTTGACGCGAGCGACGCGGGTTTGCGCAATTGGTAGCGCACGATCTCATCCATCCGTTCGATCTGCTCATCAAACCGGTGACTGAAGCCTTCTTTATTTTGATCGCTTAGCAAGGCCCGCATTGCCGCCAAAGGCGTCTTCAAACTGTGAGCGAGATTGCCAAGTGTGTTTCGATAGCGCTCTGACCTGCCGCGCTCGCTGTCAATCAGCAAGTTAAGGTTCCGCGCGACACCTGTTAATTCTTTGGGGAACGAGCCGGACAATGACGCTCGTTTACCCTCTTCTATCTCCTGAATCTCGATTTCAACCTGACGCAGCGGACGCAACAGGCCCCGCATCAGAATCGAAATAGACAACAACATGATTAACGCAACAGCGGCGAACCAGCCAAACAACTGACCGCGAAATCTCGCGATCTGAGCGTTGAACGAGTCCAGACTCTCTGCCACTTTAAATACGTATGGGCGTAGTTGACCGTCCGGAAACTCCCACTGCACAGCGATGCTCAGGGTTAGCAACGGCGTACCATCGCTGAGTTCCTGATCCAGGTAGACGCGTGCGCCGACTTGCGGGATAGGACTAACCGGAATGCTCAAACCCAACGCCGAGCGAGATTGCCATACGGCGCCGCGGTCGCTGTCCAGCAACTCGCCATACAGTCCTGAACCAATATTGCCGAAACGCGGTTCGTGCATATCCGGTGGCATTTCCAGTCCACCCGAATCGTTCGGCTCTGCGGCCGCCAGCAACGCCATCAGGTGGCCGTCCAGAATATCTTCCTGCGCCTGTTCGCCCGCTTTGCGAAAAGCCGTATCCAGCACCACGATTGTCACACCGAAGAAGAAAATCATCAGCACGCTGACTGAGATCAGAAGTCGAGTGCTAAGTGATGATGTCGACATTGTCAGTCAGATTGATTGCGTTCCAGGGCAAAGCGATAGCCACGGCCGCGAAGCGTTTCGATCGGTTTGATAGAGTTATCGGGATCAAGCTTTTTACGCAATCGACCGATAAAGACTTCGATAACATTGCTGTCGCGTTCGAAATCCTGATCATAGAGTCGATCAGTGAGTTCGGTCTTTGAGATAACTTGTCCCGCACGGACCATCAGGTACTCAATAATCTTGTACTCAAAACTCGTCAACTCGATCACATTCCCGCTTAGTTTCACTTCCTGACGCGACATATCAAGATCGACTGGACCGGCGCTGAGGAGTGAAGACGCCCAACCACCGCTGCGGCGCATGAGTGCATTGACGCGAGCACTGACTTCTTCATAGTGAAACGGTTTCACCACGTAGTCATCAGCACCGGCCTCAAGGCCATCGACCTTGTCCTGCCAGCGATCACGGGCAGTCAAAATCAGGATTGGAAATGTCTTACCTTGTTCGCGCACCTGACGAATTACGTCCAGCCCGGACATCTCTGGCAGACCGAGGTCAACAATGGCGAGATCAATCGGATACTCCATGGCGAAGTACAGACCTTCTTTACCATCGGCTGCCTGCTCAACAGCAAAGCCCTCGTCAACGAGGCTGGTTGCCAGCGTTTCACGCAACGTGGCGTCATCTTCTATGAGTAGTAATCGCATACCCGGCTCCTATCCGTTGCCGACTTTTCGGCCGCGGACTTTGACAGTTTTTACTTTGCCGTCGGTGAGAACCCTGACGTGGTGAGTTTCGCGACCGTTGCTGACTGTGGTCGATGCGCTAACAATCTGTCCACCGGTTTGCCGGCGCACTGATTCGATTGCCTGGGACAAGGTCATGCCATCATCTTTGGCGACCCGCAGATCGACGGTATCCCGACCGATTTGCAGCGACAATCGTCCTTCTGCGGCCGGCTCAAGGACAAGTGCACTCGCCGAAGCAGTTGCAAGCATCAGCGGCAAAGTCACAAGCATTACAAACAGTGAGCGCACTACGAAATTCCTGTCGTCAAGGGTTGGAGAAAGCGGCAATCACACCGCCGACAAGTGTCGTACGTCGGCAGCATGAATGCAATGAACAAGGTCACACCAAACGACAGTCCGATGGCCCTGAGTTCCACGCCTGGCTATACCGCCGGGCGAATGTCGACCCTGATTCGCAGCTTTTTACCTGGGTCGTGCGGCATCGTCGTCGCATATTTCTGGCCGTGATATTTGTAGACAACCTGATACCCATCGATGCGCTCCTCACGGCGCTCTCGAAGCTGGGTTTCACAGCGTTCTACAACGCGTGACTTCTGCACGGGACCGCCTGATGCGTAGTATCGGCGTTGCGCAATGTCGTTACCAATAGCGGCACCAACGAGACCACCGGCAACGGTCGCGGCACCATTGCCATGACCGCTACCAAACTGGTGACCGACCACTGTGCCGATAACAGCACCTAACAAAGTGCCGCCAGCACCACCTGCAGGACGTGGGTCAACGGCGTAATACTCAACCTCTTCCCAGCACTCCCGAACGGGCGTTTTCACGGTCACGTAGCGAATCACTGGCTCTGAGCTAATAACCTGCGCATAGTCAAACTTGGGGCCTGCAACAGCCGTGGTTGATATTCCAAGCAGTGCCGTGGCTGCGACCAGGCCTGCCGTGCGTCGTGGGCTCTGATTGATCGTCATTGTCTTAATCCTCTTGTGGCTCCAGACCGGCCCTTTTGCCAGTCTTGGGGCAAGATTAAGAGGTCACCAATGAACATTGGCTGAACGGCCCGAACCGATTGGATTTATTGCGACTTGGGCCCTGTTGCCTGACCGTCCTGCTGCGCTTGCTAGTGGCTTGCTTCCAGGTCGTAAAAACTTGTCTGGACGTAATCATCAGGATCGCCGGACTTATTCTGGTTATAGACGCCAGCTTTGAAGTACATGCAATCGTCTGCGACGTCGCAACCACTATCTGACATGTCGATAATCTGCTTAGCTAACTCGACACCGTCTTTGCTGATCGTGACATCGAGAAAATTGCCCACGGCCAGGATCACGTGGAGGCCTCTAAGAGCTTTACCGCTCTATCACCATTATTAGCAACATTGGTGATCGCGGTTCCTGATCCGCTTCGGTCCGCGTCGCTCCAGCCGTCCCGGCCGCTCTCAAAACCGGGGTTTTCAATACCTTGCGCAAAGCTTGTTGCAACAGGTAACAAGAACAACGCCAGGCCTGCAGTGGCGCTCAGGCTTCGTATTGCAGGAAACGGCATATCTCTGCCAACTCTGTTCAACAGTGCGCCCTGACAAAATAGAGCCACTACAGGTTTGCTACCGTTACCCCACCCTTTTCTTGGCCGCACGCCACTCTTGGTCCAGAGACTCGAGTGTGTGCTGCTTTAGCGTTTGTCCGCCATCGACAATCATCGCCTCCATGTCCCGGAATCTGCGCTCGAACTTGCTATTCGCAACTCCAAGGGCCTTTTCCGGATCAATTTCAAGGTGTCGGGCCATGTTGACCACCGCGAATAGCAGGTCACCAAATTCCTCTTCCATCTGCTCTTCGCTGCGCATGCCAACGGCTTCTTCGAGCTCTTCAAGCTCTTCGTGAATCTTCGCTCTGACTCCTTCCCGATCCGGCCAGTCAAAACCGACCCGAGACGCACGTTTGCCGAGTTTTTGGGCCCGTTTCAGGGCAGGCAGTGCCTTCGCCACACCTGCCAGCGCGCTATCATCATCCGACTGCGCACGCTCAGTCGCCTTGATATTTTCCCAACTATCTTTGCCCTGCCCGGCCGAGCGTTCCGCGTCATCACCAAATACGTGGGGGTGGCGGCGAATCATCTTCGCTACGATGCCACTGACAATGTCCGAAAACTCGAACGCGCCAGACTCCTCGGCCATGCGGGCATAGAAGACAACCTGGAACAGCAGATCTCCCAGCTCATCCCTGAGGTCGTCCATGTTGCCCCTGTCAATCGCATCTGCGACTTCGTAGGCCTCTTCTATGGTGTACGGCGCGATGGTCGAAAAGTCCTGCTGCAGGTCCCACGCGCACCCGTTGTCAGGGTCGCGGAGACGCTGCATAACTTCAAGTAATTTCTGTATATCACTCATAACTTAATAATTAAGATAGTAATTCTCTCATCATAACCAACATGAATGCTGTCGCTCCCCAGATGCGCTGTTCGTCATAGATAAACTCGACAATGGGCATTTTATTACCATAAAACTCACGCTCGGCTGCACGCTCATTACGTGGATCAAGCAGATATTGTAGTGGTACTTCGAAGGTGTATTCGACCTCTGACTTGTCGACAACAATCCCGTCTGGCTCCGCCAGGAGACCGACAACAGGTGTCACGGCGTAGCCCGTAACCGTCGGCATCGGGTCCAGGTAACCGATCACTGACACTTCCTCCGGGGCAATTCCCACCTCCTCATGAGTCTCGCGAAGAGCCGTGGCCAGAATATTGCCGTCACTCTCTTCCATGCGGCCGCCAGGGAAACTGACCTGAGATGCATGGTGCTTGAGCTCCGCAGAACGTTGCGTCAGCAAAACCGACAGGCTGTCAGCACGTTCAATTACCGGTATTAACACCGCAGCAGGCGTTAGCGTCTGCGCTAACTTCTCGCGCATTCCGCTCGGCCACCGCTCACTGCCCGGCGGCATGACGACATCGGTGGGATCCTGCGGCATTTTGGTGTGAGCGAAGCTCTCGCGTAGCAAGGCCGCGCTGATATTATTGAGGTCAATCATCGCGAAATCAGTGTTTGATACCGCCCTCAGTCAGACTTGCCGGATCCAGCAATCGATCCAGCTCTGCATCACTAAGGTCCGTCATCTCTTTCGCCACTTCTTTTACCGGACGACCTTCCGCATACGCCTTCTTGGCAACTGCAGCGCCCTTCTCATAGCCGATAACCGGGTTCAGAGCCGTCACTAGAATCGGGTTTCGGCCCAGAGAGCGCTCGATGTTTTCAACGTTGACTGTAAAGCCTGCTATCGCGCTGTCAGCCAGGCAGACACACGCATTGCCGAGGATCTCGATGCTCTGCAACAAATTATGCGCAACCACCGGCAACATGACATTTAGTTGAAAATTGCCGGACTGGCCAGCCATCGCAATGGTCGCGTCATTGCCCACAACTTGTGCCGCAACCATCGCAACCGCCTCAGGAATCACGGGATTGACCTTGCCCGGCATAATGCTTGAGCCAGGCTGCAACGCTGGCAATGCGATCTCGCCAATGCCGGCAAGCGGGCCGGAATTCATCCAGCGCAAGTCGTTGGATATTTTGGTCAGGCTAACCGCCAGTACTCGCAATTGGCCCGACGTCTCCACAGCCGCGTCCTGACTGCTAAGCGATTCGAAGTAGGAATCAGCCGCTTTGAAGTCTGTGCCAGTTTTCTCACTGAGCAGCACCGCCACTTTCCTACCGAATTCTGGATGTGCATTGATGCCGGTCCCGACCGCTGTGCCACCCTGCGCCAACGCGGTAAGCCGACTCATCGTGCTGTTCAGGCGCTCGGCGGCATGATCAATTTGCGATCGCCAGCCATCAAGCTCCTGACCTAAGGTCACGGGCATCGCGTCCATCAGGTGAGTGCGGCCGGTTTTTACCACCTCTCTGGTTGCATCCGCTTTCTTCTCCAGCACCGCCGACAAATGCCGCAGCGCTGGTTGCAAGGATTTGTTGATGCCAATCGCCGCACTCACGTGCACGCAAGTCGGAATGACATCATTACTGCTCTGCCCCATATTGACATGGTCATTGGGGTGCACCTCGGCTCCGAGTCGTTCGGTTGCCAGATGGGCGATAACTTCGTTCGCATTCATATTGGAGCTCGTACCCGAACCCGTCTGGAACACATCAATCGGAAACTGGCGGTCATGATTGCCCTCAGCCACGTCCAGTGCCGCCTTTTGAATGGCAATTGCCGTATCGCTGTGCAGTAATCCCAGTTCGGCATTGGCGCCTGCAGCGGCCCACTTCACCAGGCCAAGCGCTTCAATGAATCGGCGTGGCATCGTCAGCCCACTGATCGGAAAGTTGTCCACAGCTCGCTGGGTCTGCGCTCCCCATAAAGCGTCTTCAGGAACCTTCAGTTCACCCATGCTGTCGCGTTCGACGCGATACTTCTTCTCAGTCATTGCTCTGTCCTGCTCCGTTTGGCGATCTGCTGACTGCCATTCAGTCAAATTGTAAATACAGCGTCCGGAATCGTCGCGGAAGTGACGGGTACCGACGCCAATCGTGTATGATTCGCGCTTTGCGCGCGCAAGTCTACACTGGTTTTAATTCCATGAAAGTCTCAACACTGAGAGCGATCTCACCGGCCGACGGCCGATATGCCGAAAAGGTCAACGGACTGCGGGATATCTTCAGCGAGTTCGGCCTGATTCGATTCAGGGTTCTCGTCGAAGTCCGCTGGTTGCAATGCCTGTCTGACGATAACTCTATCAGCGAACTCGCTCCGCTTTCCGCGGTCATGAAAGACGTCCTGAATCATATCGTTGACAGTTTCTCACTCGACGACGCCGAACGCGTCAAGAAGATAGAAGCGACGACAAATCATGATGTGAAAGCGGTCGAGTATTTCATTCGCGAGAAGCTTGGTGATGGACCAGAGACTCAGGCTCTGAAAGATTTCCTGCATTTCGGCTGCACCTCCGAAGATATCAACAACCTCTCCTACGCTCTTATGTTGCGTGCCGCCCGCAAAGATGTCGTGATTCCACAGATGCGTGAACTCCGAACGCGATTACAAGCCATGGCCAGGCAGTTTGCTGACGTGCCAATGCTATCGCGTACGCACGGTCAGACTGCGACTCCGACGACGGTAGGCAAGGAGTTGGCAAATGTCGTCGATCGATTACAACGCGCCCAACAGGATTTTCACGATGTCCAGATACTCGGCAAGTTCAATGGCGCAGTCGGCAATTTCAATGCCCACCTGGTTGCCTATCCTGACGCTGACTGGCAAGCGATCAGTGATGGCTTCATCGAATCTCTGGATCTGGCACCGAACGCCTATACAACGCAAATCGAACCGCACGACTGGACTGCCGCTTACGCGCACGCGCTGGTTCGATACGACACGATTCTTATCGACTTCTGCCGGGATATCTGGGGCTACATTTCGCTAGGCTACTTCAAGCAAAAAGTTGCCGAAGGCGAAGTGGGTTCGTCCACGATGCCACACAAGGTCAATCCGATTGACTTTGAAAACGCCGAAGGGAATCTGGGCATGGCCACAGCAATGCTTAGTCACTTTGCCGAAAAGCTGCCTATCTCGCGCTGGCAGCGAGACCTGACGGATTCAACGGTGCAACGGAATTTTGGGGTGGCGATCAGCTATATCATCATCGCCTTGCAATCGGCCCTGAAAGGCATTGGCAAATTGCAGCTCAATGAAGCGACGATTGAACGAGACGTCGCTGCAGCCTGGGAGGTATTGGGCGAAGCTATCCAAACCGTCATGCGTCGCTACGGTATTCCTGAGCCGTACGAAAAACTCAAAGCACTGACGCGCGGCCAGACAGTCAACCAGTCCATGCTGCAAGAATTTATTGCAACGCTGGATATTCCGGAAACCGAGAAAATGCGGCTCGCTGAATTGACGCCGCAGAGCTACGTCGGACTCGCCAGCAAGCTCGCCAAGAACGTTTAGGACGGCCGCAGTCCGATTCCAGACCCGATTTTCGGGATTTCGTACAGCGGGTGTGGATTCGGAACCATATTTGTACATTCACACCAGAATGGCCACGTATCGGTTCGTTCTGAAGTGCCCGTCGTACGTGGGATGCGAATGTTTCTTATCACGCACGCAGCCGTCCAAAACGTGACGCAGTTGGCACGGCCAAAGTTGTGCGGCCGGTAAGATGACAAGCCTGGGAAGGTATTGTCTGCTTCTTACGTGCGGTCAAATCACGCATTTTCGAATCAGGCCCGATCGAATCAATCTCACGATAAGCATCGCTATGGAACAAGCTGAAGAAAGAGGCAAACGCTGGGTCATCTCGACCAAGGAAGAGATGCGTCTGGCCGCGATCGAAGTTGTGCGTGAAGCCACGCGAAAGGTTTCAATATTCACGCATGACCTTGAACCGGGAATTTATGACGATCCGGATTTTCTTGAAGTTATCAAACGACTTGTGCTCTCGCAGACCTATGCGCGGGTTCGGGTACTTATCGCTGATCCAAGTCGAGCCATTAAGAACGGCAATAACTTTGTACACCTTGGCCGGCGACTGAATACCTACATTGAGTTTCGTCACGTCCGTGAGGACTTCAGAACCCACGCTGAATCATTTTGTATCGCTGACGAGGTTTCACTGGTCTATCGTTTACAGGCAAGTCGCTGGGAGGGCATCGTTGATACCTACGAACCCCCGGTTGCCAAGTTGTACAGCAAGATGTTCGATGAAATCTGGTTAGCCAGCGAAGTGGAACCGGAATTTCGCCAGCTCGGCGTATAAATCCAGGCAAGACCTTTCGAACAATAATTAATGCATCCAACTGACCTAACAGTCTCCGCTGTCGTATGCCGCGATGGCCGCTATCTTCTCGTCGAAGAACACGCGATGCGCCGTGTTGTGCTTAGCCAGCCTGGTGGACACATTGAAGCAGGAGAATCTCCGGAGGCTGCTGTCATTCGAGAGGTTCTCGAAGAAACTGGCTGCCAGGTCGCCTGCGGTGAGCTGATTGGGACTTACCTCTGGATTCACCCACAGACACGGCAACAGTTCTTACGCCTGGTCTTTGCAGCAGAATTTCTGGACTGCGATGAAACTCGAAAGCTGGATGATTCGATCGTCGCAAGAGTCTGGCTCAGCAGGGACGAAATTGAAGCTCGTCGCAAGACTCTGCGATCGCCAGTGGTCCTGCGATGTGTACATGATTTCGAATTGGGACGGCGACAATCCGACGCCCTGCTCTCTGGTATGTTGCCACTACAGAATAATGTTGATGCGATCCTGGCGCAGGCTGATCTCGTATAGAAGACCATCGTGCTCATGGCACGCTCCCACATGCAGTTTCGATAATTTGGACTGTCCAATCAAGCGGCGCTCTACTAGCAATGGTGCAGCTGCTAGAATACCGGCCCATGGTCCCTGCTCTCGAACACCTTAAAAATCAGAAGGTCATCCTCGGCCTGTCTGGCGGCGTCGATTCTGCCGTTGCTGCTTTGCGCCTGAAAGACGCAGGTGCGGACGTTGAAGCCTTGCACATGACCAACTGGGAAGATGATGACGGCTACTGCACTGCCGCCGCAGATCTGCAGGACGCACGGCGCATATGTGAGCAGCTCGACATCCCCCTGCATCATGTGAATTTCGCAAGCGAGTATCGCAATCGTGTATTTGAGTACTTTCTTGATGAATACCGTTCGGGAAGAACACCGAACCCCGATGTTCTGTGTAACCGGGAAATCAAGTTCGGCGTATTTCGCGAGTACGCAATGCGACTTGGCGGGCGCTGGCTGGCGACAGGCCACTACGCGAGAACATCTGCGGTTGGTGACGAAACCCAATTGCTGAAAGCTGCCGATCAAAACAAAGACCAAAGCTACTTTCTGCACGCAGTGAAACAGAAGGCTCTGGCCGATGCGGTCTTCCCTTTAGGCGACCTGCAGAAGAGTGACGTCAGAAAACTCGCTCGCGAGCACGGTCTGGACGTGCACGACAAGAAAGACAGCACTGGAATTTGCTTCATCGGCGAGCGGCCTTTTCGCGATTTTCTCAGCACTTATCTGCCCGCCAATCCGGGGCCGATCTGGTCAGTCGACGGCAAGGAAGTTGGCAGCCACCGCGGTCTTATGTATTACACAGTGGGTCAGAGAAAAGGCCTCGAAATCGGTGGGCGCAAGGACAGCAGCGACGATCCCTGGTACGTCGTCGACAAACGACTTGCGGACAATGTATTGATCGTTGCTCAAGGGGACGACCAATTGCTGTATAGCGACGGCCTTTTGGCTACTGATCTGAGCTGGATTGGTGTGCCGCCCACTAGTCTTGCAGACGGTTTCGCCTGTGTGGCCAAAGTTCGATACCGCCAGGCCGACCAAAAATGCGTTGTCCGTGCGTCCGGGGATAACGCCGTCGAAGTTCAGTTCGATGAGCCACAGCGTGCGGTGGCACCCGGGCAATATGTCGTCTTCTACGATGGCGAGCATTGCCTTGGCGGTGCGGTTATAGACAGGATTACAGCCAGGACCGTTGACCGCAAGACGCAGCAATCCGCGGCAATTTGCTAAGCGATTCATTGCACCATCGGCTATAATGCG
>RCNF010001845.1_pt1 | contig 11290 bp, 8 predicted proteins | sample 2041311 | NCBI WGS metagenome assembly RCNF01 (sample SAMN09708228, study PRJNA481090) | Marine sediment metagenome, whole genome shotgun sequencing project. | biome: marine sediment; feature: ocean; material: sediment; isolation source: Sewage treatment plant 2 marine sediment (STP2) ... | reverse complement strand
CTGGTGCATGTCGGTTATGCCATCCAGAAAGTAACAGAGACCGAAGCTGCTGAATCGTGGGAACTATTCGACGAAATACTGGCCAGCAATGCATGAGCTCGCGATATGTCAGGCGCTGATCGACCAGGTTACAGAACTGGCACAAGCGCGTAACGCGACCTCGGTCAGCGAAATCTATATTTCTGTTGGCCCGTTATCTGGCGTGGAGTCAGCGCTACTGCAAAATGCTTTTCCTATTGCGGTAGCTGGCACGGTTGCTGATGGTGCCGAACTTCACATAGACAGCTTGCCGGTAAGAGTGCATTGCAAAGATTGTGATACTGAGTCAGAAGTGGCTGCCAATCGTCTGTTATGTGCTCAATGTGGCACCTGGAAAACCCGACTGGTCAGCGGTGATGAATTGCTGCTGAAAAGTGTTGAACTTGAAATAGACGAACACACCCGGCAACGCGATCTGACGCGTGCCGATCAAATGGCCGTGGAGGGCTGACGACGATGTGTGATACCTGTGGCTGTAATGTTACCTCCGGTAACCAGCATCTTCTTCATGACGGCGGACACCTGGCCAGGACAGCATCCGGCGCAGAGTCTGTCGCTGTTTTGAAAGGCTTGCTGGATGCAAACGATCACGAAGCGGCCCACAACCGGGAGCATTTCGACCGACATTCGGTGCTGGCGATCAACCTGATGTCATCACCTGGCTCTGGCAAGACTTCGCTTCTTGAAGCGACCATCGACAGATTGGGCGACGAGCTGAATATCGGTGTCGTCGAGGGCGATCTCGAAACAGAAAATGACGCCGAGCGAATCCGCGCCAAGGGGATTCCAGCTATCCAGATCAGTACCGGCAGCGCCTGTCACCTGGACGCACACATGGTGCACGACGCATTACATAGCCTGGACCTCGATGGGCTCGATATCGTGTTCATTGAAAATGTTGGAAACCTTGTATGTCCGGCAAGCTTCGACCTCGGCCAGCATCTCAACGTTACTTTGCTGTCGTCTCCGGAGGGTGACGATAAACCGGCGAAGTACCCGGTCATGTTTCGAGCGGCCGACCTTTTGCTTCTGTCGAAGTCAGATCTCATCGAGGTACTCGGAGATTTCGATCCGGACAAGGCCGTGCAGCATTTACGAGATCTCGCCAGTCCGGCCCATGCGATAACTTTATCGGCCCGCACTGGTGTCGGCATGGACGCGTGGTGTACCTGGGTGCAACAACATCTGGCCGACTGTCGACTGCGCGTCGCCAGCGGAGAAAAAATCCGCCCGGCAATCCAGCCGGACGGAGCGACCCTGCACAGTTCGCATTCCACGTGACTCAGTCAGCGGAATACTGGCTTGGGAAACTGCATGAGCTGAAACTCACGCAACCCGTCCGCATTATGAATGTCTGCGGCGGACATGAGCGCTCGATATCGCTTGCGGGCTTGCGATCTGCAATCCCGGCCGCTATTGAACTGGTTCCGGGCCCGGGTTGCCCGGTTTGCATTTGCCCCGAAGAAGATGTCTACGAAGCGATTCAGATTGCGCTGCACGAAGATGTCATCCTTGTAGCATTCGGCGACATGCTCAGAGTTCCTGTTAATGCGCCAAAGAGGGAACCGAGATCACTCGAGCAAGCGCGGGCCGCCGGTGGTGACATTCGGCCGGTCGCGACGCCGACTGAAGTGGTGCGTATTGCCGACGAGAATCCAGACCGTCGCGTCATTTTCTTTGCCGCGGGCTTTGAAACCACTACTGCACCCGTCGCGGCTATGCTGGCGGAAAAGTTGCCGGCAAACCTGTTGGTGCTGTTATCTGCACGGCTAACCTGGCCGGCAGTCGCGATGCTGCTGGATTCCGGCGCGCCGGGTTTCAATGCATTGATCGCTCCCGGCCACGTCGCAACGGTGATGGGGCCGGAGGAGTGGCAGTTTGTCGTCGACAAACATGATATTCCAACTGCTATTGCGGGCTTTCGGCCGGACACACTGTTGGCCGCGATGTACTCGGTTCTGCGTCAATTACAGGACGGTCGACATTTTCTTGATAACTGCTATCCGGAAGTGGTGCGTCCAGGTGGCAACGAAACGGCGAAAGCGTGTTTGCGACAGGTCATGCAGGTGTCGGACGCGAACTGGCGTGGCATTGGTGTTATTCCCAAATCCGGTTTCAGTTTGAAGAGCGACTACGCACAACATGACGCACGTGTGCAATTGCCATCGTATGCGGATGACTCACGCAAACGCGTCGGTGAGATGCCACCCGGTTGCGATTGTGCCAGCGTCGTCCTCGGCAAGAAATACCCCAATCAATGTCGCCTCTACGGGCTTGCCTGCACACCGCGTAAACCGATCGGCCCATGCATGGTTTCTGATGAGGGCGCGTGCAGGATTTGGTGGGCCAGCGGACATCGTGACAACGAGTCCGACCACAGCAAGGCCCGCAGAGCAGCAGGTTGAATAAGCGCGATGCTTGTCCACGAATCCGAAACCGGTACCCTGAGTCAATCTGCACTTGGTACGAATGATAGATTGAAAACAGTCGCAATCAGGTTGGCCGGGCACGTCCAGGGCGTCGGCTTTCGCCCGTTCGTCTATCTACTTGCCCAACATCACCAGCTTTGTGGATCAGTACAAAATCAACTCGGTGAAGTTGAAGTGACCGCGCAGGGTAATGCCGGTTCGTTGATTGAGTTCGAAAAAGATCTGATCGATAAGGCGCCGCTCTTATCAAGTCCGTACATTACATCGGTCGAAGCCATCAGTGCCGCAGAAATTGACTCATTCCAGATCCTGGCAAGCTCAGATCAGTCGGATGCGCAAATTTTCGTTCCGCCTGATTATTTCACTTGCCCGGACTGTCTGCGAGAGTTGCAGGATCCGAACGACAGGCGTTACCGCTATCCTTTCATCAACTGCACGCAATGCGGTCCGCGTTATACGCTGATCCGTTCACTGCCCTATGATCGTCCGAATACCAGCATGGCCGAATTTCCGCTATGCCCGCAGTGCACCAGCGAATATGAAAATCCCTCTGACCGAAGGTTTCATGCTGAACCCGTCGCCTGCCCCGCCTGCGGACCACAACTAAGCCTGGCATTGCCAGATAGCCAGGAAGTGCTAAGCAGTGAAGTAGCACTTGAAAGTGCGCTAACGCGATTACGCCGTGGCGACGTACTCGCTGTAAAAGGCATAGGTGGCTATCACCTCATGTGCGATGCGACGAATGCCCTCGCCGTCAAAAAACTTCGTCAGCGCAAACAGCGACCAGACAAACCACTGGCTGTTATGTTTCCGGTATCCGGATCTGCCGGGCTGGATGCGGTGAAAAGCGCCGTCAACCTGACCACGACTGAGGCCGATTTGCTCAGCGGGCCAATCAGGCCCATTGTTCTCGCCCGGAAAAAAACCGTGGCTACAAATCTTGCTGCGAACCTCGCACCAGGATTACGTGAACTAGGCGTATTCCTGCCATACAGTCCGTTACATCAACTCCTGCTGGATGGGTTCGGTGGCCCACTTGTCGCAACATCGGGAAACCTCAGCGGCGAACCGGTGCTGACGGAAAATAGCGAAGCATCGCGGCGGCTCGCCAGCGTAGCGGATGCTTTCCTGCATCATGACCGGCCGATTGTACGACCCGCCGACGACCCTTTGTATCGCCAGGTTGGTGGCACAATGCGCCCGTTGCGACTGGGACGTGGTTCTGCACCGACAGAGCTGAACCTGCCGTGGCCGCAACAGCAACCGACATTGGCTGTCGGCGGACATATGAAGGCGACCATCACGTTGAGCTGGAATGATCGCGCGATTGTGTCTCCGCACATCGGTGAGATGGGCAGTCCACGCAGCCTGGCAATATTTGAACAGGTTGCAGAGGATTTGCAGGCGCTTTACGGCGTACGTGCAAAGAGAATCGTCTGTGATGCGCATCCCGGCTATGCGACGCATCGCTGGGCACATGAACAACAATTGCCGGCTACTACCGTCTGGCACCACCGCGCGCATGCATCTGCACTGGCAGCAGAAATAGCAACTCCGGGTACGTGGCTGATGTTTACCTGGGACGGCGTTGGCCTTGGAGAAGACTTGTCATTGTGGGGCGGCGAGACGCTGCTCGGGAAACCAGGCCGCTGGCGGCGGGTTTGCAGCATGCGACCATTTCGACTGCCCGGTGGTGAACGTGCAGGCCGTGAACCATGGCGCAGCGCCGCCGCTTTACACTGGGAAACTGGTCGACCCTGGCCGCAATGTCCTGATGAAGGCGGGTTGGCCAGAGCCGCGTGGCAACATCAATTGAATTGCCCGCAAAGCAGCGCCGCCGGCAGGCTTTTCGACGCGGCCGCGGCAATCATCTGCGATATGCACGAAACCAGCTTCGAAGCCCAGGGCCCTATGCAACTCGAGTCAATGTGTAGTGATGTCGGTGCGGCTATCGCGCTGCCACTCAGTGTGGATCAGGAAGGTATTTTGCGTACGGACTGGGAACCTTTGCTTGTCGAGATAGGCGACAAACGCCAGGATCCCGCTCGCCGTGCAGAAACATTTCACACCAGTATGGCTGTGGCACTACTTGAGCAGGCAAGACGAATGCGTGACAGCCAGCGGATTGACCAGGTCGGGCTTACCGGTGGCGTATTTCAAAACAGAGTTTTATCAGAACAGGCCGTCGAACTTTTGCGGGCCGATGGTTTTGATGTTTATTTGAGTAGCGAGCTGCCGTGCAATGACGCAGCCCTTGGTTACGGTCAGGCAGCAGAAATTGCTGCGCTTGAACAGGACACAAAAAGCTAATGGAAGACGACAGAATAACGCTTGCACACGGCAACGGCGGCCGCTTTATGCGCGAACTAATCGAAGAGGTGTTTGCACGCCATCTTGCTCATTCCGATCTGGATACCGAGGCAGATGCAGTACCGTTGTCACTCAATGGCGGCGAGCCGATGATAACAACTGACGGCTTTACGGTTCAGCCACTCGAGTTTCCGGGTGGAGATATTGGCTCATTGGCCGTGCACGGGACAACCAACGATCTGGCGGTAGCCGGTGCACGACCCCTGTACCTGACCCTCAACGCGTTCATCGAAGAAGGAATGGAAATAGCCCAGCTTGACCGTATCGTGCAAAGCCTTGCGAGAACCGCACGGGAAATCGGTGTGAAGGTAGCAGCCGGCGACACCAAAGTGCTGCAACGTGGTGAAGGCGGAGGATTGTATCTCGCAACGACCGGGGTCGGCATACGAATTCCTGGCACGCGGCCAGCCATGAGTAACATTCAGGCGGGCGACATCATCCTGATCAGCGGTTCTGTCGGAGATCACGGAACAGCCGTGATGCTCGCAAGAGAAGACTTCGGTTTGCGCGGCGATCTGCTATCGGATGCAGACAGCGTTCTGCCACTCACGGAGGCAATGATGGCAAGTACCGGGCTCAGGTTCATGCGTGACCCAACGCGCGGCGGAATTGCGTCGGTTGCTCACGAAATTGCTCGTGCCACCGGCATGGGCGTCCGCTTTGATGCGACGATTCCGGTAAAGGATCAGGTCCAGGCTGTCTGCGACATGCTGGGCTATGACCCCTATTACCTTGCCTGCGAAGGCCGTGTCCTCGCAGTCGTCGCTGCAGAGGAAGCGGACGCTGCGCTGCAAGCATGGCGGAGCATTCCATCAGGTCGCGACGCGGCTATCGTCGGTCGTATCACGAAAGATAGTCAACGTGTCGTACTTGAGACCGAGTTAGGCGGTGAGCGTTTTCTTGAAGAACTGGAAGACGATCCGTTGCCGCGCATTTGCTGATTGCTCTAATCCGTAACTCCAGGTACATCACGGCAACAAAATATGAGCCCCGGAACGATGAAAACTATCATTGAGCCATTCAGAATCAAGATGGTAGAGCCGATCAAGCTGACCACTCGCGAACAACGTGAGGAGTTCATGCAAGCTGCCAGTTACAACCCATTTCTATTGCGCGCGGAAGACGTCATCATTGATTTGTTGACCGACTCGGGCACGAGCGCAATGTCCGCCGAAGCATGGGCAGCCATGATGCGCGGCGATGAGTCCTACGCTGGCGCCCGAAGCTGGTATCGTTTCCGTGACACGGTTAAAGATATTTTCGGTTTCGAGCAGATCGTCCCTACCCATCAGGGAAGAGCAGCTGAAAGCATTTTGTTCGGCGTGATGGTGAATGCGGACTCCATCATTCCAAACAATACTCATTTCGACACTACCAGGGCAAACATCGAATTCAATCACGGTACCGCGCTGGACTTACCATGCGTCGAAGCCAGCGACCTCGAATCCGACTTTCCGTTCAAGGGCAACATGGATATCGCGGCTCTCGAAAAAATCGTTGCCGACGAAGGGCCGGAGCGAATTCCACTGATAATGGTGACTGTCACCAACAACTCCGCTGGTGGCCAGCCAGTCTCGATGGCTAACATTCGAGAAATCAGCCGAATCGCACGCGGTGCGGGTATTCCTTTCTATATAGACGCGTGTCGGTTTGCAGAGAACGGCCACTTCATCAAGCGCCGCGAGCCGGAATTCAAAGATGTGTCGTCCATTGATATTGCTCGTGAGATGTTCAGCTACGCGGATGGCTGCACGATGTCTGCCAAGAAAGACGCCTTCGCTAACATCGGCGGTTTCCTGTGCACCAACGATGCCGACCTGGCACACCGGGAACGCAATATCCTGATTTTGACGGAAGGATTTCCGACTTATGGTGGCCTGGCGGGACGTGATCTCGAAGCAATCGCCGTTGGTCTGCGGGAAATTCTGGACGAAGACTATCTTGACTACAGATTGCTCTCGACTCGCTATGTCGTCGAGCATCTGCGAGATCTGGGAATTCCTGTGGTCGCTCCGGCAGGCGGCCATGCAGTCTATCTCGATGCCCGTCGATTCCTGCCGCACATACAACCTCTGCAATATCCCGGGCAATCCCTGGCAGTTGAGCTATACCTGGAAGCCGGCGTGCGTGGCGTAGAAATAGGTACTGTGATGTTCGGTGCCAATCCACATACCGGTGAAGAGCACGCCGCCCGCCTTGACCTGGTACGCCTGGCCATTCCTCGCCGGGTTTATACGCAGAGCCACATGGACTACGTGGTTGAGGGTATTGATCTTGTTTGGGAAAGAAGAAATGACATCCGCGGCATGCGCATCGTGCAGGCACCGCAATTCTTGCGGCATTTTACAGCCGCCTTCGACTGGATCTGAATAACATGAATGTGAGCAGCCAATGAATTACGACATCATTATTGTCGGCGCGGGTCCTGCAGGCCTGAGTTTCGCACGATCTCTCGCCGAAACCGGACTACAGGTTTTGCTGGTCGAGAGACAATCTAAACAACAGCTTGCAGCACCCGAATTCGATGGACGCGATATTGCACTCACGCATTTGTCAGTCCGAATCCTCAAGGAACTTGGCGTTTGGGCACGCTTCCAGCCTGATGAAAGGCCACCGATAAAAGAAGCCCGAGTCCTGGACGGCACATCGCCCTATTGTCTCGATTTTGATGGCAAAAGAGATTCAATCGACGCACTTGGCTTCATCGTCTCAAATCATGTTATTCGAAGAGCACTTTTCGACGAAGTACAAACGCTCGACAATGTTGAAATTCTCACAGACCTGACGGTGACGTCCATATCAACCAACGATAATGAAGCAACGGTCGTTCTATCCGACGGACAGGCAATGCAGTCACGGTTGGTGGTCGCTGCGGACAGTCGCTTCTCAGAAACCCGTCGCATGTTGGGCATTTCAGCGTCGATGCACGATTTCGGGCGCGTTTGTATTGTTAGCCGAATGCAACACGAAAAAGCGCACGATAGTATTGCGTTCGAATGCTTTCACTACGACAGGACCCTTGCCGTCTTGCCCCTGACCAGTCACCGCTCCTCCATCGTCGTTACAGCGCCGATGGATCAACGCACCTCGATAATGGAGTCCGATGATGCCCAATTCAGCAGCGACATACAGGATCGTTTTGCTAATCGATACGGGGATATGCAACTCGTCAGCAAGAGATTTTCCTATCCCCTGGTCGGTGTACACGCATCGAAGTTCTGTGCGAAACGGTTCGCGTTAATTGGCGATGCTGCGGTAGGCATGCACCCGGTAACGGCTCATGGTTACAATCTCGGGCTTAGTGGCCAGGAAATTCTCGCCAATGAAATTATTAACGCAGCAGCTCAACAAAGAGACATTGGTGCCACGCCATTGTTACAAAGATATCAAGACAAACATATGCGAACGACCAGACCAATGTTTCACGGCACGAATGCGATCGTGAAATTTTTTACCGATAACCGTGCACCAGCGAAGCTGGCGAGATCAATCGCTTTGAGACTCGCCAACCGGATTCCACCGATCAAACGAGTAATACAGAACAAGCTAACCGAAATTACCAATTGAGCTTATGTGCCGGACTGCTACAGTCTAAAAAAACTCAATGCCTGCCACACAAAAAAAAACGGGCCCATTCAATGGGCCCGTTTGATTTTTCAACTGCAGTCTGAATTACTGTGCTGGCGCTTCCTCGACGGAAATTGCCATAGACTCGGCGACTGTAATTACTACAAGGTCTCCGACTGACGCGCGTTTCAGATTATCCGGATTGCGGGCCGTGTACTCATTAACGTTGCCGTCCGGGCCGAGCAACTTAAAGGTATTGGCTTCCAGGTTGATTTCCTCAACGGAAGCGACCACGACCGTTGCACTAATCACTGCGCCGCCCGGCATCTCGCCCATGTCAGTACGATCCGCAACGCCAAGCTCACCTATCCTTGGACCTTTGCCATCGTCTTCCATGACTTCGATCGAAACACTCTGCGTGTAGTTAGCATTGACGATATCGCCAACTTCTACCTGGCCGAGATTGCGAGCATCTTCGCTGGCTACAAATGTGATCAATTCACCGTTGCCTTTGCGGAGCGAAACCTGGCGTGTTTCGTGATTGATGGTCTCAACGACTGCGTTAACTGTCATTGATTCGCTTACATACATAGAAGGCTTGTCCTGCGCCATCTCGTCATTGGCAAAAGCAACAGCGCTTGCCAGACACATAGCCACAAGGGCTGTGCATTTGAAAATTTTCATTTTTGAATTCCAAAGATTTAGTCGGACACGCATATTAGGTAACAAAGCCGTGAAATGGAAGAAATTAGGGGTATTTTGTACAAATTTGGGGCGCAGCAGCCTGGTCTATAACTTTATTGACCGTTCGATCGATTATTCTCCCGGCGAATCAGGTAATCGCTTGTCTGCTACACGGCATAGCTATTGTTCCGGGAGCGCAAAAGCCACAACAAAGTCACCCAGTTTCGTCCCAATCCGGGCGTTACCGCCGGCAAATATGACGACATACTGACGACCATTCCATTCGTAGGTCATCGGCGTTGCCTGCCCTCCTGCCGGGAGACGTCCTCGCCACAGCTCTGCACCGTTGGATACGTCGAATGCTCGCAAATAATCGTCCATCGCAGCACCTATGAAGACGATTCCACCGGCAGTAATAATGGGTCCACCAAAATTCGGAGTGCCAAGTTTAACGGCGGGTGTTGGTGACAAATCTTCCGTAGTGCCGAGCGTTTTTCGCCATACTATCTGGCCACTGGCAAGATCGATGCCGGCAATGATGCCCCAGGGCGGTGGTGTACAGGGGAGGCCGAACGACGACAAAAGCGTCTCTCGTTTCATGCCATAGGGTGCCCCTTCCTGTGGTGATACTTCCTGGTCGTGAAAAACTTCACGCATTTCTTCAACCTGTTCGGCAGGAATAAGCATAACGTGGTGTGCCGCATTGCTCATATTAATGACTAACAGATTTCGCGAAGGGTCAAAGGCAGCACCGCCCCAGTTCGCGCCGCCGCCGGTAAATGGATATAAAATTGTGCCTTGTGCGGATGGGGGCGTAAAAATGCCTTCCGCCACCGAACCCTCGATGAGCATTCGACATTGCCGCTTGTCGAACCATGTAATTCCAAACGCGTCGTCTGCAGATAACGTATTCGGCACGATGGGCGGTGTCAGTACAGGAAACGGCTGGGTTGGTGACAGAACCTCTCCAGCGATCGATTTTTGATTTACCGGACGCTCTTCGATAGCCAGAAATGGCTCACCGGTATCCCGGTCAAGCACGAAGACAAATCCTGTCTTTGTAACCTGCGCAACTACGTCGTGAGCTTCGCCATTTTTCCACACGGAATACAGGCCCGGCTGAGCCGGTAAATCATAGTCCCACACATCGTGGTGAACCGTCTGAAAACTCCACGCGACCTGCCCGGTTTCCGCTTCAAGGGCGACGACAGAATTGGCATAGCGATTATCACCTGGACGCAGCCCACCGTAGAAATCCGGACTGGGACTGGTTGTTGGTAAAAAGACCAGTCCGCGCTCGGCATCCACTGCCATTGGTGCCCAGACATTTGCGTGTCCTTCCACAGGAAGGGCTGCGCCCTGCCAGGTTTCGCTGACTGGAGCGGACATCGTGCGGGGAATCGGGTCGAAGTCCCATTTTTCCACACCCGTTCGCGCGTCGAATGCACGCACTGAACCAGCGGGTGCAACGACCCGCGCGTTGTCACTAATCGCGGATCCAACGATGACCGTGTCACCAACAATGGCGGGCGGTGAGGTGATCTGGAACTCACCGGACCACCACAATTCCATACCAGGATCGATGCGCACTTCTCCGTTGTTGCCAAATTCCGCGCATCGTTTGCCGGTCTTCGCATCGATTGCGATCAACCGCGCATCGTTTGTTCCCATGAATATTCTGCTCGAACATTCGTTTTGACCTTCCCCATTATTCCAGTAACTGACACCACGACAAACAAACTGGTTAGCGGGGCGTTGCTCAAGGTCGATTTTTGCATCGAATCGCCAACGTTCCGATCCACTACCAGGGTCAAGTGCAATGACTTCATTGAAAGATGTGCAAAAAACCAACGAGTCCTCGACAAGAATTGGCGTACCTTCCGCTGCCGCACGTTGCATTGCGTCCGGTTTATTTGCCAGGTCACCGGTACGATATAGCCACGCCGGTACAAGCGAGTCGACATTTTCCGTCGTTATCTGCGTGGCATTGCTGTAACGGTGCCCGCCTGCATCGCCCCCATATTCAGGCCAACCATCGCCGATATTCGATAACGCGGCGGGACGATCATTTAGCTGTGCTGTACCGTCGATATCCAGATTATCTGCACCGCCGAGATGCCAAATCATTGAGCCCCCGAGAAACGGTAGCAAGCCAATTAGAACAAGCACGAGAATGACGACCAGAGTCTTTTTCATATCGT
>RCNF010002156.1_pt1 | contig 11294 bp, 7 predicted proteins | sample 2041311 | NCBI WGS metagenome assembly RCNF01 (sample SAMN09708228, study PRJNA481090) | Marine sediment metagenome, whole genome shotgun sequencing project. | biome: marine sediment; feature: ocean; material: sediment; isolation source: Sewage treatment plant 2 marine sediment (STP2) ... | reverse complement strand
TGCGCGGCGATAGCTAACGCCGAAGATGGGGTGATCCGCCTGAGGCGGATAAAGATCGGCAAACCCAATGGGTTTCACCTTTTGAATACCACCATCGATGGTACCCAACCGTGATCGTTACCAATCGACCGTCTTCGAGAAAGGTGAATCGCTCAGTTTGGGTAATAGAAAATGGGCATAAAGAAAGTGATGTTTTCCCAGCCAATACCGGCTTAGAAGCCCGATTTATCGATTTGATTTTAAACTGACCTGTAAAAAATAATGTATTTCCAAACATGCTGGATAGAAAAAGCATGTAAAACCAACCAACAACTAACCGGGAGGATTTATCATGGATATGGCAAATCTGTTGAAAATGGGCGCAACAGCGTTCAGTAATAGCAAAAGAAGTGGCGATGCTGGTAGTGGCCTGGATATCGATAACCTGAAATCAGCACTTTCCAGCCTTGCTGGAGGAGACCGCAGCAAAGGCGGTTTCGACCTGGGTTCATTTTTACCAAAGATGGATTCTGGCGGACTTGGCGGCATCGCTAAATCCTGGCTTGGCGATGGAAATAATGAAGCCATCTCGCCTGATCAGATTACCAACATGCTCGGTGCCGATAAGATATCCGAATTTGCATCCAAGTTGGGACTTAGCAAGGAAGAGGCGGCCGGAGGTTTATCTGAGGCGCTTCCGCAGATGGTGGATAAAGCCAGCAGCGGCGGCTCACTGCTTGATTCAATCGGTGGCGTCTCCGGCGCTATGGGTATGGCAAGCAAATTATTTGGCAAGTGGCGAAGCACCTCCACCTATCAGATGATCCTTCTCACCGTTTCCTTGTATTCAAAGCAGGGTGGAAACGCGCCACAACATTTTATTTAGCTATATACCATTACCATGGTGATAATGATTAGATGCATATATCTACCCGATTGGTATGAGGCTTCGCGGCCGACTTGGCTGAATAAAACTATTAAAAAACTAAAAGGGATGCAAAACCATTCCACATTATAATCAGGAGGGACTTATCATGGGTATGATGAAAGAGTTTAAGGAGTTTGCCGTCAAAGGGAATGTGATCGATATGGCGGTTGGCATCATTATTGGCGCAGCATTTGGCAAAATCGTTTCTTCATTTGTTGCCGATGTGATCATGCCGCCAATCGGTTTGCTGGTGGGAGGGATCGATTTTACCAACTTAGTAATAACGCTCAAAGAAGCTTCTGGAGATATACCTGCTGTCGTAATCGGTTATGGAAAGTTTATCCAGACGGCCGTCGATTTTACCATTATCGCATTTGCCATTTTCATTGCTATCAGGGGAATTAACTCCCTCAAGCGAAAAGAGGAAGAAGCACCTCAAGCGCCACCAGAACCCCCAGCACAGGAAGTCTTGCTTGCGGAAATAAGGGATTTGCTCAAGAAGCAGGCGTAAGCCCTTTTCAGAATAACTCCGTATAACACCGAAAAATCAGCCGACGGAAGAATAATTATGCGTTGGCGTGGAAATCGCAGAAGTAGCAATGTGGAAGATAGACGTGGTATGCGAGCCTCTGGTTCCGGAAGTTTAGGCGGTGGTAGCGGTATGTTACGTCTCCTTCCCATCTATACAATACAATAATTGTAGAATAGATTTTCTTTAGAAAAATTAAGTCAAAAATCCGTATATCTCCAACAATTTTGCAGATATCAAACCCGGAATATTTTACCGATTTTGAATAATAATCACATTCGGCCAAACCTTACCAAAATAGCGGCTCACGTGGTAGCTTGGGGATTACCAAAGCATATCAAAGATAAGTTCCATAATTCCGATTACAAAGATCATCTCAATACATCTGAAGTCAGGGTTTTAAGTTTTAGAGTTATCCTCCAAATTAGATGGTATGTTGGAATCGGCTATTTTTGTCACTATATGGGGTGTTAACAAGACGTCTATATAACATACCCATACTGGACATAAACGAGACGTTTATTGAACATCAATGTTCGGCATCTACTAATTGATCGGAAATTCGATACTTCTAAGGAAGATATGATTTCAAGAAGACAACTATTATATTTCTCTACTCTGTTTTTATTCTGTTCCCCTATAGCAACCTTAAAATCTTTAGCAGTGGCAGATGGGGAAAAAGATGATAAACGATACCCGTTGACCATTGACTTACTAAAAAAAGCTTATAGAGCAGAGATGATAGCCAGTAAGCATTATGATGGATATTGTCAGAAAGCCCTTTCTGAAGATTACCAAAATATTGCATATCTTTTTTCTTCATTTTCAATCTCTGAGAAAATACATGCAGATAACTATCAAAAATTAATCGTTTCTTTGGGCGCAACGCTACGAAAAATAGAAATATCCGTATCCATTTCTAACACCAAGGCAAACCTAAATATTGCATCCATGAAAGAGTTAGAAAAAATAAACGAATTTTACCCGGAAATTCTAAAAGAATTATCATCGGAGTCACATGAACAAGCTGTAATAAGTTGCATGTATTCCTGGAAATCACATCAACAACACGAAGAAATGATAAATGATATCAAAAAATATTCCGGATTATTTTTCAGAACGTTAGCCAAAAAAATTGAATATATGAAACCCAATTATTATGTTTGTGAAATTTGTGGCTCTACAATAGATGAAAAACCGGAAAAACCATGTGTGATATGTAACTACCCTATGTCTCATCACAGAGAGATTAAGCGACCAAAATTATTGACCAATTGATACAGTCAAAAAAGAATCTTCCGAACCAAGCGCTTCACTTGACGCCGAAAACATCCGCGGCCTTGACGGGAAAGTTTTGTGGCCGGCGTAAGTGAGCTAAACGTTCAGCATTGCATCATTGAATAAATTGTACCAAATGTTAAAGTATCATTTTTTGGAGTTCTTAAAATGAACATATTACAAAACATTGAGGGTTTTTCACGGTCATTAGTTCTTATCGGTGCTGAAATTGTTTTCCTTATTCTGTTGTTTATTCTTTTAGCAACGATCCTCCGTTTTATTTTTGACCGTATAGGATCAATCCCCGCCTTACAAAAATACCTTAGTCAATTCGAAAAAGTTAAAAACAGGATAAGGGGAATGCTGACTTTTTTATGCATCCTCACCTGTACCGCTGTCTTGGGATATAATGGCTTCCTATTGTACAAACAAATTGATGTTTACCAGCAGACGCTCTCTCTTTTTGAAAAAATCCCTGCCGACTTTTGGTCTCAATTGCTCATACGCCTTACCAAGACCATTGGCATTATCGTAGCGGCTCATTATGCTATCAAACTATTATTGAAAGGACTGTTAAAAGTCGAAGGTATTGCTAAATCTTATGAGCATCTAAAGTCTAATGAGAAAAGTATTAATACATTTTTCAAAAAACTTAGCCGGTTATTAAAAAACAGCATCTACTTTCTGGTTGGTTTATATGCGGCTCATGCCTTGTTTTTTCCGACGACGATTACCAATCCCCTGTTTGTTGGCTTCAAGATTTATCTGATAATTTCTATCGGTCTTCTGGTAGTGACGGCGGCTGACGTCGCCATAGGCAGTCTTGAGGCTCTGAGTAGGAAATATTGGTATCGAGAAAACTACCTGGACTGGTACAACCGCCTAAGCGGACTCATGCCTCTTCTCCGGCGCTGCCTGGAATACATCATTTATGTATGGGTTGCCTCTTTAGTTGTGCTGCAAGTGAATTTGTTTTCACAATTCGCCTCTTTGGGCTCAGCCTTGGTTCAAATAATCGGGATATTTTTCATTGCCCGCATGGTTATAGAAGTTGTCAATCTTTTGCTTGATAAGAATATGCTGCCAACAGATGAAACTGCAGGAGGCCTTAATCAGCAGCAACAAACCTTAATGCCGATTATTAAAACACTTCTGCGGTATGGTATCTATTTTATTGCCTTTATTCTTATGCTGCGAGCCGTTGAAATTAATCCGCTACCGCTTTTGGCTGGCGCCGGAATTCTGGGTATAGTTATCGGGATGGGTGCTCAACCCCTTATCAATGACCTCGTATCTGGTTTCTTCATCCTTTTTGAAGGTCTCTTCCTGTTGGAAGACTATATTGAAACTGAAACAGCTCGAGGAATCGTTGAAGCCATCCACATTCGAACCACCAGAGTCAGGGATCCCAACGGACAGCTACATATACTTAGAAATGGTCAGATTAATTCTGTGGTTAGTTATTCAAAGGACTATACTTTTGCTGTTGTTGAAGTTGGAGTGGCCTATGATTCCGACTTGGATCATGTCTTCCGTGTACTGGATGAGATTGGTATCCAGCTTAAAAAAAACAACGTGGATGTGCTTGAACCGCTAAAAGTTAAGGGTCTCAAGGAATTTGGTGAATCGGAGCTATTGATAAGAACCCTCACCAAGGTGCGCCCAGGCTGCCATAGACGAGTGGCATTTAAGTTGCGGGAAATGGTCAAAAAAGCCTTCGACCAGGAAGGCATAGAAATTCCTTTTGTGAGAAGAGTTATAATTTTCGAAAACGACAAGGATAATCAACCGGAAACGGTATAAATCAAACTACATTATCTTGAAAGCGTTTTGGGGGGACGAGAAAGAGGAGATAATTTTATTTGATTTTTTTCCCTCAATGAATCAAAAGGAAAATCGCCGAACCAAATGCTTGAGTGGACGCATAGATCCTCAGCGGCGCTGATGTAGAAAATTTAGTGACCGCGCCACTCAGTCCAACGTTACCCCAACAAACTGGCCATATACAACATCTTGTGCCTATCCTAAAAATCCCTAAGGTCATGATATGTAGATTTACCTGCAAAGGAATATGTGGCGCTTTAATCGATGATAACTTCAACGGATCTGCTGATTTTGCCCGATCAAAAAAGCTATGATATCTTAAATTTGATCAAACCGATAATGTTCTCAATATATCAGTAATCGTGTTTTTTGCTATTTTCGTTTGAAACCAAAATTAAAAGCTGGAAAGAATTGCCTATTTTTTGTCCCAAATAGGGGTGTTAACAAGACGTCTATTTAACAGTCCTAAATGGAACAAAAACAAGACGCCTATTGAATATCAATGTTAGCCACAGATAGGAACAATGAAAAACTATTCAGATCAAAAGCCCGCTTTTGCCAGCAAAACAGGTATTATTTTCGTCATTATGCTTATGGTCGGTTGTTCATCCTTTCCTTCCGAAATATGGGCAGATGGAAAACCCAAACATCATACACAGAATGGCTTTCGTAACTATCCTATTGTTCCAGATCCTCCTCCCGTAGGTGCTGCATTTTATTTTAGACGTGTTATGGACTCTTTTTTTCTACCAGATGTTCCTGACGACCACTATCTATCGGAAAAAGACTCAATTAGTCAGTTTCAACAATTGAAGGGGCAAAATTCGATAACGTGGCTTGGACATGCTACTTTTCTAATAAGAATTAATGGAATGACAATCTTGACAGATCCGTTTCTTACTGAATATGCAAGTCCTTTATGGCATTTTGGGTCCAGAAGATATGTTCAACCTGGCATCAGTTTGAAAAGCTTACCTCCCATAGACATGATAGTTGTTTCTCATAATCATTTGGACCACCTTGATGCAGAGACAATTGAGTCCTTGCAAGGAAAAGAAGAAATCCATGTTTTTGTCCCGATAGGTCTAAAACTATTTTTTAAAGATAGGGACTACCTAAATGTCGAGGAACTTGATTGGAATGAGCATTATTCATATGGCGGCATTGAATTGACGGCATTGCCAGCAGTTCATTATTCAGGAAGAGGATTGAATGATAAGAATAAAACCTTGTGGTGCGCCTGGTCTATCTCTTCACAATCTGGAAAAGTATTTTTTTCTGGCGATACATCATATTCACCTACAATCTTCAAAACCATCGGCAAAGAAAATGGGCCTTATGACTTGGCAATTGTATCAATAGGCGCTTATAAAACCAGGAAATATGGACCTGCATCACATCTCACCCCGGAAGAAGCAGTAAAAGTAGCGATGGAAACAAAGAGCGATGTTGCTGTTGCAATGCATTGGGGAACAATTGAACTATCCGACGAGCCGCCTTGGGAACCACCTGTTCGTTTCAAAAAAGCAGCGCTTGATAATGGCATATCGTCTGATCAAACATGGATAATGAAAATTGGAGAAACTCGTTTTCTACCAAGTAAGAAAAGAGAATGAAACGGGCTAACAAGGCAAATGCACTCGGACAGAAAAAAGCGCCGCTTATTCCTCGATCTGCTTTTTTCTGCCGGTGATTTGCGAGGTTACGACCCCACGATACCTCCAACAACCTTTTAGATATCAGTCTTGCCAAATTCCAACGATGTTTAATAATAATCACAACCGACTAAACCTTGTCTAAATTGCGGCTCAAATGGTACCTTGGGGATTATCAAAGCATATCGGCTATTTTTGTTATAATTCCAATTTCCAATATGATCTCAATAAATCACAAGTCCGGTGATATTTGGTTTTTCATCAAGATATCCTAAATGATCTAACCCTCTGGGCATAAATAAATTTGCCGTGAATTATTCTTACTGTGATTATTCTTGCCTTCCTAAGCCCCTTTGGTTATTTATAATATTTGATAATGAACTAATTTTCTCCCTCTATCTTCGTTTATAAACCTTTAGAAAAAGGTATCTTTCCATGACACAGGAAGGTTTTAAACGCAAACTCACCGCCATTTTCAGTGCTGATGTAGTCGGTTACAGCCGCCTCATGCAAGATGATGAGGATTCCACCATCCGCACGCTGACAAATTATCGCTCCGCTATGTCAAATCTCATTCAAAAATTCCGTGGTCATGTGGTGGACGCCACCGGTGATAATCTGTTGGCTCAATTTACCAGTGTTGTGGATGCTGTGAATTGTGCTGTAGAGATTCAACGAGAGCTTGCCGAACGAAATGCCGAGCTGCCTGAGGAGCGGAAAATGGAGTTTCGCATCGGCGTTAATTTGGGAGATGTTGTTGAGGAAGAAGGTAGAATCTACGGAGATGGTGTCAATATCACAGCCCGCATTGAAGGTATGGCTGAAGCAGGAGGGGTCTGCTTATCCGGCACCGTATATGACAGCATCGAAAACAAACTTGAATTAGAATACGAGTATATGGGAGAACAAAAGGCAAAAAACATCCAGAAGCCGATACGATTATATCAGGTGCAAATGCGTTCCAAGGCTCCAGAGGTGGTTGATTTTGGTGAAAAAAAGGCCCTGACGGTACCTGACAAACCATCCATTGCTGTGCTGCCATTTAAAAATTTGAGTGGTGATCCGGGGCAAGAATTTTTCAGCGATGGATTTACTGAAGATATTATTACCACGCTGGCTCAAATCCCCCTTATGTTTGTAATCGCTCGAGAATCTTCGTTCACATTCAAAGGCAAATCGGTGAAAATCCAAGAGATAGGCCGCGATCTGGGAGTTCGGTATGTATTGGAAGGTAGCATCCAGAAATTCGGCGACCAGATACGGATCACAGCTCAACTTATTGATACAACGAATGGTCATCATCTTTGGGCGGAAAAATACGACAGAGAGCTGAAAAATATATTTGTTATGAGAGATGAGATCACAATGAAAATTGCCACCGTCCTGCAGGTAAAATTGACTGAAGGAGAGTCGGCGAATTGGGGACCTGAGACGGAAAGCTTTGAGGCCTACATAAAGGTGATGCAATCAGTGGAGCATTTCAGGGCCTTCACTCCCGATGACAATATCTTGTCAAGGCAAAAGGCAAAAGAAGCCCTTGACTTGGATCCGAATTATTCGTCAGCAACGGAAATGTTTGCCTGGACCCTTCTCATGGATGGGGTTTTTGGCACGAGTAAAACACCTGAAAAATCCATCGAACAGGCCTTTGAACTGGCGCAGAAAGTTTTTGACCGTGGAGACAGCGATGCTGGCGCACACTTCTTGATTGGCTATGCCTATTCACTGAAAGGACAATTTGATAAGGCCATTTCAGAGTTAGAAATAGCTCGTGACCTTTTTCCAAATAACGCTGAGATTAATGCGGGATTGGGTATGATTTTAAACACTGCCGGTAAGCCGGAAGAAGCAATAAATGTTCTTAAAAATGCAATGCGTTTGAATCCAATTCCACCGGGCTGGTACTTAGGTAGATTAGGCGATGCTTATCGCTTGACAGGACAGTATGAAAAAGCGGTCCACGAGTATAAAAAAGCGATTCAACTGCAACCCGATGATATGTTTTCTCACCTGAACTTAGCTTTATATTATGTTAAATTAGAGCGGGAGGCGGATGCACATGCTGAAGCAGCAGAAGTGCTTAGGATAAATCCCAAATTCTCAGCGAAAAGTTATGCTAAGCTTATCGCGCTTAAAGACGAGGCCTCTAAAAAGCTCTTAATTGACGGTATGCGTAAGGCGGGCTTGCCTGAATAACCAACATACCGATATCTTAATTTATATCTGCAATAGATAAACACTTTCAAAATTGCATGTACTCCAACTCATCAACGATCCGGTGGGATTTTGAAAGGTTGTGATACCATAATGTCAAATATAGTCCTGATTCGCATTCCTGTTTTGTCAATTCAAGTATAGGTCAGGACAAGTGTCAAAAGATGAAGGTCACCTTACAACCCTATAGAACAAGACATACTTGACCTGACAATCCCGAATGGTGTTATCTGTTATTTGGCCGTCCTGGAAATAATCTCAATAAATCACTACTTGTAAGGCAGAAAGGCAGACCATGGTTATCAGGGCTTCGGGGCAGATTGGAAACATTATTTCATGTTCACTTTCGTGTATACGCTCAGGAACCTGTTCAAGTTAGTTACGAAGCCCTTTCGAGCGAAATAGGTAAATTTTTACTATACGTCTGAATCTGTTTCCGCTACAGGAAAAACATGATGAAATTCTCAAGAACCAGCGCGTATGGCTTAACGGCTGGATCGTTGCTAAAATTAAAGAAATTAGGCATTTCCCTGTTCATTCTATGTTTTGTGGCGACAGGCTGTGCCTTGATAAAATTAAAAGAGGAAGTAAGCGAAAGCCTGGCATCCACGGTTTTAGTTGGACAGGTCGCATCCGCTATTCCGGAAAAAGGCGTAATCGTGGTTGCGGCCTATTCGCTGAAAGACGGTGAAAGGAAGATTGCCCATTACACGGTATTGCACGAGGCCGGTGAGTATGAACTCATGGTTGCCGCTGGAAACTATTACGTGTGTGCGTATTGGGATCAAAACAGCAACCTGGTCTATGATGCCGGGGAGCCGGCCGGCCAGTATGGTGAACCCAAACTGGTTGCCGCTCCGGCCGGCGGGGTGGTTCTGGAAATCAATTTCGGGATAGCGGAAAAAGATCGCCCGATTGATTTGCCCCGTGGCTTCGAAATCACGCCAGACAAGCCCCGGACACTTCACAGCCGGCAGGCGGGCGCAGTAGTGGAGCTGAATGATGAACGCTTTTCCGCAGAAAATGGTAGCAAGGGATTCTGGGAGCCGCTTGATTTCTTTAAAACAATCGGCGGCAATATTTACTTCCTGGAAGAATACAATCCGGAAAAAATTCCCATTCTATTTATTCACGGTGCCGCCGGAACGCCTAAGGGATGGGAATATTTTATCAACAACCTGGACCGGAAACGTTTTCAACCCTGGCTGTTTTATTATGCGACCGGCTCCCGTATTAAAGGCATGTCCTATTTGCTGTTCTGGAAGCTCTATAATCTCCAGATTAAATACAAGTTTGATACGTTGTTTATAACCGCGCACAGCATGGGAGGCTTGGTAGCGCGGTCTTTCATTATGGATTACGGCCGCTACGCGCCTTACGTAAAACTTTTTATTGCCCTCGCAACACCGTGGGGCGGCGACCGGATGGCCGAATATGGCGTCAAGCAGTCTCCGGCGGTGATACCCAGCTGGATCGATATGCAGCCGGAAGGAGATTTTCTTCAGTCCCTCTACCGGGACAAGCTGCCTGACACCGTAAGTTTCTACATGTTCACCGGTCACCGGGGCAGCCGCAACCCGTTCCGGTCAAATAATGACGGCACCATTGCTTTTACCAGCCTGATGGACTTGCGGCCACAGGCTGAGGCCAAAATGAACTATGTCTTCAATGAAGACCACGCCAGCATAGTGGACAGCCCGGCCGCGCTGGCCCAGTATAATACAATCATCAATGCGTTTGCCATGGATAATGGGGCAAAGCAGATTGCCGGCGGTTATCTTAAAATTGATTTTACCTATGATTATCCGTTGGATGTTAGCAGGCCCAGGCTAATCCTCGTACTGCGGCCTGATGGCCATGAGGCGCCGGCAACCGAGATTTATCTCAGCCCTGATGACAGCGGCCGGCGCATTGGGCCTTTTCCGATCGGCGCCTATACCGCCAGTTTAATGGCTTCCGCGGTCAAACCGGATAAGCATCATGTGCCGGTCTCCATCGAGAACAATGGCACGCACGGTCTAAAATTTTCCCTTACGCCGGATGGCATGATCTACGGGAATGTAGCCGCAGCGCAGAACGCTGAAGATCGCCCGGCCGGTATGCCGGCGGAACAATACTTGCCAGGGAGCAGAAAGGTGACCATACAGATGGTTACGCTAAAGGGCGCCGGTATTGAGAGGATCCTCCGTCCCACGAAAGGCGAGAATCTGAATCACTATGATGACTTCCTCTCAAGTACTGATTTTTGTACTAATAACTATTTTCACTTTTTCGGGTTGCCTGCCGGAGAGTATGAAGTCAAAATCACCGCGAAAGGATTCAGACCAAGTTTAAAGACATATGTTGTAAAACCCGGACGGCCGGCAAACATCCGGGTCACGGAGTTATCACTTGAATAATTAGTGAGCAACAATAATATCAGGCGCCGGGGGCTTTAGAATCCTTACACAGTAGGGGCATCATCGTTTCCCGGCCCCTCAGCTTGGCGTTAAATGTATCTGCTATGATCTCCTACATATCACAGGGTTGAAAATCTTGTGACAGCTCCAACTGATCACCAGTTCGGGCAATGACCGCGTAACAAAGATGATCTCAATGTATCACAGCTGGCAGAGCCACATGATTCCCCCCAACATCTTGTATTTTCCCATCGAACTGATATGCTTTGGCAATCCAAACCTGAGCTACCTTTGTAGCTTTATGCTCGCTCGATACTATAACGATTAATTAACAGAATCTGGATCGGCTTTAGGATACCAATCCTATGGCAGGCCGCAGCCAGATTTACGAATAATGCAAGAATCCTTGAGCGCATAACAATTCGAATCACCTCCATTTTTTTAAATTGGTAATCCTTCTAATGATAAAAAAACCAACCTATGAAGAA
>RCNF010009520.1_pt1 | contig 11295 bp, 7 predicted proteins | sample 2041311 | NCBI WGS metagenome assembly RCNF01 (sample SAMN09708228, study PRJNA481090) | Marine sediment metagenome, whole genome shotgun sequencing project. | biome: marine sediment; feature: ocean; material: sediment; isolation source: Sewage treatment plant 2 marine sediment (STP2) ... | reverse complement strand
CATACCAACGGGTATGCCTCCGTTTTTCGCAAACGTCAGAGCATCAAGATCTTGGCGCATCTCATCCACCAGAATCGCTCACCTTAGGTGATAGATGCTTTTGGAAGCTGGGAAGTTCCGACTTCCCAACGCCTGCCACCGAAATCTCTGCACCTCTTCGTTCGGGGTGGTTCCTACCGCTATTCCAGACCGACGGAGAACTCCGTGAGGACGGTGCAAGACTCCTGCGGGTACTCGATCTCGACCTGGTAGGTTCCGGGAAGCTGGATCTCGAGCTCGGTGACCACCCGACCGTTGAGGGTGGCGAGCTCGATCTCGGTCAGACCGTTGGGAAACGATCCGCCCGAGGCGGTGAAGACCAGGATGTCGCCGTCGGGCGGGCGGTCTCCGTTTGTGAGGTTGATGACATCGGCCTGGATCGAAACCAAGACCGGAACATCGTAGATTCGCGGGGGTATTTCACCGAGGTCGACGCCGATCTGCCAGCCGCCATCGCCGGTCGGATAGCTGATTTCGTTATCAGAGCATCCCAACGTCAGAAGCACCAGGGCCCCAAGGGCGGCAATGATCATCCTTTGTTTCATGAGCCGTCCCTCCCTTTTGACCGTTGCGCGTTCGGACAACGCTGGTTTTGCCTCACCTACGAACCTACCACACGACCGGTCGGCTCATCCCATCTGACACCCAACCCGTGGGCGTCGTCGCTCGGCGGCTGGTGGATTTCTGGAGTAGTATCGAGATGCGAGGAGTGCCGTCCCTTTTGCAGTGGAATCCAGGTTGTTCTCAATTTCGGAGTTGTTGTCTCCAGGAGCCAGCTGAAGCGTAAACACTTATCTCGCCACCAGCGCAGATCGCTGTTGGAGGTTCGAGCGTGTCGACGGGTAAACAGATCCACACGGCCGGAAGAATGTGGTTTGGTTTGGCTCGGACGTCCTCGTTGGTGGTCGTCATCGCCGCCCTTTCGGTTGCGAGTCCGTCGGCGGCGACCGAGCAGAGCCTGTCCGCCGGAATCATGAGCCAAACGATCGCCCTCGATGGATCCTTGGACGAACCAGCCTGGCGTGAGGCAGGTCTGATCCAGAACCTGACGCAGCAGGATCCTCGCCCGGGCGAATCCACGCCCTTTGTCACCGAGGTGCGGGTCCTGGTGGACACGCAGGCGCTGTACATCGGCTTTGTCTGTCACGACCCCGAGCCGTCCAAAATCGCCATCCACACCATGAAGCGGGACGGCGACATGGACGGCGACGACACGGTGGCGGTGGTTCTCGACCCCGTCAGCGACGGGCGCCGCGGTTATATCTTCCGGGTCAACGCCGCGGCCGCCCGGCTTGACGGGCTCGTCTCCGGCGCCGAGAGCATGTCCACCGACTGGGACGGGATCTGGGACGCCGCGGCGCAGCGAACTCCCGACGGCTGGAGCGCGGAGATTCGGATCCCGACTCAGACCCTTCGCTTCAAGTGGGGACAGGATCGGTGGGGCTTCAACGTTGAGCGCTACGTCGCGAGGGAGCAAACCACGCTGCGCTGGAGCGGCATCACCCTCGACGCAACCTTCATCGATCTCCAGCGCGCCGGGGCGTTGAATGGCGTCGGCGGTCTTCGACAGGGTCTGGGTCTCTCCCTCGCCCCCTACGGTCTCGTGCGCGCCGAGAAGGACTACGAGAGCGACGAGCACACGGTGGAGGGAGAGCTCGGTGGCGATCTGGCGTGGAACATCACCGGCGATCTCACGGGCTATCTCACCGTCAACCCGGACTTCGCAGAGACCGAGGTCGACACCCGCCAGGTCAACCTCACACGATTCCCGCTTTTCTTCCCGGAGAAACGGGCCTTCTTCCTCGAGGGCTCGGACATCTTTGAGTTCGGTTTCGGCCTGGGCAATGACTTCATTCCGTTCTTCTCCCGCAGAGTGGGTCTCTTCGGGGGTGAGAAGGTCCCCCTTCTGGGCGGGGCAAAACTCATCGGTCGTACGGGTCATTGGCGAGTCGCAGCCCTCGCCGTGGCAGCCGATGAGACCGAACTGACCGAGCGCACCAACCTCTTCTCGGGCCGAATCACCTATGACGTCGACGAGCACCTGACAGTGGGGGTGATCGCAACCGACGGCGACCCCGAAGGCGTGCGCGACAACTCGCTCGGCGGCGTCGACGTCCTGTGGCGCACCTCCACCTTCAAGGGCGACAAGAACCTCTCCGTCGGCGCGTGGGCGGCGGCGAGCCGCGGCGACATCCCGGAAGGACGGTCCTCCGGGTGGGGCTTCAAGATCGACTACCCCAACGATCTCTGGGATGTGTACGCCACCGTCAAGAACTTCGGCGAGGCACTCGACCCGGCTCTGGGCTTTCTCCCGCGTCCAGGTACCAGCTGGTACCAGCTGGGCGGCCAGTTCATGCCGCGGCCGCAGCGAGGCCCCTTTGATTGGGTGCGCCAGTTCTTCTTCCAGTTCCACCCGCTCCTGGTCCAGAGTGCCGACGGAAGGACCGAGTCTTGGCATGTGTTCATCTCGCCGTTCAATGTCCAAACACAGTCCGGGGAACACATCCAGGCAGTCATCTGGCCGAAGTACGAGCGCCTCGACGAGGAATTCGAAATTGCCGATGGCGTCGTCATCCCCCCGGGCGACTACCAGTACACGAGATACCGGGTCGAGGCGCAGACTTCTTCCTACCGACCGTGGCGGGTGGGGGCGACCGTCTGGTTCGGCGACTTCTACTCCGGCTCGTTGATCCAGACCCTGGGGTTCGTCAGCTACACGACTCCGTCGGGCCACCTCCAGCTCGAGCTCGAAGCTGAGCACAACTCGGGCGACCTCCCGGAGGGAGATTTCATCCTCAACCTGGGGCAGCTCAAGGTGACCTATGCCTTCACGCCGAACCTGATCCTGTCGAGCTACATCCAATATGACTCAGAGTCGCGGGACCTTGGGGCCAACACCCGATTCCGCTGGACCATCAAACCCGGTAACGACTTCTTTCTGGTCTGGAACCACGGCTGGCGTCGCCCCCTGGCCGGCGAGGACTGGTACTCGCTCCACCCGGTCAACGACCAGCTCATCGCAAAGCTGCGCTGGACCTTCAGATGGTGAGGATGGGCGCCCGGCGCTCGTAGCGCAGGAAATCGAAAATCAACTCAGCAATTGGTGCCACTGATCGCTCAATTCACGGTGAGGCTCCACTGAAAGGTGTCACCCGAATCGAAGCCGTCCATGAAGATCAGTTCTGGAAAGACACCTGGGCAGTTGATGTCAAAGACATAGACCGAGCCGGATCCAAGCCCGTTGTCGTCATCATCCGACGCCCCGAGGAAGGCGGTGGTGCCCGAGATCGCAACCGAACGGGCAAAGTGGTCATTGAGCGCGCCATCCGAGGCGAGCAGCTTTGCTTCTTCGGCCCAAACCATCCCGTCGTAGCGAAAGAGATACGCAGAGCCGGAGTCGAAGAGAGCATTGAAGTCGTCAAAGAACGCTCCGACCAACACGACGTCGCCGGAGATCGCCACCGAGGCGCCGAACCAGTCTCCGTACCCACCATCGGAGGGGATGAGTTTCGCCTCCTGGGTCCAGGTCGAGCCGCCGAACTCAAAGACATACGCCGAACCGGACCAATTGCCAAGGTCGCCGTCGAGCCATGCGCCGATCACCGCGATGTTGCCCGAAATGGCAACCGCTGCGCCGAACTCGTCATTCTGCGCGCCGTCCGAAGCGACGAGCTTCGCCTCTTCGATCCACTGCGATCCGTTGTAGCGATAGACATAGACCGATCCGGATTCCCACCCGTTGTCCTGGTCGAACTTCGCTCCGATGACCGTGGTGTTTCCTGAGATCGCCACCGACCACCCGAAATAGTCGTTCATCTCTCCATCGGAGGCGCTGAGTCTGGTCTCGTGAATCCAATGCGTCCCGTCAAAACGAAACACATACGCCGCGCCGGCCGAGGACGCCGTCTGGTCATTGTTGTACGACCCGATGACTGCCGTATCGCCCGAGATCGCTACCGAGGAACCGAAATAGGCTAGCGGGTGAGGGACAGAGGCAAGCAGCTTGGCCTCTTCCACCCATTGCGCCCCGTTGAAACGAAAGATATACGCCGCTCCGGCCTGGACGGCGCCAGTGTTGTCAAAGGGTGCCCCGACGACGATGGTGTTCCCCGAGATCGCCACCGCTATCCCAAACTCGTCCCATTCGGACCCGGTTGAGGACGTCAACTTTGTCTTCTCGGTCCACTGGGAACCATCAAAGCGAAAGGCATAGGCCGAGCCGGAGCCCTCTCCGTTGTCATCGTCCCGATGAGCGCCGATCACAGCGTGGATCCCAGAGACACCGACCGAGTAGCCGAAATAGTCATCGACGGCGCCATCGGAGGCGAGGAGCTTCTCTTTCTCGATCGGAGTGCACTGCGCATGGGTGGCCGACGGAATGGTTGCGAGCATCACAACACAAAGCACCGACGAAACCGGGGAAACAGAACGCACAGGAATCTTCATCTCATCTCCCATTTCTCTGGGCCCCGAGATCGACAGAGCGAGTCTCGATGTTCCTGTGAGTCTTATCGGCCGGAAATCGGATTTCCCTCACTTGATAGGTGCCATATGGGATGAGTAGGCCGTTCTAGGAAACCGGCCAACTCATCCCATCCGGCACCGATATTTGGGACCTTCCCTCTTGCGCCAGATCCGCGGGGGGAATGGCATAGGCGATGCCGTCGGTAGCCAGCCGATCGTGCAAGGTCGATTTCCTCGTCGACGAGCTGATGGACGGGTTGAAAACGGCGGGGTCGCCGGTCGAGGTGTAGACCGAGTCGCGCTCAGGGGTCGAGGTTAGGATCGTATACAATCCTCGGAACGGTTCGATCGAGAGCCGTGACCCACCCCGCCCCGGGATCCTCGGAGGAATCCGCCTTGCCGAATAATCCGTGCAAGCAAGCACGTCTACAGCTGTGCCCTGGAGGGCGGTTGGCGACGACGGTCGTGTGCATGAGCGTTTTGGCGTGCCTCTGGGGCGCCCGGACGATTGCGGGCGAGGAGGTGGACGCGGATGTTCCTCATCAGGTGCCGCGTACCACGTCGGAGATCGTCATGATGGGGTCGCAGAAACCGTGCCAACCCACTTATGATGTTGTGTCGAGATGCGGCCGGCCAATTGAGGGGGCCTTGATCGTTAGATCATAAGTGAGTGCCCGGCACCTTTTTCCGAGCCAGCCATCGGCGACAATTGCCTCGAATGGCCGAGAATGTACGAATATATGAACCTGGCACCCTTTTTATGGCACCCTTTTTAGAACGGCCTACTCATCCCATCTGGCACCTTTTTGGAAGCTCTCTTTGAGACGACCGAAACCCTGCTCGGCGCCTGGAGATCATTCCAAGCCTCGGTTTCACAACAACAAGACTGGGCCAACAGGGTTTATCTCGTCTTGACTCCGGGAGTCTCGCGGGTTACTGTGGAGAAGATCAAGAGCGACAATGTATTGGAGGTTTCCGATGGTGGCGAAAAGCCTTGGATACTGGACCATCATGGCGGCGGCGCTACTGCTCGTGTCGGCGGTGGGCGTCGGCCATGCAAGCATCATGATTCACATCACCGAGTCCGGCAGCGATCTCGTTGTCACCACGTCGGGAAGCGTCGACACGACCGACTTGGGCCCGCCGGGCGGCACGATCCCGAACTCGCCGAGGTTCGATATCAACCCGTTATCCAACCTGGTGTTCGCGGCTTTCGGGGTCGGGACACAGGACTTTTGGGAGCAGCCAGCCGTTGGTTCGTTCACCTTCACGGACAACGGGTTACTGGATGACAGCTACCGAACCGAGAATCTCGTCCTTACCTCCGGCGGAGGCGATGTCGCCTTCAGAGGGGCCAGTACGTTGTGGTTGCCCCAAGGATATGTCTCCGGGACTCCAATCAACCAGGTACTCACCATTTCCGGAGAGAGCTTCGCATCGATCGGTGTCGAGGATGGCGACACGGCGACCTTCTCCTGGGGAGTATCCAATCCCGACAGCATCACGATGGCTATCGGTTCCGGAGTGCCGGTGGAACTGCAGTCGTTTTCCGTCGAGTGAGGTCGCAAAAAGATCATGATGATGGATGCCACATACACACTTTCACACTGTTGATCCGCCTCGGAGAATCTCTCGATAACCTCGTGTCGAGGTTGCGAGCATCAGACCTGACCAATGCTCGGTGCAACCCACTCTCACGGTCGAGGCGACAAATCACCAAATGTTTACGGGGCAACCTTCATCTCAAAACGGCTGATCTCAGAAACCGTGCCAGGCACCCAACCCACTTATGATGTTGTGTCGAGATGCGGCCGGCCAATTGAGGGGGCCTTGATCGTTAGATCATAAGTGAGTGCCCGGCACCTTTTTCATTGGGGGCAATCAGACGGGCGGAGGGCGCGGACTTCGCAACCGCTGCCGATGCCCTTGATCAAGCCGCCAGCGAGGAGCCCTGAGCGAGACAATTAGACAAAGAGGTGCCCGGCATTTTTTGCGGTGATCTCGTCCCCCGCCGCTTTCGCTTGGCACTCATCCACATCATGGCCCGATTGATGACCAGTTGGACAACGACCCGATCTCGAAGCCATCCCCGAAGATCGCCACCATCTCCTTCGGGAAGAAGAGCACCGACAGCGAACCGTCCCGCACCCTGAGATTCGTTGATGCCGGTGTGTCGGAACGTCCGCCAGCCAGCCTGATGGTGTGGCTTCCGGCCTCGACCGGCACCAGATCCGACAGCGCCAGATTCCGGTCGATGGTGTCGTTGATCTTGAGGTAGCGGTTGGCGATGTCGTCGCCAGTGTCGACCCGGGCCATGATGTGGGCGGCGTAGTCGGCTGTGTCCGGGCTGATCGACGCCGTGGCGAGGATCAGAAAATAGCCGTCGACGGCCGGGTTGAGCGTGGTCTCGAGCATGGTGCTCGGCGTGATGGAGGTCGTCGTCCACTCGGCGGGCAGGACGGCGCCATTGGAGAGCACCGGCCCGCCTGCGGCAACCCACAAAGCCGCAACACCCGGCCACATCACCGACACCATCCCGGGTCCGAAAGAGCGGGCGATCGTCATATAGAAATACGCCGTCCCCGCATCGAGGTTGGCTAGGTAGCTGGTTGCAAGACTGTTGTCGACGCCGTCGTAGACCGTGTCACCGACCACGTCGAGCCGCCGCACCGTACCGGGCTCGACGGTGGTCGACTGGTTGCCCCGCAGATCGGCGTTGAGTTCCGCCTCGAAGTCGGAGAGCCGCATCCACCCATCCGAGGACACCAGGGCCGAGCCCATTCCGAGCCCCGCCAACGAGCACGATGCCACGATGGTCTGCGACACTATGTCGGTCGTGAACTCACCGACCCAGCGTCCCTCACAGAGGCGCATGTTTGTCTCACCCGACGGGATGAAGACGGCGAGGATGCGCGGCCGGTACAGGGTCACCGTAGCGGTTCCCGTCACGCGTTCGGCGAAGTAGTAGAGGGTGTGGCTGCCGGCGACCACCGGTGCGGCCACCGTCGCCATGGTGTTCTGGTACTCGAGATACGTCGTCCCGTAGACGTCGACCACCCGCTCCGAGGCCACCAAGCCCAACCCTCCAGGCTGATCGATTCCCACTTTCAGACTTAGCTGGGTGTGCTCCGTCCCGACCCGATTGACGCTTGTGCTGGCGATCACCAGGATGGTGCCGTCGGTGGACGCTTCGAGCGTGCACTGGGCCGCGACATACGGCCCGCTCGGCCCGCTGACACTCGCGAAGGGCGGGCTGTCGCTGCACAGCATCACCTGGGCGCTGACCGGCGCCGTTAGGAAGAGGATCGCGACGAGTACCCGCAGGGTCCTTCTCAGCATTTTATGCCTCCAGATACTTCCAATGTACCCCATCCGCTCTTCTGGAAGGGTGCCACGTGAGCCTCTTGCAAAACTCGAGATTCGAAATACGACGCCGCAGGCCCAGGCCCTATTCCTCGGCCTTCCGGCCCCAGCCGACACCCAGGTATTTCGACGGATAACGGATAGGAATTTCCTTTCTCATACCACCGAGCGTACCTCGCATCCTGGGCCCGCATTCCCCTCAAGAACCACCGTTTGAGACTTGGGCGTCCTCTTCGGCTCCCCATCCTCGGACTGCGTCCGATATCTCTCCCAGGAAACCGTGCCGGGCACCCACTTATGATGTTGTGCCGAGATCCGGCTGGCCGATTGAGGGGGCGTTGATCGTTAGATCATAAGTGAGTGCCGGGCACCTTTTTCCGGAAGCCTCGGATACGGCGAACCCTTCTCACCTACCGGATCGTCCCGCAATCACTCGGATACGCGATTCCAACCGCTCGCAGACTGAAGGTGGGGCCAGCCCCACCTTACGGCCGGGCGGGACGCCTAAGGCGACCCAGAAGGCCGGAGCTGAAGGACACCCTATAATGCCCCCTGTGAATCGTGAAACTCTCCGGATCGCCATTATGCTTCTGGTCGCCGCCGCAGTCGGCTTCGTCGCGGGCCAGCTCGAAATGAGCGGACACATCAGAACGGTGGAAGAAGCGAGACACATCTCCCTGATCGAGGGAACGCTGAGGTCGAACGAGATGTTCGACCGGACAAAGCAGCTTCAGGCGCTCGGCTATGTCGACGGGACAATCGACCCCGAAGGCGAGCTCAGGGGAGTGGTGCTGCACGACCGCGACCGCGCATTCGACGGCGTCAATCTCTACAACTCGCGGATCCGCCCGGAGGCCAGGATCATCGACAACTTCGGTGTCGAGCTGCATCGCTGGCACTATCCGACCCAAGAGGGTTGGGAGCACACTGAGCTGTTACCCGGTGGAGAGCTTTTGGTGGTCGTGAATCAGCGCGAGCTTCTCAAGCTCGACCGAGACTCCCAACTGCTCTGGCGGATCGAGATGCCGACCCACCACGATCTTGCGGTCGATTCCGCAGGCAATATCTATATGCTGACCAACGAGAAGTGGATCCGGCCCGAGATCCACCCGGAGGTGCCGATCATCGAGGATCACATCGATGTCCTCGATCGGGACGGCAACCCGATCCGACGGTTCTCCATCTTCGAAGCAATTCGAGAGTCGGACTACGGGTTTCTCTTGTCCAGCCCCGGTCAGCTTCCCGAGCAGGAAGCCGCCGAACCGCGCCCCCACCTCGACATGCTTCACACCAACCACGTCCAGGTCTTCGACGGATCCCTCGCCCATCGTTCGCCGTTGTTTCGCGCCGGCAATCTACTGATCTCCATGCGCACCATCAGCACCATCGCCATTCTCGATCCCACGGGGGCCGAGGTGCTCTGGGCCTGGGGACCGACCAACCTCTACCGCCAGCACCACCCGAACCTACTCGACAGCGGAACGATCCTCATCTTCGACAATGGCTGGAGAAGGTCACAGATCGTCGAGCTCGACCCGTTGACCTCAGAAGTGGTCTGGCGCTACGCCCCTCCCGCCGGGTTTCGCTCTCGAACCCGCGGCAGCGCCCAGAGGCTGCCCAACGGCAACACCCTCATCACCGAATCGGATCGGGGGTATGTCTTCGAGGTGACGCCGGAAGGTGAAACGGTCTGGCGATTCGCCAACCCGGATATCCAAGAGAACAACCTGCGGATCGCAATCTGGCGAATGACGCGGTTCTCGCGCGACGATCTGGATTTCCTGGACTGAGAAGACCGACCCCTGCCATTGGTAAAAAGGTACCAGGCACTCACTTATGATGTTGTGCGGAGATCCGGCCGGCCGATTGTGGGAGCGCTAATCGTAAGATCATAAGTGAGTGCCCGGCACCTTTTTTGGTATGGGAGTGATTGATTCATAAAGGCACATGCTGTTAAGAGTAATCATTCTCAGAGATAGGCGGCATTTTGATTTCCGGTGGTACAGTCGAATAGGATTAGCCCATGGAGGAGTGGATATGAGGCATTTTACATTTGCGCTGGTTGTAGTGGTCGTAGGGTGTTCGTCGATGGTGTGGGGTCAAGGCATTGAGGACATCGTATTTTATGATGCTTTTGAGTCCGGAGATACATCGGGATGGTGGGCACCCGCGAGGGTTGGTGAAACCGGCCAGAAGACGTGTTATGACGCAGCGGGCACGGTGATTGCTTGTGCCAGCACGGGCCAAGACGGTGATATTCAACCAGGCGTTGCGTGGCCGAACCCGCGTTTTGTCGACAATACTGACGGGACCGTGACGGACATGCTGACGGGCTTGGTGTGGTTGAAAGACGCCAGTTGTGCGGATCTGGCGGGTACGGACGTGGAAGGTTTGGCCGACTGGACGACGGCCCTGACGGCGGCGCAGGCGTTGGCCGATGGGACCTGCGGTCTGACGGACATCTCTGTTGCGGGTGACTGGCGTTTACCGAGCCGTTTTGAGCTGGAGAGCCTGCTGGATCTCGAGTATATCTCTCCAGCCCTCTCCAACGCCGCAGGAACGGCCAAGTGGGCTGAAGGCGACGTGTTTGCGGGCGTGCAGTCGGGCGTGCCGTCGGGCTACTACTGGTCGTCGGCGTCCTACGCGAGCCCCCCGTCGTACGCGTGGCTCGTGCGCCTCTACGACGGCTACCTCGACGGCATCGACAAGGCGGACACCTACTATGTGTGGCCAGTCCGAGGCGGACAGTGAGTGATTTGGCTCTTGGTTTCTTTGTGTCATTAGGGGGGTAAATCCCCCCTGCCGCGTCGTAACGGTGCCATAACGGTGCCACCCATTAGCACGACACCGGAAGGTCCTCGGGAGACACCAAGGAAGTGACTGACGCAATCTGAGACGCTGCCAGATGATTTGGTGATTGGGTCTTCGGCGCTGTTGTTTAGCTCCGGATTTGAACGCGGCAACACTTCAGCATGGTCGCAGACCGTACCGTAGTTATTGGGGTCTCCTGAACCTACGGCTTTGTTCCACAGAACCTGACCTCAAAAACCGCGTTATTCCTATCCTACTCAAAACAATAGGGTTATGAGCAATGATGAATTCACGCCACTTCTGCGAGCTAAACTAAGCAATAACTTATACTTAACCAAATAATTGGTTGAGTTAACGCCTTGAGAATACGATCCTCGGTCCGCCCCTGTGCCATTGGGTGGCATCCCGAAATATCGAGAACTGAACTCGTGTAAGTATATTTATACTGAATGATTAAGGCGTTTTGGGGAATTCCTAGTGCACTATCAAAGGCAGTGTTTATTTATCTAGCTGTCGCCGCCATGGGGGTGACGGTGGGGTGATGGGAGTGCGGTACCACCCCCCCCCCTATCCCGTGGCACACTCTTGGCACAAATGACTTCAACAAACAGCAATTAC
>RCNF010002154.1_pt1 | contig 11302 bp, 12 predicted proteins | sample 2041311 | NCBI WGS metagenome assembly RCNF01 (sample SAMN09708228, study PRJNA481090) | Marine sediment metagenome, whole genome shotgun sequencing project. | biome: marine sediment; feature: ocean; material: sediment; isolation source: Sewage treatment plant 2 marine sediment (STP2) ... | reverse complement strand
CTATTAACATCACGAATTAGAGCTGTTGCAATATTTGAAAAATAAACTAAAAAACTGTGGGCAACAAAGAGTATAATTTAGCGCTTAGATAAATAATCAATATCCTTCGGACAACAAATGAATGGTTTCGTCCTATCCCTTATGTTTTGCGGTTTTAATAAGAATATCTTAGTACACATATATAGAGAGATATCTATCATATTACACATATCCCTACGTTAGCGGTAATTAAAAAAGTTATATGTCAATTTTGAAACTCAAGTAAATAATACTTTAAATCATTCACTGAAATTATTAAATACCTTGAAAAGCTAGAAAAATGGAGGCAAGATTACACAAATACAAGATCAAAGGTCAAATTGAAAAAATACTTTGGATCACTTTTTTCTGGACCCTGTTTGCTATTTTTCAGTTTTTAGTAGGATATATAACATTAGTCGATTTTAACATTGATCTTTCAAATCTGAATCCAGTTTCTTTTTTAATGAGTACTATATTTATGGGAATTATTGCAGGCCTTCTCGGTGGCAGCCTTATTGTATTTTTTTGGGGAAACTGGCTTAGAACCAAATCCTATAGTTGGTCACTGCTAAATATTTTTTGGTCTTATACTGTTCTTTTCATTCTGGTAAATATTTTAACTGAAATGTTTTCACCTGAAACTCAGATGGACAGTTCACTTATTAACTCACACTCATGGACAGAGGTATGGTCGATGATAACGTCACTTGCATTTATTGTAAATTATTTGTCTTGGCTTGCAATGGTCATTTTTACATTGTTGGTAAATGATAAATACGGCCCAGGCGTATTCGCGTCATTCATACTTGGAAGGTACTTCCATCCGAAACGGGAAGAGCGCATTTTCATGTTTTTAGACCTTCGAGGTGCAACAACCATCGCAGAACAATTAAAGGAAAGCAGATACTTCAATTTCCTTAAAGACGTCTTTAGAGATTCTACTCCAGATATTTTGAACTCAAAAGGAGAGATCTATCAGTATGTAGGTGATGAGATAGTAATAAGTTGGAAAAAAGATACTGGAACATTGAATGCTAATTGCCTGCAATGCTTTTTTGATATAAAACAGCGATTATTGGATAATGCATCCTATTACCGGGAAAAATATGATGGTATTGTCCCGGAATTTAGAGCTGGATTGCACTTTGGTTTTGTCATGGTCGGTGAAATAGGTATCGTAAAGAGAGACATTGCGTATTCAGGTGATGTGCTGAATACAGCAGCACGCATTCAGTCCAAATGTAATGAACTAGGTGTAAATATTTTGATTTCAAAGAATCTGCTGGTTGGATTAGGGTCTTTACCAAATGCGTTTAAACCTAGAGAGATTGGTGAGATAGACTTGCGAGGGAAGCAACATTCCTTAATGTTATATACCATGTAGATTAATGGGTTTGAATAAAAGTAATTGATGAGGTTATTTAATAGAAAAATTAATTTAAACTACAACCAATAATTTGTTTAATCATTAACACGGAAATTCTACCGAATTTCCTTTACGCTGTATCTTTTTGCTTTCTTAGTGCTCATAGTAACTAACCATACACGAACACGTTGAGGGTAATTGAATTCTATATTAAAAAAAACAGCACACATTAATGAAAACAGGAACCATTCAATATTTATTTTTTTTCATTTTTTTAAATCCATAATAAATCAGTCCGCAACATATTAAAAAACCAAATACAGCAGGTATTAAAATTGATTTACCAGATTCGCCAGCGTTTTGAATACTCCATGCAATTTTCCCACTTGCCATTAGTATTAAAACTCCAAGTCCTATTAACAAACTTCGTTTCCAAAAAGAAAGCCCCAACGCTATGAAAGAAATAGGAATGGTTAGTGCCATGATAATTTTTTTAATATTCCATTCGTCATAGAGATAGTCTTTTTCAAATTGGAGAAATTCTATTACATCCGCACTCACTATTTCAGGTCTTGAGAACCAAAACATACTTGTAAAAAGGGCAAATATGGTTATCGAAATTCCAGACCAACTATGCTTATATGCAAAAAAACAAAAAGGAATTAAGAAGATAGGTCTAATATACCAACTCCACTGATTATGGTGTCTGTCAAATACCCAATCGAAGAAGGCCTGATTTGTCATAGAAATGACAATAAATACGACTGTTAATATAGCAAAGAATATTGCAACAATATGATCTTTATTTATTTTTTTCATTTGTGTTTCATTTATTTGAATTAAACTTGGTTATCACTAAAATCAATAACAATGCGACCTTTGGCTCGATGGCTGAGAACTAATTTAAGAGCTTGTTTAACGGCCTTAATCTCAAATGGAATTTCTTGCGATACTGGTAACTTGATTTGATGTTTAACTGCATGTGACATAGCAGGATAAATAGTTTTGGATGGATTCATCTCTCCAAAAATGTAGCGTGGGCCAGAAATTCGACTGGAGATTGATTTAAACGCAATATGAAAGAAAACTTTACTTAGTTGAAACCATGAGAGTTTGTTCTCCCCAATAAACCTTAATGGTCCTGTAACTGTTATATATTTACCAGACTTTTTCAACGCACGAAATCCAGCTTCTTCGGCATCCATGCCACCGACAAAATCAAAAACACAATCATAGCGCTGCTCATTTTTAATAGCAAGATCGGCAAAATTGTTTTTGGTGTAATCAACCACTTCATCAGCTCCATGAGTACGTACCATTTTTGCATTTTTTCCACTACAAACACCTGTTACATGAGCACCTAGGGACTTGAGATATTGTACTGCCATAATTCCAAGACCACCAGAAGCACCTATGACCAAAGCGCGGTCACCCTGTTTCATATTGCCGTTAGTAATTGCTCCCCATGAGACACAGGCTGGCATTTTGGTTCCTGCTGCATCAACAAATGAAAAAGCTTCTGGTTTTTGCATGATGCGTTCCTGTTTTAGACAACAGTATTCAGCCCATACCCCATGTACTGGGGTTTGATTTGGAATTGAAATTATCTCTTGTCCAATAGATAAATTGGTCACTTTTTCGCCTAGGCCTACAATGATACCAGATACAGATGATCCCATAATGTATGGCTCGGTTTCCGAAACGGTTTCCGGCCCAAAAAATCGTCCTAGAGCGGTGCCTTGTGCAACATACAACTCATCCGCAAATAGGGCAGAAGCACACATTTTTATTGCAACCTCTCCCTCTTGAGGGCGGGGTACTGGAGCTTTTATCATTTTTAAGCAGTCAATCACTTTACCAATTACTGGAAAATCAGTCATGGCAATCGCATTCATTTGGGTTGCTGATTCGTATGCTTGAACTAGATTCAATTCCCTTTCGATCATAGTATTTCTTTTTTTTGTTGGGAAAACATTCAGGTTGTGGATGAATTGATTATTTCTCTCATATCATCTGAGCTATAATAAATAGTACCCTGCCCTTTTCCCGCTCTGGACTCAAACGCTAACATCATTGCTGTTGCAACATCCTCTACTTTTATTGCCCGTTGTTTTGCAGGCATTATACGGGCAATAAATGCAATACAGTTTTTTGATATTCTTTTAAAAAGAGTCACTTGATTATTCGCAGGTTTCATTAAGTGATAAGGATGAATAATACTAACGTTTTTAAAACCAATAGTTTGAATGGTTTGTTCCATGCTCCACTTAATCTTAGAATAAACGAATTTGGCTTTTGGCTTTGCCGAGGGACTTGATATTACTGAAAAATGGTTAATGCCTGCTTTTTTGGCTAAAAGTGCAACACCAACAACATAGTCATAATCAACTTTTTGAAACATTGCTGCATACTTTCTTTTGTTGATGAAAAGTCCTAACAATGCTTTCTCAGGAGCACCTAAGCAACAGAATAGTACATCATGATTTTTGAGTACTTCTACATTTTCGTCTTTCTCTTTTTGTAAATATTCTGAAAAGTCATCCCAGATAATATTATTTAGTTTAGGGGCTTTTGGGCATTCCTTTCTCGAAATAACCGTAACTTTTGAACATAGATCTGAGGCCACTAATTTTTCAACTAAATATGCCCCAACTCCTCCTGTTGCACCTATAACTATAGCTTTATAATTCTTCATAATTTTAAATAAGGTTGTTGTGCATATCATTTATTGCTTCAATGGTAGATTTACCATATCCTTTAATAATTTCATATCCCCCTTCATCAACAAGCGCAACCTCATACTCATTTTGGTCTCTTCCAAATTTTAAATATTTCAACTTTGCTTTAATCAATATCTCATCGGGGCGATCATTATTTTGGTCTTCAACTTTGGTAATTTCAATCATAATCGATGGTTTTAATAATATCATTATCCAATACTATTTAAGGCTTTTTATGTACTCATTATATTCGAACCTCACATTTTCCGAAGCAAACGATATTTCATGGGGTTTAGTCCGTAATGAAATTCCAGGAGTTGCATAATAATCAACGACTTCAGAAGAAAAACTGGGCTGCCCGTATTTTTCTGCAAGAATTGCTTTTAGCTCATCATAATCACTTTCGGTTTTCATAATGTGAATAATCTCCAATTTATTATCACTGAACATTAATTCTACGAACCTCTTTTTTCCACGGTAAACAAAATCATAGCACTCTAGCTGGGTTTGTTTCTTTTTTGCAGTTGATAGAAGAAGTCGAAGTTCCCGTTCTTCCATTTTGCTATAACGTCCCTCCAGGTTTTTTCTGATGGTTTCCATGCTATCTCCAAATTCACCAATATGATGCTCAAGTGAGTTATTATCTCTTTTTTGGGAAGCGCAGCCCATAGCTAAGACGAATATTATGTAAATAATTTTTTTCATGATTTAATACTGTTTTGGTTTGTGATTTGTTGTACTGATGATTTTGGTAAATTATTGAACATATCTGGAATTTGAAAGCCATCTGTAAACGATTCCAATACTTTGGCAATTTGCAATACCTTATAATCATGCCACTTTTGCCCATGGATTTGGACTCCTACAGGCAAGCCTTTTTCGGTAATACCAATAGGTATAACCACAATGGGATGCCCGGGGATGGTTGAGGGAAAATTAAAGGGGATAAATGCTTTGGTATAAGGCACCTTCCACCCATTGACTTCAAAAGGAATCCCTGGCTTTTGATGTTTGAATGCCGGAGCAATTGAAACAGGTGTTAACCAAACATCATATTTTTCAAAAAAGCGATTAAATGAATCGGATACGGAATCTTTTAATTGCAATGCTTTCGTGTATTGATAATGGGAACTAGCAGCACCTTGACCCATTCCTTTTGCCCATTGTATATCTTTATATTTTGATTTTATGAACATATATGAAACAATGCCTTTAAACGGTATGCTTTTCATTGCCGCCCCAAAATCAAAACCTGCAATCCTTCCCCATAGATTTATTAGGGAACTGGAACTGTAGCCAGGTTTTGATGGAAGCAACTCATGATTTGATTGATGAATTTTATGTAAGAATGATTCATAGATTTCTTTATAATCGTCCTCCAATGTTAGCCCGTCCAAGCTCAGGGAATAAGCGATTTTAAGTTTTTCATCTTTGTATTCATATTGTTTTAGTGGCACAGGTGGGTTTTCTGAATGTTGTTGTCCACCACTCCAAAGTACTTCGGTTGCAAGCATTAAGTCATCTATATTCCTGGCCATAGGACCATTGCTTATTAAATAGCGCCCCATTCTTGGCATCGTAGGCGTTACCATATTTCCCCTGTTTGATAAGGCTGATTCTGTCGTACGAATACCGCAAATACCGCAGAAATGCGCAGGTACCCGAATAGACCCCCCGGCATCGGTTCCCAATTCCAGGGCCGTAAAACCCGAGGCCAATGCTGCGGCGGAACCTCCGGAGCTTCCTCCAACAACATAATTAAGGTCGTAAGGGTTGTTTGTTTGTCCAAACCAAGGATTAGTCGATTGCCAGTCCAAAGCATATAAGGCCAAATTGGTTTTACCCATGATTATCGCACCTGCGCTTTTTAACCGTGTTACAAGCTCGGCATCATTGTTGACGACGTTCGCCTTTAATCTTGGATTGCCATTTGAAGAAATTAAACCTAATACATTATAAGAATCCTTGACGGTCATCGGTAGCCCGTGTAATGGGCCGAGAATTTCTCCGTTTCCCAAAAGTTTGTCTTTGTCCTTAGCTTCATTGATAATGTCGTCAGCATCTCTTAAATCGGTTATGGCATTGATGGTTCCATTGAACTGTTCTATGTGTTCCAAAAATTGACGTGCAACATGTTCACAGGTGACTTCTTTATCCCGGATTTGTCGAGTTATTTCAATTGCGCTATGGAATATTATACGTTTCATCTTTGTGAATTTATGTTTGGTAAATGTATGTTAGGGTCTTCTCGATTGGTTCTTCTGATCAAGATTTGGGCAAATATTAGGTTTGATACCCAAGCCAACTAGGCTATAATGCACTATCCAATTTGGCTGTACTATCGCCTAGAGCTTTGGCGACCAAAATCTTAATGTAACCGCTGTGAAAGGTTTGTTGGACCTGCAGCAGGGTTAAAGCACTCCCCGTATAGCCATAGTCATAAGAACTGTTACCACAATTGCATCAAACCCATGAATGATAGCAGATATCCAAAACGACTTATATCGCTTTGCTGCCCATGAATAAATCCAATCTCTAAAAAATATTTGTGATGGTAGTTGCCAGATCATATGAATATGATAAAGAGCAAATAAAATTCCATTTGCTATCCAGTCATATTTTCCGAAGACTCCGTGCATCTTGGGCAATAATATTCCTCGAAATATTAATTCTTCACCAAGGAGATAATTAAACAAGATCAAAACAAAAATTACGCCCATCGTCCACCACTGCCCAACAATTGTATCGACCAAATCGGGCATCACTCCGTAACCCTTTGGTTTTGCCAGAAAAGGAAAAATATTCACCCAAATTTCGTTAAGAAACTCAAGAACCCCCAAATCATCCCAGAAAAACAGAAATGCAATAACCGGAAGAGCTATGAGAAAGTATTTTTTTGAAGGTCTTCCTGTTTTTGGACTGATTGGCGCATTTAACCACAGTCTCTTTTTTAGATTTTCCCATGTAAACGGTTTGACTTCTTTTCTAAGAATAACATATGCAACCACTCCTTGCCAAACCAATCCCAAGGTAATTAGTATGAGATACAAAAGAGATGGGTCCATATCGACCTTTGGTATCAAAAAAGGAGTTACAACAAAAAGTATTAACCCCATTGGGACTGTGACACTTGCCCAGATAGCCAATATTTTTTTTAAACTGTATTGTTTATCCATATCTAAATTTTGATTCTAGAATTTTCCCGTGAAAGATTCGCTGGGCCTGCGACAATTACAACCCAAACTGCATACACAACTAATGCAGCTCCTGCAAGGTATAAGAAGTGGTTCATTGGAACTCCTAAAATATCAACACCTATTGTATTTCCTAGATTAAAGAAGAAATGAAAGACGACTGCAATAAATATGCTTCCACGTGTATTGTTGTATGCCCATCCCATAATTATTCTTAGTGAAATTACAACCGCTAAAAATAGCCCAAACGACATGGTGCTTTGTGATGAATCTGGTAAAAACCAAAGTGGTAGATGCCAAATTCCCCATAAAAATCCCAAAATAACACTTGCAGTTAATGCGTTAAATTTTGACTGCAACCTTGGTTGAGCAAAGCCAGCCCACCCCGTTTCTTCGACGAGTGGACCCATGATAAAGGTCATTATTAAAATGGGTATTAAACGTAGTAGATTAATTGTAGGTATATCTATATTGTTTAATGACAAGTACGTTATAGATATTATTGTAGATAATAAGGTAATTGCAAATGCTGCTAAATACCACTTGGTTTTAACTTTATAAATTAAAAATGGTTTGAATAGAGTTTTGACCCCCTCCTTACCATCAGACAAGTAAGCAATAATAACGGCTGATATGGTTGGGGCTGACGAACCTAATAACCATAAAATTATTTCAGGTATTTCAAATAAATTGAATATTCCTATGGAGGCCAATCCATACATAATTAGAAATACCAGTATGAAATAACTTGTTAGCTGGTTGTTTTTGATAAGTTTCATTTGTCTTTAATTTTTTACCTCGATGTAGCCAAACTATACCTGCCAAAAGCAGATCCATTTGGCATTTACCTAGGTCAGTTTTCTTTACAAGCATTCGGGTTTGTAACATGGAGCATTGTTTTATACCTGCCAAATATTTATATAATAGAACCCCTGCCCTCAGGCAGGGATTGTATTTCTTTACTCGGCTCTTTCTTCATACTTAAAGTGCTGCCCGCCGATAGATGCCTCGTACATTAAACCACCCTTAGTGGCCGTAAAGACCGCTACACCATCTTGATAGGCAGCATCAATAGAAGCACCTTCTTTTAAGGCTACTGCTGATGCTTGTGCATCGAACTTTAATTTTCCATTCGTGAATTTTTCGAAAGTTTCTTCGTTTTCAAAGAAGATGACTTCAACATATTGTTGTCCTCCAAATTGAATACCAACTGTAGCTTGTTTAAGATGTGCTTTCCCAACAGCTATTTGGTCTTTATAGACAATACCATTCCCTGCCGCTCCACCAACCCCTATGGCTGCTTTTGTAATTCTTGGGAAGACGGCATAACCAAAAGCTTCGTTCTTAAATGATTCTAACTTGGGCGTTTTTTCGAGAATGGTGCTTAATGCTTGCTTTGACTCATTTTCGAGTTTTGGATTCCAACCATCCAATTGGGCGTTGGCAGTAAATGCCAATAACAGAGTTACTACGATGGTTACGATTTGTGATTTTTTCATTTGTACTGTTTTCATGATATTCATTTTATTTGTTTTTGTTTGAAAATTGTTGTTTGCCATGATTATGGCCGATTTTGTGTTTCCTACTTTGCAAAATTGTTTTTCCATGATTGAAAATTTTTAATTGATGTTTATTCTTGTTTGTATTTGCTATGGTTTATTTATAATTTCTATGTCTAGACCATAGGATTCTTTTACAGTTTTTAAAACTGGATAAGGATGATGACATTCTTACTTCTGAGCGTGTGTTGTTAAATGTTGTTTTCATTGTATATTATTTTAGTTATTGACGTATGAACCATTTCATATCGTTTAATTCTTCAACAAAGATGGGATACATTTGTGCTTAGAACGACTTAGCTTATAGGGATGATCAGAATGGGTGTATGAGCCTATAGGGAAGACCCATTAATGAATTGAATATCAATGATTTATAATATATTTTGAATTTTATAGTAAAGAGTACGAGTTTTCAGGCAGGAGCACCTTTGGCTACTTTCTAGCGGTCGGCATTAAAAAATTGGGTAGGTGTTTTACCCGTATTCGCTTTAAAATGTTTATTGAAGGTGGATTTGGTTCCAAAACCGCAGTCATAAGCCAAGGAAATCATGGTGTATTTTTTGTTTTCAGGAAGTGAAGCCAATTTAATGAACTCTTTGATCCGAATAGCATTTATATAATTATAAAAGTTTTTCCCTTCTCGCTCATTAATTACTTGTGAAAGATGGTTGGGATGGGCATTAAGTGTCTTTGCGAGTTCAGATAGGGTAAGATCTTCATTTTTGTAAATGCCATCTTTGTTCATTAAAACGTTTAGATTATTATATATATCAGACGCCATATCTTCATTTAAGCCCGATTTGGCATATCTTTTTTGAATAGCCCTTGGTTTTGTGATATTCGCTACACTTTCTTCATAAACTTTGTTTGAATTGGTTGCTTCAGTTACCTCAACCACCGTTGTGTAAAAAATATTCAGTTGATTTATTCCAAAAAAACCAATGAAGAGTACAAGAACTACTACGGCAGAAAAGATGATCGTGTTTTCAAAGAAAATGGCAAGTATCCAAATAATAAGAAACCCGACAGCTAAATATCTAAGCCAAAGCAGTTCTTTTTTATCCGTATTCGAGAAATTATCCTGAATTTTTTTTCTGTGCTTTTTGATAATAAGCAAGGACCAAATCGCATAAATAAGCCCAGATAAGGGAACTAATATATTGCTGTAAATAACGTACCATTCAAATCCTTCGGCATCATTCTCGTAAACGTATATTTTTTCATTCCCCGTCAACATATAAAAAGGTATAGCCAATAGTATAAGCGATACTGCTGGGATAAGATGCAATACTATATGCCACCTATGCGTAAACTTGTTCGCTGTAATTTCCATTACATAGAAATACAACATTAGCCCGTTTATGACCGGCAAAGAAAATTCTACACCCAGCCAGTGAGGATATTGGTATATGACACCAGTTAATAGAAAATAATTCAATACCTGATTAATTAAAATCATGAAAAGCCAGATCCCCAGCAGTTTATCGGCACTCGATTTATTCTTTTTGATTATAAGAAGAAGCAAAAGAAAAATCGATATGAAAATTCCAAGTAGAAAAAACATGGTGTTGAATTATTTGAACAGCTAATATCTATAAGAATCAGCAAAGTAAAGGAATCACATAGAGGTTCCAAACAAAATAGCTCAAGGTAATGAATTTAAACATTTCCTCTTATAAATCTTTACTTTGCTGATTTTATATGTTCCCGAATAGCTTTCAATACTTAATCAGTTGTCTTTTTAAATGTTTCAATTATTCTTTCAGCTATTGGCTATTAAATTATTTGGAATATCATGGCCCATATTAGCTATCCACAGGTGGTCTGTGTTTAGTATAATTGAATCACATTTTATTCCATGTTCAATTGGAATAAATGGGTCAGATCTACCATGGACAATCAAAGAAGGAACCACAGTATTCTTTAATCTATCGTATCGCGAACCCGAAAGAAAAACTGCGACTTGATGTTAGTAAAAGAATATTTACATGAGTTTCATAAAACGAACCTTTTTTGGGACATCAACTTTCTACTTCGTTTTGTTCTCTTAATCGGCCGTTTTAAGGGACTACAAAAGTCAGCTTGAGCTGAATGTGCTCTAATGGGAGTCTGCGCATTAACTCCAAATATTGCTCATTTTACATTTTTAACTTATTGATAATCAGACTTAATATTATTCATCAAACAGGTTATTGCGCAGTCTGATGTGAGTGCATACGGCGGTCGGGCGTTTAGCCCGACTGATCGATATGCACATTGTTAGGTCTCGTTCTCAATTAAGTCGGGTTTTATTTCTTACTAATAAATTCTTATTGGATTTTTTATTTCAGGTTAATAACTATCGACAGTTACTATTAAATAATGTAAACTTATAAAATACAATAATGAATTTGTACTCCTTACCACTTCCCTTCGTGCCCTCCATTGGAAGAGATTTGATTT
>RCNF010001841.1_pt1 | contig 11307 bp, 8 predicted proteins | sample 2041311 | NCBI WGS metagenome assembly RCNF01 (sample SAMN09708228, study PRJNA481090) | Marine sediment metagenome, whole genome shotgun sequencing project. | biome: marine sediment; feature: ocean; material: sediment; isolation source: Sewage treatment plant 2 marine sediment (STP2) ... | reverse complement strand
CTGCTCGTGTCAAAGTCGATCTCATCGACCGTCTTGGGAAACCCCCAAATCGTTCGTCCGGCCTCGCACGTGAACGACTGATTCACCGGTAGATGAATGATGTGGGTTGGAAGGACCCCGCGGATCATGTCGATTCCCGCGCCTAAAAACGGAAGCCCCTTGCGGTCACCACGCTTGCGAACGAAAAACGCGATGGAAACTTCGTTGTACTCGCCCAGGTCATTGTCGCGGTAGTCGACACACGCGATGCTGAGCAGCCCGCGGCCTGGAAGGACTTGGGCGATCTCGAGCTCGGGCCCGGGGAGCAGCGCCTGGGCAGCACGCGCGCTGACGAGCCAGGTTGCGGTTGCCGAGCAAGCGTCCCGAACGACGCATGGCATGGTCACGTTGCGGCCCTGAATCAGATAATCGCCAGGACGGCGCTCAAACAGCTCGGCTTTCATTGCCGCGGAGTATATGGAAGGCTCGGGCGCGCCGCCACGGAAAGCGCATCACGATGACCAGCCAGAACCGCCGCCTTTCATTTCTCGACCGTTACCTGACGCTGTGGATCTTCGTCGCCATGGCCGCCGGCATCGGCCTCGGCTACTTGGTGCCGGGGTTCGCCGACGGGCTCAACGCGATGAGCATCGGCACGACGTCCATCCCCATCGCGGTGGGATTGATTCTGATGATGTACCCGCCGCTCGCCAAGGTCCGGTACGAGGAGATGGGGCGCGTCTTCAGTAACAAAAAAGTTCTGACACTGTCACTGATTCAAAACTGGATCATCGGCCCGGTGCTCATGTTCGCCCTGGCCGTCACTTTCTTGCCCGACAAACCGGAGTACATGGTCGGACTGATCATCATCGGCTTGGCGCGCTGCATCGCCATGGTCATCGTCTGGAATGACCTCGCGCTCGGAGATCGGGAATTCGCAGCAGGATTGGTCGCATTCAACTCCGTCTTTCAGATCCTATTCTTCTCGGTCTACGCGTGGTTTTTCGTAACCTGGCTGCCGGCCCAGCTGGGCCTCGAAGGGGTTGTCGTCGACATCACGATCGCGGAAATTGCCAAGAGCGTCGCCATCTACCTCGGCATTCCATTCGCCGCGGGTTTCCTGACGCGAACAGGCCTCATCAAGGCGAGGGGACGCGACTGGTACGAAAAATCGTTCGCGCCGCGCATCGGTCCGATCACGCTGGTCGCCCTGCTCTTCACGATCGTCGTCATGTTCTCGCTCAAGGGAGACACGATCGTCGCCCTGCCGTTCGACGTGGTTCGCATCGCCATACCACTCCTCATCTACTTCGTGGCCATGTTCTTCATCTCGTTCTGGCTCTCGAAGGCCGCAGGGGCCGACTATCCGGAGGCGACGACACTGTCTTTCACGGCTGCGTCGAATAACTTCGAGCTCGCGATCGCCGTCACCGTTGCGACCTTTGGCATTCATCACGGGGCGGCCTTTGCCGCTGTGATCGGGCCCTTGGTCGAGGTGCCGGTGATGATCGCCCTGGTCGGCGTCGCGCTGAGGATTCGGACGAGGTACTTCGGTTTGCGCCCCGTGCTAGAAGCCTAGCGCAATGAACGAGAGCCGAAAGAGAGTTGCCGTGGTCACCGGCGCGAGCCGCGGCGTTGGCAAGGGGATTGCCATCGCCCTTGGTGCGGCGGGCGCCACGGTGTACGTCAGCGGACGGAGCGAAGAAGGCGGCAAGAAGCATCCGCTTGGCGGGACGGTGCAGGCCACGGCGGCAGCGGTTACCGAGTCCGGCGGCCAAGGCATCGCCGTTGCCTGCGATCACGCCGACGATGAGCAGGTCCGTCAGTTGTTCGAGCGCGTCGGCGACGAGCAAGGGCAACTCGACATTCTGGTCAACAACGCGACCGCGGTGCCGCGAGAGCTCGCCAAGCCCGGTGCGTTTTGGGAAAAGTCGCTCGACCTATTGCGCATTCTCGACGTCGGGCAACGCTCACACTACGTCGCCAGCTATTTCGCTGCGCCCATTCTCGTCGGCACGGGGGGCGCACTCATCGTGTTCACTTCGAGCTACGGCGGGCGCTGCTACATGCACGGCCCCGCCTATGGAGCGGGCAAAGCAGGCGTAGACAAGATGGCGATGGACATGGCCGTCGACTTTCGCGAACACGATGTGGCTGCGATTAGCCTCTGGCTGGGTTTCGTTCGGACCGAGCGAAACAAGCCGCTCTTCCAGCATCCCGATGCCATGAAGGGCCCGTATGGGAAGTTTCTCGCCAACGCCGAGAGCCCCGAGCTGATCGGCCGCGTCATCGAGGCACTGCATCGCGACGAAAAACGGATGGAGCGCTCGGGCCGCGTTCTCATCGTCGCGGAGCTCGCACAGGAGTACGGGATCACCGAGGCTGACGGACGGCAGCCAAAGTCGAATCGGGACAGTCTCGCTGCCCCGCCCGAACCCAGCTCCGTCGTGGTCCGCTAGGCAGCAAGCGAGAACAGGTACAGCATCTCCGTCGCGATCTGCAGGCAACGCGCATTATACGCCAACGCCTCGTCCGGTGTTCCGTCGGCGACCTTAGGGTCTTCGTAACGAATCTGCGCGCGAAGGGAGGCACCGTGGATCACGGGACAGGCCTCGTCCGCATCGGAGCAGGTGATGATGGCGGCAAAACCGGTCGCGGGATTGAGGGGGTCATCATAGGTCTTGGAGAAGCATTCTATGACTGGACCGGCTTCATCGAACTTCACCCCATAGTGCGGATTGTCGCCTCCCGGGCTCTCGATGACGAAGCCCGCACGCTGCATCGCGGCCACCGCGCGAGGGTTGAACGCCGTCGCTTCGGTGCCGCCTGAATATGTCCGAACGCCATCGACGCCGAAGTACGCCGCCGCCGCAGCGGCCCAGAGCTGCCCCATTTGGCTCCGCCTAGAGTTGTGTGCGCAGATGAACGTCAGCTCGGCAACCTGCCCTGCCCGACGCTTGGCCACAACGAACGCCGAGACTTCTCGCAACGCGCGCTTCCGCTCGTCAGGAATCTCGTCGATATCTAGCAGAGCGCGGCTGATGTACTGTTCGAGCCCGGAGTGCATCCGCCTGGTCCCTAGCCTCGATAGCGCCGCAGAGCCACGCTTTTGTGGCGGTTCGGGTTGCCGTCGAGAGGTCATCGCGGATATCGTCACCCGTCCCAACCCCTGGAGGTGTCATGTATCTCGTGACTGGAGCCAGCGGCTTCAGCGGAAAGCACTTGCTCGATTCGCTCGCTGGCTTTCCACCTTGCCGCGCTCTACGACATGAACGCCGGCATGGAAGAATGCCAGCGAGCGAACGTGAACGGCACGCGCAACGCCTGCCGACTTGCCGAAGCGCTCGACGCGCACCCCGGCACACTCGCGAACGGGACGAGTATCAGAAGAGAGAGAAGGCGTGACGAAGTGAGCAAATGTTTCATGTTCATGACTCCTGAACGAGGCTGTGCACGAGAAGGTCGACCACTGCCACTTCGACAGCGTTCTCCTCGATCGATTGTGGAGATGGATCCCAGTGGCGATGGACAGCCCAAAACGCCACGGTCTCGAGAAGGGTGCGCGCGGCCAGCGGAACGTTCGGAACCGGACGAAGCTGCCCTGACTCGATGCGAGTCCGCAGGTAGTGCATCAGAAGCTCGTGTTGCGCCCAACGGCCTCTACCGAACCAAGCCGCAGCAAGGTCGGGATGCTCAGAGGCGCAGCGGTCGGCGAGCTTGATCGCAAAGCGATTTTGGTTTGCACGCCGATAGAGGTCGACGAGCACGTCTCGGAGCTCCGAGGCCACGTCGCGCGGCGGCTTGGTGGCTACGACCTGAACCAAACGTAGGCCAGTGGCCTCCTCGGCGATCCGATCCTCTAGCCTCCGAACCGTGACACCCGGTGCTGGCGTCTCGATGGGGAGCTCGGTGGTTTCAGGCAACGGCTCGTGACCATCGGCGTAGCGGATCGCCGCATCAAAGAGCGCGGCCTTGCTTTCGACGTACCCGTACAGGGTCCCCTTCGCGACCCCGAGGGCCTCTGCCACATCCGCCATCTGCGTCCGCCGGTACCCCTCAGCGATGAACGTTTCGGTGGCCAACTCGATGAGGCGCTCCAGGCGACCCGGCGGAATTGAACGTGCCATAACCTCATTTATAACTGACCGACCCGGTCAGTAAAGTACCTTTTTATGACTTTCACGCTGCAGGTCATGATCCGGAGGCCGGATCTGAGCTGATCTACGACCCGAACCTAGCCGAACCTGTTCGAGGCTGACGAGACTTGCTGGTTGGCATCGCTCTTGCTTCGCTGTTGGCGCCATGGAGACAGACCAACAAGCACGACCCAGCAGCTGGGTTTCACAACTGCTCACGATTGGCTGCGCATCAGTCGCCGCGTTCGGCCTGAACGCGGCCGCGGTGCATGCGGAGTCAGCAACCCATGGAACGGGCACGGAGAAATTCGACCGGCAGATGGAACCCATCCTCAATCACTATTTGCGAATCGGAAACGCCCTGTCCGCTGATTCCCTCGATGGGGTGCACGAAAGGGCGGAGGCCATCGCCAAACTGGCCGGGGGGCTCGATTCAGGCAGCGTTTCGGGTGAACATGCGGCCCACTACAAGAACGTCCCGGCGAACCTCAAGAAGTCGGCGCATGCACTCAGCCGTGCGGAAACTCTCAACGCCGCGAGGGAATCATACAGGAAGCTCTCCATGCCGATGGCAATGTGGGCCACCATGTCTAAGCCCAAGCAAATCGACGTCCTGTACTGTTCGATGGCAAAGGGCAGCTGGCTGCAAAAGCATGGCAAAACGAGGAACCCCTACTATGGGTCGAAGATGCTCGAGTGCGGGGACGTCGTAGGCGGCGAGCGTCACGAAGATCGGAAAAACTAGTCGGACGATGTGGCAACGTTCTCGCGGCGTGCCAGAGCCTCCACCCGGCACGGCGTACCGTTGAACACCGGCATCCCCGTGAACCGATCACGTACGCGATCGTCGTGAAGAAAATTAACGTTCACACCTGGATACCGGCGACTGGTATGCATTCCGCTCTCGTAGTTATGGCCCCAAAACTGGTGAATCATCACCACTCCGCGCCGGATGTCGGTCGAGACTTTGGCCTCGATTTCCACCGTCCCCGTAGCTGACGTGACCCGGACCAGATCACCGTCGGAGATGCCGTTGTGCTTTGCGTCTTCGGCGTTCAGCAGCGCATGGTTCCCTTTGAGCTTCTCCATCAACTTTGGCATGTTGTGCGTCCATGAGTTGTAACTCGCGTGACGCCGACCCCCTGAAATCAGAAGAAGCGGATACTCCTCGCTTGGCAGGGGAGGACGGTCGAGAGCGTCGGCGATGGCCTCGGTGAACTCGGCCGGAGCGAGATTCACCTTTCGTTCCTTTGTCTCGAGCCGTGTCCGGAGGAACTCACCCCACTGAATGTCGTCGAACTTGATGCCATCTGAGCTGCGCTTCAGACGCCTCAAGGATGCTTTCCCAAGCAGCAGATACCTCGCCAAGTCCTGATCGGATACGCCCGATCCCAACGCGCCCAGCAGTCGATCGAAAGCGCTGATGGCGGGCTGATTGAGAAAGGGCACTTTGGCGGCCCAACTCAGATCCCGAAAGATGTCCCACTCACTGCGAGCCTCCCCCCGCGGTTCGACCACTTTGGGTTTCCACTCCGCGTAGGGGTACGGCTCAAAGGTCGAGGTCAGAAAGTGAAAGCCACCTTTTTCATACATGGTGGCAGCGGGAAGGTTGTAGTCTGCAAACGTCCCGGTGTCCGAAAGGTAGACGTCGATCGAGACTAGCAAGTCTAAACGCTCCAACGCCTTCTCGACCTTTTCCGTGTTCGGAAACGTGATGACGGGATTGCCGCCAACGACGACGAGCGCGCGGATGCGGTCCGGGTCGTCCGAAAGGACATCGTCCGCAAAGGTTGCTGCGGGTGGGCCGCCGAAAATCTGCGAATACCCACCAACTCGGGACGGCGCCGGATTCTTTCGCTTCGTGAACTTCCGAATCAGACTCGGAACGTCGATCGCACCCGGATTGAAGTACACGCCGCCGGGCCGATCGACGTTACCGGTGACCGCATTGAGGGTTTGCACCGCCCATTCGGTGAGGGTCGTGTTGTGACTCGTCTGAACACCTACCCGAGTGGTGGCGAACGCCCCGTCCGCAGCGGCAAACTCTGCGGCGATTCGTGTCATCGTCGAGACCGGAACGTCGGTAACCTCCGCCGCCCAACGCAAGTCGTAGGTATTCGCGAACCGCTTCCACCAGTCGATCCCCGTCGTGTGGACTCCGACAAAGGCTTCGTCGGTGAGCTCTCGAGTCACGATCACGCTGATCAATCCCACCAAGAAGAATAGATCGGTCCCTGGTCGGATGGCGATGTGCTCGTCGGCGACGTTTACCGTTTCAGTGCGCCGAGGGTCCACGACAACGACCCGGCCACCGCGGCGCTGAATCGATTGGAAGTCGCCTCGAATGTGCGGCCTTCGTTGCAACAGGGTCATCCCCTGCGTCACGATCGGGTTGGTGCCGAGCAACAGCGCGTAGCTTGCGTTGCCCGCATCTGGCTGGAGGATGAAGTTTTCGTTGCCCAGCATGGCTTCAGCCACGGCGCCGCGATCGGTGTACTCGAGGGACAGGACGTTGAACGAGTTTGGCGAACCGAACGCCGAGCAGAACGTGTTCGTAAGGGTGATGACCGTGGAATCGCACGCGTTTCCCCAGTAGGTGGCGATGGCTCGTGGGCCGTGCTTGTCGCGAATCTCGCGCAACTTGCGGCCAATCTCGCTGGTCGCCACGGCCCAAGAAACCTGCTCCCAACCGCCCATGGTTCTTTTCAGCGGGTGCAATAGGCGATCGGGATCGTTTTGATAGTCGAGGACCCGCATCCCTTTGATGCATGCATAGCCCCGGCTGATCGGGTGCGCGGGATCAGGTCGGACAGCAACGATTCGTCCCTTTTCAACGTCCACCTCCAGGCCGCAGAAGGGCTCACAAGCACCGATCTTACATGTAGTCCGAATCGTCTTCGCGGAACCCGTCATCGGCCAATCCTAGGAGGGCGCGCGGGTAATGTCTCGAACTAAGCTCCTGGTCGCCACTGTGGCCCAACAACCACGAATGCAATTCATTCGCCTATGTGCTCCGCCACCCGTTGTTGCAGCTCAAGGACGCTTGCTTTGCCCTTCGTGCTCAACTCGATGGAGTCTGGCCCGGACCGCTCGACTTGAACGCCAGCCACATACAGCGGACAACGGTCCATGCCCTCACGGCCTTGGGTGTTCGCGAACGCTACATGACAGCGAATGCGCGCAATCAGTGCACCGACATCGGTCCCCTTCCGAACCGTTACCCGGACGCCATTCGACGTATTTTGGGTCGCCGCCACGGGCCCCAGCAGCGGACACCAAGAGCGCGAATCGGATGCAATCGACCTGCATGCTTCTTCTTCGGCGCCCTTGAGCGCCTCCGCGGCAGCAGCGTGATCGGCTGCGTGCCTGCGGTGTTTCTCCGCCTGGAGGTTGTGCACGTCGGTCGGATTGAAGTCCGCATCTTCGAAGGCGGCGTCCGACCCAGACGATTGCGCCGAGGTCCCCGCTGGGTCGTACTTGGCCGCGTGTTCCTCGGCCTTCGCAGCTTCTTTGGCGGCGGCCTCTTCGTGAGATTTCGCGCTCATATCCTCGGGGCGAGCCCCCGGCGTGGTTGCACATCCGACGAGAATGCTCGAAATCATTGCCGCCAGCAGCAGCTGGGAACGGCTCTTCTTTGATTGGGAATTCATGATTCCACCTCCATTCCGCCGATAGGTTGCAACAACGGTACCAACACGAAACCCGGGATCTCTGTGAGAATGACATGGGCTTCCAGTCGGCGTGTGACCGGAGCCACCACTCGTGTGTCCTCTCTGGATACATTTGTGACTTCGGCGAATTCCGAGTTGCGCGAGCGCCACGAGTAGACGCGCTAGGTCACTGATCTCGGGGTTAGATCTCCAAGCGACGTAGACGCAAAGCGTTCGCGATCACAGATACGGAGCTGAAGCTCATGGCGGCCGCGGCGATGACGGGGCTCAGGAGCAAGCCAGAGACCGGATAGAGGACGCCGGCAGCCACGGGCACGCCCAGACTGTTGTATATGAAAGCGAAGAACAAGTTCTGTTTGATGTTGGCCATCGTCGCGCGGCTGAGCTTGCGGGCGCGCACGATCCCGCGGAGGTCGCCTTTGACCAGAGTCACGCCCGCACTTTCCATCGCAACATCGGTACCGGTGCCCATCGCGATGCCGACATGAGCCTGCGCGAGCGCCGGCGCATCATTGATCCCATCGCCCGCCATTGCTACCACGCTCCCGCCCTCTTGCAGGCGCTTGACGGCCGCGGCCTTCTCGTCGGGGAGCACGTCCGCGATCACCTCGTCGATGGACAGCTTGGCTGCGACGGCGTCCGCAGTCTTCCGGTTGTCGCCGGTCAGCATCACGACCCGCAATCCTTCCTGGTGGAGTGCGGCGATCGCATCGGGCGTGTTCTCTTTGATCGGGTCTGCCACGCCGAGAATGGCGCTCACTTTGGCGTCCACGACGACGAACATGACGGTCTGCCCCTCCTCGCGAAGGGTGTTTGCGCGTTCAGCCAGGGCACCCGGATCGATCCCCATGCCCTCGAGCAGCTTGCGGTTGCCGAGCGCCAGGTCGCGGCCTCCTACCCTGCCCACCACTCCCTGGCCAGTGATCGAGTCGAACGAATCCGCGTGCTCGACATGAGCACCCCGCTCGACGGCCCCCGCCACAATCGCTTCCGCCAGCGGATGCTCACTCGCGCGCTCAAGACTGGCTGCAGCGCCGAGCAGGTCCGTTGCATCGACTCCAGGAACGGCCTCCACGGTGACGAGCACCGGCTTTCCCGCGGTGAGTGTTCCGGTCTTGTCCACGACCAGCGTGTTCACCTTGCGCATCACTTCGATCGCTTCGGCGTCTTTGAAGAGCACCCCGAGGCTCGCCCCCTTCCCCATGGCCACCATGATCGACATGGGTGTGGCTAGTCCAAGCGCACACGGGCACGCGATGATGAGAACGGCAACCGCGTTGATGAGCGCATGCGCCATGCGCGGCTCGGGACCTACGAGGCTCCAAACGCCGAAGGTCAGGATCGCAACCCCGATTACGATGGGAACGAAGTAGCCAGAGACCGTGTCTGCAAGCTTCTGGATGGGGGCCCGGCTTCGTTGCGCCTCCGCGACCATTGCGACGATTCGAGACAGGAGCGTTTCGGTCCCCACCTTCTCGGCGCGCACGACGAGCATCCCGTTGCCGTTGATCGTGGCGCCAATGACGGAATCGCCTTTGTGCTTCTCCACCGGAATCGGCTCGCCGGTGACCATGGCCTCGTCGACGGCGCTTCTGCCGTCTAGAACGACTCCATCAACTGGAATTTTTTCGCCCGGACGCACACGCAGTCGGTCTCCGACATGTACCGCATCCAAGGGCACGTCCTCGTCGCTGCCGTCGTCACGCATGCGTCGCGCCGTCTTGGCCGCAAGGCCGAGAAGCTTCTTGATTGCCGCGCCCGTTTGGCTCCGTGCGCGTAACTCGAGAACCTGGCCCAAAAGAATCAAGGTGACGATCACGCCGGCAGCCTCGAAATAGACGGCGACCGCCCCGTGTTCCCGAAACGATTCGGGGAAAATCTGCGGCGCCAAAGTCGCGACGACACTGTACCCGTACGACACGCCCACGCCGAGGCCGATCAGGGTAAACATGTTGAGGCTCTTGTTCCTCAGAGACTGGGCGAACCGAACGTAGAACGGCCAGGCGGACCAGACGCAAACCGGCGTTGCGAGCGCGAGCTCTAGCCAGGTGCGCGCGCTCGGAGACAGCATCCGCGAGATCGGCTCTCCGGGAAGCAGGTCGCCCATCGCAACGATGAACAGAGGGACGGTGAACGCGGCAGCGATCCAGAAGCGGCGCCTCATGTCGGTCAGCTCGGGATTGGCGCCCTCTTCCTCGGCCGACACCGTACGTGGCTCGAGGGCCATGCCGCAGATTGGGCAGTTTCCAGGCTCCGGCCGCACGATCTCCGGGTGCATGGGGCAGGTCCACTCGACTTGCATCCCTTGGACCGGTGCTCCGACCGGTTCCAGAGCCATTCCGCACTTCGGGCACGCTCCAGGGTCATCTTGGCGGACCTCAGGATGCATGGGACAGGTGTGCGGGTTTGGGACGGATGAGATTTCGTTCACTGTCGCTCTTCTACAGCAAGAGGAGTGCCACCTGCGGTACACCGATTCTGCCGCGGATTACGACATTGATTACGCATAGTTGTGACTGAATCGGTTACAGCAGTGTCTATTCGGGTTACAGTTGCGGCGCTCGGGATCACCTAACTCGTCGAAATTAGATTGAATTCGACCACCGTATTGGTGGCACGACTTGTGCGGTTATAAATCGCGATGGAGGGACGGATCGGTAAGTCATGCGACCCAACAACGCTTCCAACGTAGACGAGCGGTCGGCGTCCAGCGGCCCAAAACGCGTCATCGCACGTCGCCTCGCGGTCAGCTTCGCCCTCGTCTCGGTCGTGGCCGTCGCGATGTGCGGAATGCTGATGGCCACCATTGGCGAAGTCGCCGGGCTTGTTGCCAACATGCAAACGCAGGAAGCCGCGATTCGCGAGAGCCTCGTCCTGGCGACCGCCGTCCGCGAACAGTACATTCATCAAGCCCACTGGATCATTGAACAAGATGCCGAGCACCTCGAACATTATGGCGAGTGGGTCGAGCGAGTTCGGGATGGTGCCGAAACGCTCGCGCCACTGGTACCCGACCGCGAGCGTTGGCGCGTGGCGCAGGTTTTGAGCGATAGCGACGCACTCGACGAGATTTTCAGCGCCCTCTTGGTTCCTGCGATCAAGCAAGGGGATGATGTCAGTGTCGTGCGCCTCCACAAGCAAGCCAATGAGCTGTCGCAGCGAGCCACGAAGCAAGCGGACTTCATCGCCCGGGCCGTGGAACAAGAGATGGCGATGGATCACACCTCTGCAACCCGAGCCGCGCGTATGGGTCTGCTGACCGGAGCAAGCTGTGTGCTGCTGGTTCTCGGTCTTTCGGTGGTGTTTACCATTCGGCTGCGACGCGCCGTCCTCGAGCCGCTCCAGGTTCTCTCGAACGCAGCCCGGCGTTTCGGTTCGGGTGACTTCACAAGTCGGGTCGGCCGGGTGGGCGAAGGAGAGCTTCGAGGATCTCCCAGCCGTACTCGCCGGTGCGGTCGAGTTCGGCGGCGACCGGGCGAACGTATTTTTCGGCCACCTCACGCGCGCGCTCCTGATAGTCG
>RCNF010001840.1_pt1 | contig 11309 bp, 12 predicted proteins | sample 2041311 | NCBI WGS metagenome assembly RCNF01 (sample SAMN09708228, study PRJNA481090) | Marine sediment metagenome, whole genome shotgun sequencing project. | biome: marine sediment; feature: ocean; material: sediment; isolation source: Sewage treatment plant 2 marine sediment (STP2) ... | reverse complement strand
GGCGTCAACCTGATCTTCGCGCAGGAACTGCGCTATGGATCAAAACCGGTCTTCGGTCAACTTTGCCATGCTTTTGCGTCGCTTACGCAATCGCGGCAAGGAACATATCGGACGCTCCTTCACCATTTGAAGGGGCCATGATTTGGATATTGTTGACAAACCCCCAATCAATTGCTTCGACAACCTGGTCCATCGTAGCCGCACAATAGCCAGCATTGCCCGGCGGAAAAGAGCCGACGGGATCATGATAGGGCCGGTCTCGCAATGCGGTGAACCCCTGAGGCGAGCCATCAATTGTGAGCTTGTCGCCACCGACACGCGGCCAGTTTTTGTAAACCTCTGAGACATTGGCAGCGATGAAATCACGAACGACCAACACATCGGGATACAAAACGACATCGTTGATCCACCCACCTTCGGCCGTCACGGCCTGAGCGATGGGGAACAGGCTGGGTGACGCGCACCCCTCTTGGGCTGTCGTGTACCCGAAGCGCGCCCATAGCTTGCTGGCTGTCAACGAAACCGGGCGTCAAGGTCTGGTCATTCAGGTCAAAAACAGTGGTTTTCTCGCTCTAATGCCGAATGATCTCCGAGAGTTGACCGATTGCAAGAATTCGGCCTTCCTTTAACGCCAATGCGTCAGCAAAAGGCGCTTCATCGTTCATCGTTTGATGGGCACCGCCGGTGTAAAGAGTGTCTGCCATCTCTTGAGAGAAGCCCGTGCCCGCAGATGCGACAAACAGAGATAACGAGAGCGCACTGTTACGCAGCGCTCAGGGTACTCGTTTCATTGCATGCCTCCGTGGGATCAGTTTTGAACGACTTCGGAATTAGTTTAGCTGCCACCGGTGAACTATCCAGCACTCCCAACTGTGTGTGAGACAGAAAGGTGAGAGCCCTTGCCGTTCATGCGCGCGGGCCCTACTCAAATAGTGTCCACGCCACACGGAGCCGTACCATGATTGCAGTCATCTTCGAAGTCCAGCCCGCTGAAGGTCGCAAAGAGGCCTATCTGGAAATCGCTGCCCAAATGCGCCCGCTGCTGGAAGAGGTCGAAGGGTTCATCTCGGTCGAGCGCTTTCAGAGCCTGACGGACCCTTCGAAATTGCTGTCCTTGTCGTTTTTTGAAAACGAAGAGGCTGTGCACCGCTGGCGAAACCTGAGCGCGCATCGCGGAGCGCAATTAAAAGGGCGTACGGGCGTTTTTTCAGACTACCACCTGCGCATTGCGCACGTCATTCGCGACTACGGGATGTTTGACAGGGAAGAGGCGCCCAGAGACAGCAAGCACGCTCACGGCTGATGCGCTTTGTGCTTTCCGCTGCGCAAATTGAATCCGAGGCAACGCCAAGACTAACCTGATCACCCCTGCTCCGGCCCAAACGCCCAAGTCTCGCAATTCCTGCCCTCGACGCGTTGCAGCGGTCGTTGGGTCAAAAGGCCAAGTTAGATATAGGTGTGAAAAGACCGTTTTCCCATCATTTCGACATGTCCGCCATTTTGGTGACCAGCATAAATCTGATGTACTTTCTCGACGGCCTTCTCGGGCGGCATCTCTTCGCTGACACCAGTCCGGCGGTTAGTCAATTCCACAACACCGTTCTTAAGCCCGCGTGGCCCCACTGTGATACGCCACGGCAGGCCGATCAGATCCATCGTGGCAAACTTGCCGCCTGCCCGTTCGTCACGGTCGTCATACAGCGGGTCAAGCCCCAGTGCGGTCAAAGATGCATAAAGCGCGTCACACGCCGCATCGGCCTCTGCGTCGCCCTGCCTGAGATTGACAATGCCGCAATGGAACGGTGTAACACCTTCTGGCCATATGATGCCTTTGTCGTCATGGCTTGCCTCAATGATTGCGCCCAGAAGACGCGACACGCCGATGCCGTGACTTCCCATATGAACTGGCACGTTCTCACCTTTGTCATTGGTGACTTTGGCGTTCATGGCTTCCGAATACTTGGTACCAAAGTAGAATATCTGTCCTACTTCGATCCCACGCGATGACTTGCGTCGTGCTTCTGGGATGGCGTCAAAGAGGGCAGGATCGTGGGTCTCATCCGTGCGGGCGTAAGGTGTGGTCCATTCCTTGACGATGGCAGCGCATTCGTCCCGATTGTCATAATCGACCTGACGTTCGCCAAGAGACAGATTCAGGATATCGGCGTCAAAGAAAACTTCGCTTTCGCCGGTATCTGCCAGCACCAGAAACTCGTGAGTATCATCGCCGCCGATCGGTCCGCTGTCCGCCCGCATCGGGATCGCTTTCAGACCCATGCGCTCGTAGGTTCGCAGATAGCTGACCATGTGGCGATTGTAAGCATGCAAGGCCGAGGGCTTGTCGACATCAAAATTATAGCCGTCTTTCATATAAAACTCGCGGCCGCGCATAACGCCAAACCGGGGCCTGATCTCGTCGCGGAATTTCCACTGGATATGGTACAGCGTCAGCGGCAGATCTTTGTAGCTGCCAACATGCGAGCGGAAAATATCGGTGATCAGCTCTTCGTTGGTCGGTCCATACAGCATATCGCGGCCGTGGCGGTCAGTGATGCGCAGCATCTCTTCACCATAAATGTCGTAGCGCCCGCTTTCACGCCAAAGATCTGCAGACTGCACTGTCGGCATCAGCATGGGGATATGCCCGGCACGTTGTTGTTCTTCGTGCACGATGTTTTCGAGCTTGCGCAGAACCTTGAACCCCAATGGCAACCATGAATAGATCCCGGCTGTTGCTTGCTTGATCATACCTGCGCGCAACATCAGTCGATGACTGACGATCTGGGCATCTGCGGGATTTTCCCGCAAGACAGGCATAAAGTAACGAGACAGGTGCATTTGGTTGGACCTTTTGGCAATCATGAGTTGCTGATGATCTAAGGCAAACCCGGCAGGCCCGCAATCAGGCATTGCCCCTGAAATTATCTGGGGCCAGAGCAAACGCAAGGCGCGGTGGTAATCCCACTGCCATTTTGCTGTGAGAAGCACTCAGGTTGCCACAAATCAGGGCGCTCTCGAAAAGCCTTGGTGCTACAAGCCGACCCGAGCACCTCGATTTATGTTACAGAAATCGAGGTGAAGTCAGAAAAAAATCAATTTGCGAAGCGCCACAACCTGGGATTATGAGAACCGGTTTGATGCCCAATGCACCCAAGAATAGCCTCCCTAACCCTAACAGCGTGCGATGGTAGAAATCTAGTAAACTACTGTTTTACAACACTAACATGCCATCTTTGATATGCAGCGAGCCAACTGACTCGAATTTCCTATCGCAATCACCGAAACGTTTTTCGAGAATTCCGCTGGTGTTCACGGAATCGCGAGCCGCGTGATCCAAATCGCCCTCTGCCGCCGTACTTCTCACCACATGCAAACAGGCATGACCACACAACGGGAAGGGAACCCCCATGACGTCACTTCGTACACTTGCCACCGCCGCAGCTACAGCAATTACACTGGGCACCAGTGCATATGCAGCAGATATCGTTGAAATCGCGTCAGGTGACGAGCGCTTTACCACGTTGGTCGCCGCAGTCAGCGCAGCCGGTCTGGTCGAGACCCTGCAAGGGCCCGGCCCTTTCACCGTCTATGCCCCTGTAAACGACGCCTTTGCTGCGTTGCCTGATGGCACGGTTGAAACGCTTCTCAAGCCCGAAAACAAAGATCAGTTGACCAATATCCTGCTTTATCACGTAGATGATCGCAAGCTCACGGCAGGTCAGATTCCAAACGGATCCAACTACTTCAAGCCAGTTCTTGCATCTGAGCGCCTGTGCATCACAAAGGGCTCCAGCGGCGTGACCATCGCAGATGGCACAGGTGAAGTCGCAACTGTCGTGATCGCAGACATTATGGCAGATAACGGCGTCATTCATGTCGTCGACAAAGTCTTGCTGCCCGGCACACGTCCAGCCTGCCACTAATCTTGCAATAACCGCAGTCAGCTTTTCTCACACCCCCCCCCGCTATTTAAGACGTTGGCTCGGTGGAATGGCCTCATCCGAATAGGGTGGGGCCCTTCTTGTTCGAACACTGCCCAGCCGTCTGCCCTTGAAACCCGTTTGACCATAGGCGATGTGTAGGGAACTAAAGAGATGGGCACATATGACTCTTCCAGTTCACGATCAGGTCAGATATTGGAGCATCGCTACTGCGGTTTTTGTTGTGATGTTATGGTTGCTCGGGGACGTATTGCTGCCCTTTGTTTTGGGCGGCGCCATTGCATATTTTCTAGATCCGGTCGCCGATCGACTTGAGAGGATGGGCGCCTCGCGAGTGATGGCAACGGCAATCATCACATTGGCTGCGCTACTGGTGTTTGCTATCCTGATTCTTCTGGTGGCTCCTGCCCTGCTCAGGCAGTCCGTTTCACTTTTTGATACTGCACCCCAACTGGTGCGCGATTTTTCAACATTTCTAACTCATCAGTTTCCGTCGCTGATGGATGCAGATTCAACAATGCGGCAATCGCTCGACACTCTCGGAGAGACCATCAAGAGCCGGGGTGGAGAGCTGTTGGACACCGCGCTCTCCTCAGCCGCGTCTGTATTCAATATCGTGATCCTGATGGTCATCACCCCAGTTGTTGGCGTTTACCTCCTGCTCGACTGGGATCGGATGATCGATCGAATCGACGCCCTTTTGCCGCGAGATCATGCCCCGGTGATCCGCAGGCTGGCGGCTGAGATTGATACAACGCTGGCTTCTTTTATCAGAGGCATGGGTACCGTTTGTTTGATTCTCGGCACCTACTATGCCGCTTCGCTCATGCTGGTGGGTTTGCAGTTCGGACTAGTCGTTGGCTTTATCGCGGGTCTGGTTACGTTCATCCCTTATTTGGGTGCCATGATTGGCGGCTCTTTGGCAATTGGATTGGCTTTGTTCCAGTTTTGGGGCGACTGGGTTTCGGTTGGGCTCGTCGCCGGCATTTTTGTTGTTGGCCAAGTGATTGAGGGAAATATTCTCACCCCAAAGTTGGTCGGCAAGTCAGTTGGATTACACCCGGTTTGGCTTTTGCTGGCTCTGTCGATCTTTGGCGCTTTATTTGGGTTTGTTGGGATGCTGATTGCTGTACCCGTGGCCGCCGCGTTAGGCGTCATCGCACGGTTTGCGGCGAAACAATACACGCAAAGCCCGCTTTACCGCGGCGTATCCGGGCAGGACGATATGTAAAATGGCCGCCGAACAACTTAGTTTCGAATTGCCGGCAAAACCGGCATTGGAACGGGGCGATTTTTTTGTGTCGCCCGCCAATGCCATCGCCGTCGCAATGATCGATCTCTGGCCGGACTGGCCAGGTGGCAAACTGACGCTGAGCGGACCTGCGGGATCAGGCAAGACCCATCTGATGCATGTTTGGGCTGCGGTATCTGGCGCGCAGATTGTTTGCGCAGCAAATCTGGCACATGCAGATATCCCCGAGCTTGCAACCGGCTCGGTTGCTGTTGAAGACGTTCCCGAGATTGCAAAGGATGCCGGGTCTCAAACCGCTCTTTTTCATTTGCACAATCTGCTGTTGGCCGAAGGCCATTCGCTACTGCTGACAGGCATATCGCCCCCGGAGCACTGGGGCCTCTCGCTGCCCGATCTGCAAAGCCGCATGCAGGGGACCCAAAATGCCGAGATGCAGGCCCCTGATGATGCACTTTTGGCTGCAGTTCTCACCAAGCTGTTTTCAGATCGCCAAATCAGCCCGCCACCGGACCTTATTCCCTATTTGGTGATCCGGATGGATCGGTCTTTTGCCTGTGCGCGCAATCTGGTAGAGCAATTGGACCATCAATCCTTGGCGCAACGCCGCAAGCTGAACCGTGCGTTGGCCAAAGACCTGCTTGGGACCATCTGATCGCAATGACAAAACCGTTGCAATCCTGCGCTAAAGGGCCTCTATGACCAATACCGATTTTTTGATTGCCCCCTTTCCCGATGCAGTTGATTTGCCGGATCTGGATCCCAACGGGCCGGGCCGGTTCTTTAACCGAGAGCTCAGCTGGCTGGGCTTCAACTGGCGGGTGCTGGAAGAAGCCGAAAACCCCCGCGTCCCTCTTTTGGAGCGGTTGCGGTTTCTGTCGATATCTGCGGGCAATCTAGATGAGTTTTATACGGTCCGAGTGGCCGGCCTGCGAGAGTTAGCGCAGGCGGGTAACACGACGCCGTCCGACGACGGGTTAACTCCTTCCGAACAGCTGGTATTGATCAACGAAGAAGCCCGAAATCTTATGCAAGCCCAGCTCAGGGTCTATGTTGCTGTGCGCACCGAAATGGAAGCACAGGGCATCTCAATTCTTGAACGCGACGCCCTGACCGAAGAAGACCAAGTGTATCTAGAGGATGTGTTTCTGAATCGGGTTTTTGCGGTTTTGTCGCCGCTGGCGATTGACCCGGCTCATCCGTTTCCATTTATTCCCAACACCGGGTATTCGCTGGCTTTGCAGCTTGAACGCACCCGCGACAAGCGCCCCCTGCAAGCCCTGCTGCCAATCCCTGGACAGATCAACCGTTTTATCCCGCTCCCTGGCTTGCAGGATGGCCACAGGTTCCTGCCACTTGAAGAGTTGCTGCTCTTGCATCTGGGCAGCCTGTTTCCGGGCTACAAGCTGAAAACCCACTTCACTTTCCGAGTGTTACGTGACAGCGATCTGGAAGTTGAAGAGGAAGCAGAAGATCTGGTGCGCGAGTTTGAGGTCGCGCTCAAGCGCCGTCGCCGGGGTGAAGTTGTGCGCCTGACCCACTCTGCGGGGGCGCCCGAAAAGCTAAAAGCCGTCATCATGCAGGAACTGCATGTGCGGCGGGACGAAGTGATCGAAATTGACGGTATGATCGGCGTGTCCGATTTGTCGGAACTTGTACTTGACGCGCGCCCAGACTTGCTGTGGCCGTCGTTTACACCGCGGGTACCTGAACGCGTGACCGATCATGAAGGTGATATGTTTGCAGCCATGCGTCAAAAGGATATGCTGCTGCATCACCCTTATGAGACCTTCGATATGGTTGTGCGGTTCCTGCAACAAGCAGCCCGCGACCCTGATGTTGTGGCAATCAAACAGACGCTTTATCGAACCTCAAGGAACTCTCCCATTGTCGAGGCTTTGTGCGAAGCGGCGGAAGACGGGAAATCGGTTACAGCGCTGATCGAATTGAAAGCCCGATTTGACGAAGCTGCGAATATACGTCAGTCGCGCCGGCTAGAGCGTGCCGGGGCACACGTGGTTTATGGGTTTCTGGACCTGAAAACCCATGCCAAGATCAGCACCGTTGTGCGCCGCGAAGGCGACCTGTTGGTGACCTACACACATTATGGAACCGGCAATTACCACCCCATAACCGCGCGCATTTATACTGACCTCTCACTGTTCACCTGCGATCCAAACTTGGGTCGAGATGCCACAAAAGTTTTCAATTATCTTTCGGGATACGCCGAGCCCGAGCATTTGGAAAACCTTGCGATTTCGCCAACAACGCTAAAATCCCGGTTACTAGAACTTATCGCCGCTGAAACAGCCCATGCCAACGCTGGCAAACCTGCCGAAATATGGGCTAAAATGAACTCGCTGACTGACGGCGAAGTAATTGACGCACTTTATGCGGCAAGTCAGGGCGGGGTGAAGATCAGTCTGGTGATCAGAGGCATTTCCGTTTTGCGGCCTGGCATAAAAGGGCTCAGCGACAACATTCGCGTCAAATCTATTGTGGGTCGGTTTTTGGAACATTCGCGCATTGTCTGTTTTGGCAACGGCCATGGTCTGCCCAGCAAAAAGGCGCGGGTATTCATCTCTTCTGCCGATTGGATGGGCCGAAACCTGAACCGCAGAGTCGAAACACTGATCGAAATCAACAACCCAACCGTCAAGGCTCAGATTGTCAGTCAGATCATGGCTGCCAATCTGGCGGATGTTGCGCAAAGCTGGGCAATTGGGTCAGACGGTTCTTTCCTGCGACCGGAATTGCCCGAAGGAACGTTCGCCTTTAGCTGCCATCGGTTCTTTATGGAAAACCCGTCCCTGTCAGGCCGCGGGTCGGCGGGGGCATCAGACGTGCCCGAGTTGGCGCATGCCGACGAATGATACCTAAAAAATAACGCTAGTGATTGACCCGCATAGGCGCTTGGCCCATTTTGCAATAGTGTGAACAACGCCGCGCCATCGGGGAACAATATGAACGTTATCACCGAACCCGCCAACAGCGATTGGGGCCCGTTTGAGCGCCCGCTGTTTGACGATCCATCATCACGCGCACTGGCCCGCGTTGGCGTTGTTGACGTCGGGTCCAACTCTGTTCGGCTGGTTGTGTTTGACGGGGCGGCCCGCAGCCCGGCCTACTTCTATAACGAAAAGATCATGTGTGCGCTCGGTGCAGGCTTGGCGGACACGGGTCGCCTCAATCCAAAAGGCAGGATGCGAGCGCTGGCTGCAATCCAGCGCTTTCAGCATCTCGCAGCAGGAATGGGTATTCCGCCCCTTACAGCGGTTGCGACCGCTGCGGTGCGTGAAGCCAGCGATGGAAAAGATTTCTGCGATGATGTATTGCGCGAAACCGGCCTACGTATCTGGGTGATAGATGGCGCAGAAGAGGCACGGTTGTCGGCTCAGGGCGTACTTTTGGGCTGGCCGGGCTCTTATGGGCTGGTCTGTGACATCGGCGGCTCGTCAATGGAATTGGCCGAGATTTCGCAGGGCCGCGTCGGCAAGCGGATCAGTTCGTCACTGGGTCCGCTGAAACTCTGCGACATCAAGGGCGGCAAGGCAGGGCGTCAGGCGCACATCAAGGCGGTTCTGACAAAACTGAGTGCAACCTTGGGCGCCCAGCGCGATCGGTTATTTCTGGTCGGAGGATCCTGGCGTGCGATCGCGCGCATCGATATGCACCGACGCGGTTATCCGCTTCATGTTCTACACGAATACCGCATGACGGCAAAGTCTGCCCGAGCCACAATCCGGTATATCGAAGAATGTGATTTGAGTGCGCTAAGCTCCGAAATCAGCATCTCCTCGGCGCGAATGTCATTGATCCCAATTGCGTCCGAAGTGCTTAAGAGACTGATCAGTACATTTCGTCCAAAAGACATCGCCCTGTCCAGCTACGGGATTCGCGAAGGCATGTTATACGAACAAATGCCGCAAAGGTTGCGGGACCGCGACCCCCTGATCGAGTCCTGCCGATTTGCCGAAGTAAAGGACGCCCGTCTGCCCGGCTACGGCAAGACATTGTACAATTTCATCATGCCACTTTTCCAATCCACCTCGGACGAGCAGCGAAGACTGATCAAAGCAGCCTGTCTGCTCCATGATGTCAGTTGGCGTGCGCACCCGGACTATCGCGCCGAAGTGTGCTTTGATAACGCCACCCGCGCCAACCTTGGTGGCCTCAAACACGGTGAGCGGATCTTTCTGGGGCTGGCGCTGTTGCACAGATACCGTAACAAGCGCGAGGGGACACGGTTTCAGGATTTATATGATTTGGTTGACGAAAAAACTCAACTGCAGGCCGAGATTGTGGGAAAAGCCATGCGATTTGGTTCAATGCTGTGGATGCAATCGGACGCTCAGATGGCAAAAATGCGCTGGTTTCCCAAGAAGCGATTACTGGAGCTTCGGCTGACTAAAGCTGCAGTTCCTCTTTATGGCGAAGTCCCTAAGGCGCGGTTCCTGTCACTGGCTTCCTCGCTTGGTGCGGAGGTCTGCGTCAAAATCGCTAGATAAATCTGACGATCTATAAATCGATCGACTGGTCGGGATCATGGGGGGTTTCTTCTGGCAATTTCTTGCGCAAGATGATGTCACCATTCGGTAGGATTTCCGGTGGATGATATACGCTCCAATCCTCGACTTTGGCCAACAAGTCAGTCAATGCTGGCCCCATTTCTTCTGCAAAGCTACGCAAGGCAGGTCCCATTTCGTCTGCAAGACCTTGCAGATTGTCCAGCGTCGGCTCCATCTCTTTCAGAATACCTTCCATGAACAATCTCGCCCCGCGTTCCATCAGTGACAGACCTTCCTCCTCCGCCTGGGCTGAAGGGGGGGGCAAGGTGAGCAAAGCCAAGATCGCAATCAAGTGTCTCATGGCACCAATATAGCGCAATTTGTGCACAATTTTAAGGGTCAAAAATCAATATCAAGTGTTACCGGGAAATGGTCCGATGCGGTGACCAACGCATCGCGCAATTCTGGTACCGCCCAGCAAGCGGGATCATCGAGTGGATGCCAGATGCGCCAAACCGGATTGTTGGCGCGCAAATCTTCGGAGATCATGATATAATCCAGCAAAGCTTGCAAATACCGGCCTTCGCTTTTGATAAAAAAGCGTGCGGTGGTTGGAATTGCCGGAATCCGGCGCAGTAATGCACGGCGGGCGTGGGGGTCATATAAGCAATGTTGGTTTCCCTCTCCCATTACAATCTCGACAGAAGAACGGCCAAAAAGGTGCTCATATTCATCAAGCCCCGGGCCGTCGTTCAGATCGCCAAGCACGATAAGCGATGTGTCCGTCTCAAGATGCGAAACGATACGCGAGCGCAGCCAGATCGCCTGAGCAAGTTGCTTGCGCCGGTTGGCAATGGAATGCCGCATAACCTCGTCTCGTCCGCGGGCACCGTGCGGCGCTTTGGACTTTAGATGCGCCCCAATCATGCGAAAGGAAGTTCCTTTGGCGGTTTCCAGCAGCAACTCCAACGGCGGCTTGGAAAACCGAACCAGATCTTCGTGTGCATCAATGTCCAGATCGATTCGATAAACGCCGTCAAACCGCGGAGCATCCGTCGCGCCTTTTTTTCCCGTCGGGTCGCCCTGCGGGTCGTGGGAAACCGAAAGCATGTCCGGGTCGTACAGCAAGGCGATTTCCTGCTGCGTGTCGTTTGCAAACCCAATCACGGCACGACGGGCGCGCAGATCAAACCCTGCAGCAAAGCTCTCCAATGCAGCGACGCTGGATTGGCGACGGCTTTCATCGGGGGCTTCTATGATCATCACTGCATCCGCATCGAGTGCGGTGAATACGACGCCCAACGCCTCGGCCTGTTGGGCGCGCGTCACGTCACGCCTGCCAGACCACTTGTCATCAACCATTAGGGTGTTTTCGGTATCAAAAAGGTTGGCAAACCACTCCACATTATAAGTGGCAATGCGCATCAGCTACGTGCCTCGGTGATGGCATCCCAGGCCCGATTAATGTCAATCAACCGCTTCTCGGCCAATTTGATCGCCTCTTCCGGCACACCGCGCGCAAACATGGCGTCCGGATGGGTACTGCGTACCAGATCACGCCAGACCGCCCGAATCTCTTTTGTCGTCATATCTGGGGTGACACCCAGAACC
>RCNF010001839.1_pt1 | contig 11309 bp, 10 predicted proteins | sample 2041311 | NCBI WGS metagenome assembly RCNF01 (sample SAMN09708228, study PRJNA481090) | Marine sediment metagenome, whole genome shotgun sequencing project. | biome: marine sediment; feature: ocean; material: sediment; isolation source: Sewage treatment plant 2 marine sediment (STP2) ... | reverse complement strand
CTTTTCATGCTCTCTGGTTGACAGACCTGCGTGCCCCTCACGTATAAACCATACCCTTTCCGGAAGTAAAAGTTGAGGAAACCCCATGCACTGTTTTAACCCCATGCATACCCCCCCGCCCGTGGGATCTCTGGAAATTTGACATTACAGCTTGTCAATTATGGCTGCTTTTAACGACACCACATCAGCCCAATTTCACTTACAATTAGGTACGTATAATCACCAGATCACCACCCAATCGAACGTAACCACCTGTTTGAAAACTAATCGCAAGGTCAATAATTATCATAAGCCTTTAGTATTGTATTGGGAGATAATCTATGGATTCCAACCAATTGGTTGCTGCAACCAGAGCACTATTTGAACAACTAGGTCATCAAGTAGTTAAGGTTGAACAAAAGGGACCGGGGGCTTCTGATATCTACATCAAATCAAGTAAGCAGGAGCCTTGGATTGCACGATGCTTCAATAAAGATGAAGTTACAACGCTTGATGTGAAAATGTTCAGCGAGAAGATCAATTCAATTAGAGCAGCAAAGGGAGCTCTACTCACACAAGGATCTTTCACTGAGGATGCCAGATCTGAAGCGAAATTATCAGGGATAGACCTGGTAGATGGCAATCAGCTTGATGAGTTCCTTAGAACAGCCAAGCATAAGTTGAATACAATTAAGAAAGAAAGTAAACCACAAACCGCTGAGCCATCTCTACCCAGTGATACCAAACAATGTCCTTCCTGTGCCGAAATAATTAAATTTGAAGCCGTCATTTGCAGATATTGTAGAAGAGAAATACCCCCTCAAGTCGGTATAGTCAATGTAGGACATCGAGGTATTTATGATTCTGAACAAGAGCTCCACTCAGTTATTGCCTCATCATCGAGGAAACCGAAGAAGAAAAACAGGCTTCTCGTCATCATCTTAGGGCTCTTTATGATGCTATGTATTGGGCCATCATGTATTTGGTTGCTTGTACGCGACACAGAGAGTAATCAATCACCGCCTGCTACACCTGTCAAATACTCTCCACTCGAGCAAATTATCCTTTCTAAAGGACAGCTTGAAAATGGCATTAATAGCGTTTTGCAGCTTATTCCAACGAACAATGATGGAACCTTATGCGAGAACACCACAGCCAATAAGTGTATTAATCGAGGGTATGTATCTGATTACGGGGATATGCTTAGCATCATGGTAGCAAAGTACGATGATTGGGATGAAGCGAAAAACTGGGCTATAGGTATGGCTGTGCTTACAGAAGAGCAGCTGGGCGGTAACGAAATTGAAGTAGAAGGTGGGTATACATGGCTTTATCGTACTTATCAAATTGGTATACCTGTTTACCATTGTATCGCAAGAGAAAACGGATTCGCGATTCACATTATTTGGGGCCGGGATCCAGCCATATTTGAAGAAGAAGCCCAGCAAGCTTGTTCTAGGTTGATTAGAGGTCAATTATTCGAGATTGAGAATGGACGAATTGAGTAAGTTTATCTTGATGCAACAAGTTCATCCTGTCCTGGCAGGACCTGCCGATATCTCCCATGCTGTAGTCCTGCAAAAAATCATGAATCAATCAAATCATGCTTTCTTTAGAGCAATTCATCTCAAATAGAAGGTTGTATATAAACTTGGGATATCTCCTGACTTTATGAAGATAATACCGATTGGGGAATTTCAAGTCTGACAACGTAAAAAAGTGTCCATTTTGTGCAGAGACAATTAAAGTTGAGGCAATCGTATGCTGCTATTGTGGAAGAGATCTTATAAGTCCAAACAAACCTGCCCCCCCTCTTTGTGGTGAAAAGATAACAGAAAGATTCGAGTGAAAAAACCGTGGATTCAGAAACGCAGATCAAAAAGGTTCTAGATCAATCTGCGAAGTTTGATGAAAAGTATCCATCCCTTTTACCAGTACCCAACGATGGGATTTGCTGGAAAGACCGATAAATCTTAGATACGAAGTATCTATGCGAAGGAGGAATAAACGATGAATGACAAACTGCGATACGCAATGCACCAATATCTGGGAGCGGGCTGGACTATTGTTTCCCAAACAGATACAGCGATTCAACTCTCCAAGAAAGACGTTCCCGGTTTGCTAACCGCACTGTTCTTGCTTCTTTGGGGGATAGTGCCGGGGTTGTTATACATCTTCTGGCCGCGCCCAAGAAAACTGGTTCACCTGAGCTTGTCCGAAGGAAAGGTATGGAGAGTGGGTAAATAACAATCCTGAAACATATTAGCGAATGGAAAAAATGTAATGACTGCAAAAAAACTGGGTTTATCTTTGATAATATTGATGGTGTTGATGTTGATCGTATCTGCATGTTCTCTCGGCCCGACCGATGCGGAATGTGAAGATGCCATGCAACAGTTGAATATATCGGCAGGGCGGGCTAGGTATGACGACATTACCCCGCTGGAATTGAACCTTATTCTTAACAACGAACATGCGCCAGATACGATTGGTTTTCTTTTGAAAGAGTGTGTTCAAAATGGCTGGGACTATCGGTAGGATGCCTTGCATCTAGGAGGGCAGGAACCCGGAAACATATTAGCGAATGAATTCCTTTCGAATCATGGAGAAAACAAATTTGAAGATCCCCGTAAATCAATTCACGATTTGTACGATCTGTATTATGGATTGCTCTCTTGAGATATCTTATTGTTTGACCTGATGGTACTTTTCGCTCCGAATGCGAGAACTTACCTGATACTTGCCCTCTATGAGGTTTAACTGCGATTTTTACGAGGGACATACCAGAACAGATGTTCGGGTGTGCAAAAAACGATTCGTTGCTTAGATCGCATTCTGACGGCTTTCTAGGCAATGTGGCCATATCGCCGATGATAAATCTCTTTACAGGCCAAACCTTATGATAGCTTGATGCAACTAAGGTTGCATTGCATCTACCGCAGACCTTGGGGTGTAATTCGGGATACTGAACTTGCGTTTCCACTATTGTTTCCATCTTGGATGCCTGACTCCATTCTAGATTTGTTTTGAGTTACTCTCCAACCTTTCATCTTCTATCTAAACATTCCAAAAAACTAACCAAATAGTGCATCCATTTTGGAATAATTATTTTGACAAATAGCCTATTTGTGCTTGAGTTACGCATAATGTATACTATGTGTATAGGCTAGAGCGGAGGCAAAAATGTCAAAAGAACTTCAAATCAGAGACCCCAAAACGGCGCTGGAAATTGTCGAAGATTGGGCTGGAATGGCTCGTGATGAGCGCAAGCGTAGGGCTGCAGAGGCGTCTCAATATGATAATCGAGAGACTCTACAAAGCCTTCTGGAATCCTATGTCATGTTGTATGGCCGGAAGCGTACAGATACCAGCCCCAGGACGCTGGAGACCTACTGGAGAGGTGCTCAGAGGATGCTCGACTGGTGCGCTCGACGAGGTAGAACACCCCACCAGATAACCGAAGAGGATGCGAATCGCTTTCTCGTCAGTATGGGAGATCTCAGCGCGAAGAGTCGCCAGGTCTATTTGACCGGAGCGAAGACCATGGTCGAGGGCCTCCGCTGGACAGGATTAGGATCCGGGGATCCGTTCGCCGGCGTCCATGTCATAGATCCCACTCCCGGAACCGAGAAGGCGGATCCGTACACCGTGGATGAACTCTCGAGGATGCTTGAGATAGCCGACAAACGCGATAGAGTGATCATCTTGTTGGGGGCTGATGCCGGTCTCCGATTAGCCGAAGTCGTCAATCTCAACTGGGGGGACATAGATTTTAAACGAAAACAGATCACCATCACAGGGAAAGGGATGAAGCGCGCAACTGTTTCAGTGACCGACCGGCTCCTACAGGCACTCATCCAACTGGGGGGTGAACGAGGACGAGTGATCAAGGTCAGTAGGCGCAGGGTGCAGCAAATTATTGACCGGATATGCGATCGAGCAGGAGTGAGCGGTCGCGGTTTCCATGCGCTTAGGCATTCTTGTGGTACGCGCTTATATGAAGCAACGAAGGATCTCCTGGTGGTACAGCGGCACTTGCGCCATTCAAGTGCGCGAACTACTGAACTATATGCTCATCTGGCAGAAGGCGATTACCAAGATGCAGTGACTGCACTCGAGCAAAATGGGCTTTAATCATCTTTATCGAGCTCCTCCATCAGCGAGCGGGTAATTTCATTGTATGATGATTGTGGGGCGGTTCAAGCTCGCTGTCGATTGTTGCCGCTCACCTCAAAGCCGTTAGTGGGCATCTAAATGCCCACAGAGCATGTAAGGAGAAGTGAAAATGTCAACCCTCGAGCAGATGGAAATAAAACTCGAAGGAATTGGGCATGCTTTATCTGACAGCATGCTCGCTGTACCTACTTACCAGAGATCTTACGCATGGGAGGAACAGCATGTCAACGATTTATTTGAGGATACCTTTGTTGCAATACACAAAGGCGAGCCAGAGTATTTTCTCGGATCGATTGTAGTTACAAGCCACACTGCCGAAAGGCCAGAAGTTGTTGATGGGCAACAAAGGCTGGCAACTACTTCGATACTAATTGCTGCAATTCGGGATTGGTTCCTAGATCAAGACGATGAAGAAGCGGCTCTTGAAATCCAACGAGACTATCTGGCCACGATGGATTTGAGAACAAGGGAGTCAGATGCAAGACTTCGATTAAATGAGGGAGATCATGATTTCTATGAAAAGAGAATAATCTCATTACCTACTGATCCGGAAAGGGAAATAAAGCCTTCTAAACAATCACACAGAAGGATTGATAAGGCGGCTCAGCTGGCCAAAGAGTACGTTCAAAGGATTATCTCTTCATCTAGTTCACCGGAAGAGGATTTATTGGATTGGGTCGATTATTTCAAGGACAATGTGAAAGTAATCATGGTAAGCGTACCAACATATGCGAACGCATTCACCATTTTTGAGACTCTGAATGATCGCGGTTTGGACCTCGCGATTTCTGACCTACTCAAGAATCATCTATTTCATCTTTCAGACACTCGGATCTCAGAAGTTCAAGGAAAATGGATAGCAATGAATGGTGCGCTCGAAACAGTTGGCGGAGAAAACATCGTTGTTGATTATATTAGACATCTTTGGTCATCAAAGTATGGGCTCACTCGCGAGAAAGATCTTTATGACAACATCAAGCAAGAAGTTTCAACTAGGCGAGCCGCCATAACTTTCTCGGGCGATTTGGTCCAAAATGCGAACATTTACGCCGCAATCATCAATGCACAACATGAGCTCTGGAATGACTATGGTCCGACAAGTAAAGAGCACATGACTACTATAAACACGCTAAGGATGATCCAAATCCGCCCACTAATCCTTGCAATGCTAGACAACTTCAATATAACTCAAGTAAAGAAGGCGCTACCGCTAATGGTGGCTTGGGGAGTCAGGCTTCGTATCTCCGGTTCATTAGGTGGTGGGGTCCTTGAGCGTCATTATTCTGATCGTGCGAAAGAGGTTCGCTCGGGAAAAATCAAGACGGCTGTGAATTTGCGCGACGCCATGAAGGAAGTTGTTCCAGGTGATAAACAGTTTGAAACTGACTTTGGCAATGCGACTGTATCGTTTAACTACTTGGGACGCTATTATCTCCGTGCGTTGGAGAACCAAGCAAGAGGCGAGGTCCAGCCTGAGCTAATTCCCAATCCAAATGCAGAAGTTGTAAATCTCGAACACATTCTTCCACAAAATCCAGGTACAGCATGGTCTCACATCGATGAGGAGACAGCAGCTGCTTATCATACAAGAATTGGTAACATGGCTTTACTCAAAAGCAAGATAAATTTAAAAATTGGAAATGATGGGTTTCTTGACAAACGTCCCTTCTACAAAGACTCGGATTTCCTGCTCACGTCGGGGCTTAAGAAGTTTGATGAGTGGGGATCCAAGCAAATAGAGAAACGCCAATCTGAGCTGGCCAAGCTCGCTGTAAAAACCTGGCCATTGACCATTCGTCGCAGCTAGCTACCTCTTCTTCATAATCGATGCCCTCTATCAACTCGCTGGAGGTAATAGGGGATGGTGCACAATTTCGCATAAGGGATGCTATGTGAAGAAGTAAGTAATCAAAATTGAAATAAACAAGCTATCCTAGATTTGAGGGCCATCGTTTGGGGCTGCCCCCCTCAGCTCCAGCGATGGTTTTTAGTTTTGAACATCCAGGTGCCTCATTCAAACTGTGGGTTGTGCATACAAGTGCTCCTGGAAGCCTATGAACATCTCCCGGATGCTGGCCACATTTCCCAGTACCGCTACAGCATCAGCAACGGCATGATATTTCAGTTCGAGCAGGTGGGGTAGTTTTTCCTTGTCCAGTTCTCCCACTCCTTGATTGACGTAGTGGTCGAGGACAAAGGACAGAAATTCCTGCTGCTTGGCGTCGCCAAAGTGGGCGAAGATAAGGTTCTTTCGTGTGTCTACCCGCTCTCCGCGGCTAATAGGAGCCTTGGCAAAGGCGATATAGGATAACACGTCGAAAAGATCGCTCCTCTCGGCATCGATCATCCTTCTCAGATCTACCAACTGGTTCTCGCCGTATCCTCTCTCGGTTAGACCGTTAAGTAATTTTCGGCGAGTTCCGGGTTTACTCCAGAGAATCCGCAGTTCGTCCTCACTTTTAAAGAGATCGGGCAGTTCACCGAAGAGCCGCTCGATAAACTGGGTTGCGGACATCGGTTTTCCGTCCGGGCTCCAGAAGGAAGTTGCCATCATATGTTGGATAGTCCGTTCTTTGCCGTCGGCGAGCTTGATAATAATCTTTTCCAGCTTCCCCTCGCCATCTGGCATGGCATCCAATTTAGCTAAAGGTTCTCGAACTCCATCTGTGCTTCTTGGCTGTATGAGCTCCGGCTCTTCAGGTTCACCGTCCCATTCCGGGTCATTGAAATGTTCATAGGCCTTCACGAAGTCATATACCGTGAAGTAGTCTTTGCCGTCGAAGAGCCGGGTACCCCGCCCTATGATCTGCTTGAACTCGATCATCGAGTGAATCGGGCGCATGAGCACGATGTTGCGCACATTCCGTGCGTCGACGCCGGTTGAGAGCTTCTGCGAAGTCGTCAGAATCGTTGGGATGGTTTTCTCGTTGTCCCGAAAGATGCGCAGGTGCTGCTCGCCGCGCTCCCCGTCGTTTGCCGTCACACGGACGCAGTAGTTTGGTTCCGAGTTCGTCTTAATCTGGTTTATGAGGTCACGGACCGCGAGGGCATGGTCTTGTGTCGCGCAGAACACCAGCGTCTTCTGCCGCTGGTCGATGTCCTGCATGAAGATATCGACGCGCTTCTTCTCCCGCGCCTTGATCTCGATGATCTTGTTGAAGTCGGTCTCGGTGTAGCGTTTGTCCAATTCTATTTCGCCCGCGATCACATCGTCATCCGGCGTGTAGACGTAATCGTCGATCGTGGTGGCGATTTGCTTGACCTTGAAAGGCGTCAGGAAACCGTCGTTGATGCCTTCTTTAAGCGAGTAAACGTACACTGGTTCGCCAAAGTATTCGTAGGTATCGACGTTGTTCGTGCGCTTCGGGGTTGCCGTCAGGCCCAGCTGCACCGCCGGCGAAAAGTAATCCATGATGTCGCGCCAGGTGCTCTCGTCGTTCGCTCCTCCGCGATGGCACTCGTCGATCACGATGAAGTCGAAGAAGTCTGGGGGGTAATCACCGAAGCTCGGCTTGGGGTTGCCGTCCTCGTCACGCCCGGACATGAAAGTTTGGAAGATCGTGAAGAACACACTCCCGTTCTTGGGAACGCGGCCTTTCTTACGGATCACATCCGGCGCGATCCGCACCAAGGCGTCTTCAGGGAAGGCGTTGAAGGCATTGAAGGCCTGATCGGCCAGGATATTTCGATCGGCTAGGAAAAGAATTCGTGGCCGGCGGTTCGGCTCCTCGCCCTCGACGAGACCGTTGCGCCAGTCGGTCAGGTTCCAGCGGCTGTGGAAGAGTTTCCAGGCAACTTGGAAAGCGATCGCCGTCTTGCCGGTACCCGTGGCGAGGGTGAGCAGAATACGGTCTTGCCCTTTGGCGAGGGCATCAAGGGCATTCGTGATGGCGTTGTGCTGGAAGTAGCGAGGCTGCCATTGACCGCCTCGCTCCTCGAAGGGGATGGCCGAGAACTGGTTCCGCCAGTAGCGTTCTTGGGATTCGCTCTCGCCGAAGGCTGCTTCCCATAGTTCCTCCGGTGTCGAGTAGCGATCAACATCGCCCTCCTCACCGGATTGCATATCTACGCGGTAGATACCGTGGCCATTGGTCGAGAACGCGAAGCGGGTCTGCAGCTTCTGGGCGTAGTGCTTGGCCTGACCCAGACCCTCCGTGACGGGAGCTCTTGCTCGCTTGGCCTCAATCACCGCAAGCTTCTGGTTCCGATAGACGAGTACGTAGTCAGCGATTTCCTGCTTCGCCCGCGTGCCCGCGCCCTGGAGGCGGCCGAGCGTGATGACCTCCCGACGCACACGGCTGCCATCAACTACTCCCCATCCCGCAGCCTTGACCGCCGGGTCGATCAGCTCGGCGCGAGTTTCGGCTTCGTTGAGATCATTGCTCATATGCCAGCCTCTTTGATGACTTTTCCGGTGGCTATTGGATTAGCAGCCAACTCACCCGTAAAAACTTTTTTGAGGATGGACTGTTTGAGTTCAGAGAGAAGGGCAAGCTTTGCATAGGATGACCTTTCCAAAGCATGCATGCGGGACCTGACTTCATCAAGTGTTGATGCAATTGCTAATTGGTCTTCAATTGGAGGAATAATGTGTGTGAACTCCCTCTGTTTAGTAATCGGCACTTGGTTCCTAGTAGACTGTCGCATTACGAGCTTATATTGCCGCACAAATTCAGATGAGCGCATGTAGTGGGCAAGGTATTGAGGATAAATGAATTCGGGGTCACATCGGTAATACGTGAGTGATGTGCCAAGAATCACTGTCTCGCATGACGTGTTCAAGATAGTAACAGGGCCTACTGTAGCGTTGTGCGCAAAGAGAACATCACCATCATGGGCAAAACCTTTCCGCAAACAGGCTGCTCGTTCTGGGGACAGGTATTTAGCCTTTCCCATGTCAATTCTGTCGTCTGCGATACTGTTTGCAGAAATGTAGGGAACCCCCTTCTCAATGAACTCATGCTTGCGCGGGTAGTCGCCTCCATGGTTTCCATCCATATGGTGAATAATCCACCCAAGTTCAAGCAATTCAGCAAGAGTTCGGCGAGGCCACTTCTGCGCATGGGATATGAAACGTGCGATAAGGAAAGTGTCATACAACTCCCGCTCATTGGCGAGGTTCTTCTCGGCGTTGTGAGTTGCCGTCGCAATCGCCGCAAAAGTCTCGTCGAGAATTGACACGATCCGCTCCTGCTCGGGGAGGGGTGGGAACCATTGATCGATCTCGTAAACATCGTTTCGGTTCAGTCCGGGCTTTACCCCTTTGGCAAGTGAGGGGAGATTGAGCCATGACAACAAGTAGAACAAAAACCTGAGATCATACTCGCTATCGTTAAAGACTACGAAGTACGTAACATCGAGCGGCCAGAAGCCCCCATCAACCAAATTGACTTCTCCGGCCGAGCCCTTGCGTCCGACAATTATGCTCGGCTTTTCCCAATAGACATCGTTTGTATGGCACTTGACACCGTTAGCTCCGTACGCTGGGAACTGACCGTTGTCTGTGCGACGTTCCTGGGGTAGAGGCTTGCCGTATTCAAGCTTTAGAACTTTGCCCAATTTCAAGTGACTCCATCCCACCCTCACAGCATCCTCCGAATCTCAGCCAACACTTTGGCAGCATCGGCATCCAACGCCGCAATCTCATCAAGAATTTCCTGAGGATCGCGAAGCGGCTCTTCCTCCGGCGCGTTTGGGTTCTTGACTGACGTATCGAAGGTCTCCTCGTTCACTTCACCCACTTCGACTGTCCAGGACTTCTCAGAATCAGCGAAGGATTTCTGCAACTCGACGAACTCGGCCAGATCGTCGTCATTCAGTGGGTTTGTCTTGCCGAGGCTCCGCCCTGGGTCGAGTTGATAGTACCAAGTCTTCCGCGTCGGCGAACCTTTCTCGAAGAATAGCACCACGGTCTTCACACCGGCCCCTAGGAATGTCTTGGGAGGGCAATCGAGCACCGTATGCAAATTGCAACTCTCCAGCAAATCCTTGCGCAGGGCCGTTGATGCATTGTCGGAATTTGAGAGGAAGGTGTTCTTGATGACTACTGCCGCCCGGCCGCCAGCCCTAAGACTCTTGATGAAATGCTGGAGGAAGAGGAAAGCGGTCTCGCCTGTCTTGATCGGGAAGTTCTGCTGAACCTCCTTGCGCTCCTTCCCACCGAAGGGCGGATTTGCAAGGATGATGTCGAAGCGGTCCTTCTCCTGGATGTCGGCAAGGTTCTCTGACAGCGTGTTGGTGTGGATAATGTTGGGCGCATCGATGCCGTGCAAAATCATATTCATAATACCGATGATGTAGGCAAGAGACTTCTTCTCCTTGCCAAAGAAGGTATAGGCTTGAAGAGTCTCCAGGTCTTTTGTAGTGAGTTCCTTCTTGCCGTGGCGAAGGTAGTCGTGCGATTCACAGAGGAAACCCGCTGAGCCGCAGGCTCCATCGTAGATAGTCTCGCCGATTTGGGGAGCTGTTACCTTGACTATGGCGCGGATGAGAGGACGCGGTGTGTAGTACTCGCCGCCGTTGCGCCCGGCGTTCCCCATCCTGCGAATCTTCTCCTCGTAAAGTTGGCTGAGTTCGTGCTTCTCTTTTTGGGAGCGGAAGCGGAGTGCATCCATCAGCTCCAGAGCGTCGCGCAGTGAATAGCCGCTCTGGAACTTGTTTTTAATCTCGCTGAAGATTTGCCCTATCTTGTATTCGACAGTATCTGAGCTGCTTGCGCGCTCTTTGAATCCCATCAGGTAACGGAAAAGACTGTTGTTGACGAATTCGATCAGGTCATCGCCGGTCAGCGCGCTGTCGTGGTCGAAGGAGCCGTCCAGCTTCTTTGGTCCTGCCCAACTAGACCAGCGGTATTGTTCATCAATGAGGAACTCGTAACCTTTGCCGACGAGTTCGGCCTCCAACGCCCGTTCCTGCTCAAGGTCGTCGAGGTATTTGAGGAAGAGCATCCAGGACGACTGCTCGGTGTAATCGAGCTCTGTCGTGCAACCTGCCTCTTTCCACAGAACGTCGTCGATATTTTTGAAGGTTTGCTCAAACATGTGATTCCTTACTTAGGTATCATTTCAAGTGGCTAACTATCAAATCCATAAAAGTACTGCCCATATAATATTCCGAAAAAGGGGAAAAGAGAAAGTTTTAGATATTCTTTCGAT
>RCNF010001838.1_pt1 | contig 11317 bp, 12 predicted proteins | sample 2041311 | NCBI WGS metagenome assembly RCNF01 (sample SAMN09708228, study PRJNA481090) | Marine sediment metagenome, whole genome shotgun sequencing project. | biome: marine sediment; feature: ocean; material: sediment; isolation source: Sewage treatment plant 2 marine sediment (STP2) ... | reverse complement strand
CTGACGGAAGTTACAAGCTGGTGGAAACACAACCGCCACTGGATGCAAAATGCGGATATCTTACGGCTTGATAGCGCCGATCCCGCCGTGATCGCAGAGCAACAATTGGCCCGCGAAAAAGACCGCTTTGTGGTCTTTGCAGGTAAAGCGGCGACCAGCGCACAAATCGCACCGCGCCCGTTGCGCCTAACAGAATTGGACCCCGCGGCGATGTACCGGATCGACCTGATCAACCGCAACACGCTGCACCGCCTATCACGCGGAACAACCGCATTGAAATCCACGGACCTTGAGGTATCAGGCGCATACTTAATGCGTCATGGCGTGACCCTGCCATGGTCGTTCCCAGACAGGATGTGGGTTCTGGAAGGCACGAAACTATGACCGCCACACAGATCAAAGCCGATTGGATTGCCGTTGACTGGGGCACCAGCAACATGCGCGCTTGGGCCATGTCTGCATCTGGCACTGTTTTGGCCGAGGGTGTTTCTGACCAAGGGATGAGCAAACTTGACCGCGACGCGTTCGAACCTGCTTTGTTGTCCGTCATCGCAGGCTGGATCAACGGCCCCACAACTGTGATCGCATGCGGTATGGTCGGATCGCGCCAAGGCTGGGTCGAAGCCCCATATGCCGCCGTCCCATGCCCCACACTGCCGCAAGGCTTGGTCCAAGCCCCAACCATACACCCCGATCTAACCGTTCATGTCATTCCCGGTATCATGCAGGCCGATCCGGCTGACGTCATGCGCGGCGAAGAGACCCAGATCACCGGATTTTTGGCGCGCAACAAAAACTGGGATGGCGTGATTTGCTTGCCCGGCACCCACACAAAATGGGTGCATGTCAGTGCGAATGAGGTGATCAGCTTTCAGACGTTCATGACTGGCGAGCTGTTTAATACAATCGCCACCCAAACCGTGCTGCGCCATTCGATTGCGGCAGACGGCTGGGATGATGCCGCGTTCATCGATGGGTTAGAGACAGCAATGGCACGCCCTGAACGGCTCGCTGCACGGCTGTTTTCGCTGCGCGCGCAAGGCTTGCTGAACGGTATGAAAGGCGAAACCGCCCGTGCACATCTGTCGGGTTTGCTGATCGGTGCCGAACTGGCAGGTGCGAAACCTTATTGGCTGGGCCAGCAGATTGCAGTAATCGGCGATAGTCGTTTATCAAAGCTCTATGTGACCGCCCTTGCGGCGCAATCGGCACCAGCAACCCAAGTTAATGCAACCGCGATCACGCTCGCCGGTCTGATGACGGCCTATCAGCGTTTGAAAGGATAACCCATGGACCGTCCCCTCATTGCTATTTTGCGCGGCGTCACACCCTCCGAGGCGGCCCCAATCGCTGCGGCCTTGATCGACGCAGGTATTACCAAAATCGAAGTGCCGCTGAATTCGCCTGATCCTTTCGATAGCATCAAAGCAATGGCAGACGCGCATGGCGACAAAGCACTGATTGGTGCCGGTACTGTCTTGTCCGTCGAAGATGTTGGTCGCGTTGCGAACGCTGGCGGCAAGCTGATCGTGTCGCCCAACTGCGACCAAAGAGTGATCGTCGCCACTAAAACCGCGGGCTTGGAAAGCTGGCCTGGGGTGATGACTCCGACAGAATGTTTTGCGGCCCTCAAGGCTGGCGCTGATGGTCTGAAAATATTCCCCGCAAGCTTGCTTGGCCCAGAAGGTATCAAAGCAATCCGCGCGATCTTGCCCAAAGGCACACAGGTTTATGCAGTCGGCGGTGCAGGAGCAGACAACTTCGCCGAATGGATGGCCGCATCTGCTGATGGGTTCGGGATCGGATCAGCACTGTATAAACCCGGTTTTTCGGTCGCAGACGTGGCTGCACGGGCGCGCGATATGGTCGCGGCATATGACGCCGCCGCATCATGATTTTCGACGATACCCAATGCCAACTTGGCGAAGGGCCGCTTTGGCACCCTTCTCGCCAACAGCTATTCTGGTTCGATATTTTGGGGCGGCGGCTGTACACAAAAGGGCAGCATTGGCAGTTTGATACCTATGTCAGCGCGACGGGTTGGGTTGACGAGGACACGCTGCTTATCGCGTCAGCCGTCGCCTTGCATAAGTTCACGATATCAACAGGCAAACACGAGGTCGTATGCGATCTCGAGGCCGATAACCCTGTCACCCGCTCCAACGATGGACGCGCTGATCCGCAGGGTGGTTTTTGGATTGGTACAATGGGGATTAACGCCGAAGAAGGCGCAGGCGCAATTTACCGCTACTACAAGGGCGAGCTGCGCCAACTTTTCGCGCCAATCACGATCTCGAATGCGATCTGTTTTGCGCCAGACGGCAAGACCGCATACTTCACGGACACACCAACGCAAAAGATCATGCGCGTGGAATTGGACGCCGATGGCTGGCCGACAGGCGATCCAGTGCTGCATATCGATCTGCACGGCACCGACTTTCGCCCTGACGGAGCCGTAGTCGATGCAAATGGCAACTTGTGGAACGCACAATGGGGCGCAGGCCGTGTTGCGGGATACGACCCGCAAGGGGCGTTCCTTGAAAGCTATAACTTCGCGGGACACCAATCCTCTTGTCCTGCATTTGGCGGCGCCGATCTTTCGACACTTTTTTGCACCAGTGCCGCTGTCGGTCTTGACGGACCAGAGCAAGGCAAAACATTCGCTGTAAAAACAAACATTAAAGGACAGGCAGAGCATCGGGTTATACTGTAAACCCCGCCTCGCTTGGTCCCCAAACCTCAAAAGGTTCTACCCATGAAACGCACGCTCGGTGTCTGCTACTACCCCGAACATTGGCCCGAAGATCAATGGACCACGGATGCTGAACAGATGGTGGCGACAGGCCTGACATGGGTTCGCGTCGGCGAATTCGCGTGGAGCCGGATGGAAGGCACCCCGGGCACATTCACATGGGATTGGCTGGACCGCGCCATTGATGTGCTCGGAAATGCAGGCCTAAAGGTTATCCTTGGGACGCCCACAGCGACGCCGCCGCGTTGGATGATCGACAAATATCCCGATATGCTGGCGGTAGACGCCGAAGGACGGACCCGCAAGTTTGGCTCGCGCAGGCACTATGATTTCAGTCATTTAGGCTACCGCGATGAATGCCGCCGCATCGCGCGTTTGATGGGTGAACGATACGGCAAGAACCCGCATATCGTCGCTTGGCAAATTGACAATGAATACGACTGTCACGACACAACGCTCAGTTATTCAGATGCTGCGCGCAAAGGCTTTCAAGATTGGCTGGCCAAGACGTATCAATCCACAGATGCGCTCAATCGGGCGTGGGGCAACATATTTTGGTCGATGGAATACGATACATTCGACCAGATCGACCTGCCAAACCTGACAGTCACAGAACCCAACCACCCGCATCAATTGGCGTTCAGGCGCTATAGTTCCGATCAAGTCGTTGCCTTCAACAAAGTCCAAGCAGACGAGTTGCGGAAACATAGCGCTGCGCCTTTAATCCATAACTATATGGGACGCATCACAACTTTCGATCATTGGAAGGTCGGCGCCGATCTTGATATTGCGTCGTGGGATAGTTACCCGATTGGCTTCCTTTCTGATCGTCTCGAAGGCACACCGGAATTCAAGCAAGCCTACCTGCGCCAAGGGCATCCCGACAACCAAGCCTTTCACCACGACCTATATCGCGCTGTGGGTCGCGGCCGCATGTGGGTCATGGAACAACAGCCTGGCCCCGTAAACTGGGCGCCGTATAATCCCGCCCCCCTACCCGGCATGGCACGCCTTTGGACATGGGAAGCATTCGCCCATGGCGCAGAAACCGTCTGCTATTTCCGCTGGCGGCAAGCGCCTTTTGCGCAAGAACAAATGCACGCAGGGCTTCTGCGCCCTGACCGCGTACCCGCACCTGCTTTGGCAGAGGCGCGCCAAGTCGCTGATGAAATCGCAGACTTGCCAGAGGTCGGCACCACCCAAGCCAAAGCCGCGCTCGTCTTTGACTATGAAAGTGCGTGGGGCTGGGACGCCCAACCACAGGGCGCTGATTTTGAGATGTTCCGCCTCGCATTCGCAGCCTATTGCGCGATGCGCCGTGCGGGGCTGAGCATTGATATCCTGCCCCCCGACGCGGGCGATCTATCAGCATATAAGCTTGTCATGGCCCCCGGCATCATGTCCCTATCAGACCAGCTGCGCGCCGCGCTGGATAGATTCAAAGGCATCGCCTTGATCGGGCCACGCACCGACACGAAAACCGACGAATTGCGCATCCCCGACGCCCTTGGCCCTAACTTGGCAAGCTTGGACGTCTCGGTCGCTTTGACCGAAAGCATGCCGCCAGATGATAGCATTACGCTGCAAGATGGCGGCCAGTTTTTGCATTGGTTTGAACACCTTGAGGGTGAGGCGCAAGTCTTCACCCAGACCACCTCTGGTCACCCCGCAATCATGGGTAACGCGCATCTGCGTTATTTGGCTGGCTGGCCAGACGACGCGACATTTGACCGGATCATCCAAGACATATGTGCCGAATGCGGCATCCAGACGGTCAGCCTGCCGGATGGGCTGCGCATCCGTGATACGGCCACGCACCGCTTTGTCTTTAACTACGCCAAATACCCGCAAGACTGGAACGGCACCGAAATTGCGGCTGCAGGTGTGCATTGGGAGCCACTGCCGTGACGCATTTTGGCACGACGCAAAAGGGCGAAGACGTCGCAATGATCGCGCTGGCCGCTGGCGACATCACTGTGAACGTTCTCACATTCGGTGCAATCGTGCAGGATGTCCGCATTTCTGGCGTGCCACATGGACTGTCTCTGGGATCAGACAGCCTTGCGGATTATGAGGCCACAATGGGCTATTTCGGTTCTATCGTCGGCCCTATTGCCAACCGGATCAGCAATGCTCGCGTGCGCCTAGACGGCATGATGTACGAGCTTGAGCGCAACGAGAATGGCAAAACCCACCTTCATTCCGGTGCAGACGGCGTACACCGGAAAGTTTGGCAAATTGCCGAACAGACGGCTGACAGCGTCACGCTTAGCCTGAACATGCCCGACGGTATGGCGGGGCTGCCCGGTCAGCGCGACATCAATGTGACCTACCGTGTCAGCGCGCCCGCGACCTTGACGATGACCATTCACGGCCAAACCGACACGACCACCTGCATGAACTTTGCTAGCCACATTTACTGGAACCTTGATGGCACGAACACTTGGGCGGGGCATTCCCTGCGATTGGCCGCCGACCACTATTTGCCAGTGGATGACAATGTCTGCCCGACAGGTGAGGTTCTCGCAGTTGCGGGGACAGCGATGGATTTCCGCGAAACGCGTTTCCTCGAAAAAGGCGCACCTGCGTTGGACCACAATTTCTGCTTATCAGATGATGTGATGCCCTTGCGTGAAGTGCTTTGGCTCACAGGTCAGTCGGGTCTGCAAATGGCAGTCGCGACAACCGAACCGGGTATGCAAATCCACGATGCCAGCGGATCACACCGCCCGGGCAAAGCACCCTATGAAGGGTTCATTATCGAACCCCAGCGCTGGCCCGATGCGCCCAACAACTTAGGCTTTCCGTCGATCAAGTTAACTCCGGACCGCGCTTATCAGCAAACAACAAGCTGGACGTTTACCCGCTAGCTTGCGCGGCAGGTCGAGAAACTGACTTTGGAACCAAGGGCGGGAGCGTGTGCCGCAAGCCAGCCCAAGGGGCTGCTAATTATCTTGATCGGTGCCTGCATCAGGTTTCCGACAATCATGGCCAACACCGTACTGTCGCACTTTATGTCCCACGGAAAAGCGACAGAACTGCGTTATGATGAAAGTAAGGTGGGTTTAAACCCACCTAACCGTCAGTTTGGGTTTGACACCCCTGCCCCCATTGCGTAATCGGACGCTCGTGGTCAGGCGCGGTAGCTCAGTTGGTTAGAGCGATCGACTCATAATCGATAGGTCGGGAGTTCAAGTCTCCCTCACGCCACCACCACCCCACTTTTGATACCATGAGAGCGGCTCGGTTAAGATCGACAGACGCTTTTGTTCCGACCTGACGCATGTCAAACTCTGGGTCATGACCGATATTTTCAAATCCGCGACAATCACCACACAAAGGCTCCGGCTTGAGCCCTTTGCGATCCATCACGCGCCTTTTCTGAACACGATCAACAATGAACCGCAGGTGATGAAATTTCTAAGTAACGTCACGCCTGAAACGATTGATACAACGCATGCAACCATTGCCCGCGTGCGGGAACGCTGGGAACGGCTTGGCTATAGCTGGTGGGCGATCATTGCGCGCGCAACGGACAGCGTGATAGGTGCCGCTTGCATGCAAAACGTCGCCAACAAGGCGGATGCGGACCTTGAAATTGGTTGGCGTTTGGCAACCGCATCAACGGGGCATGGCTATGCCACCGAAGCGGGAAAGGCCGTCGCAGATTACGCATTCGACGTAATAGGCGCCGCCTATGTCATCGCTGTCGCCGACCCCAAGAACATTGCCTCGCACCGTGTAATGGAGCGCGTCGGCATGTCCTTTCGCGGGACCGAATCCCACTATGACCAACCCTGCACCACCTACGCCATGCAAAACCCGAACCGCGACAAGGCGTAAAGCCATGTCTTTCAGCGCCATTGATTTCGCGCTAGCCTGACCAAAATCAATGCACGAGGCCCCATGACCGTTCTTACCCAGATCACCGCTGCAATCGGCGCAGCCCACGTGCTCACAGGCAGTGACGTGGCACCCTACGGCAAAGATTGGACTGGCGCGTATACTTCGACCCCGTTGGCCGTTTTGCGCCCTGCAAACACGGCAGAGGTTGCGGCGATCCTCAAGATTGCGAATGCGACGAAGACGCCCGTTGTCCCCGCTTCTGGCAGGACTGGCCTGACAGGGGCGACACTAGCCCAAGACGCGCTGATGCTGTCGGTTGAGCGCCTGAATGAAATCACTGACATCAACGCGGTCGCGCGCACCGCAACAGTCGGCGCAGGTGTGATCCTGTCCACCCTTCACGATGCAGCAGAAGCGCATGATCTGATCTTTCCGTTGACCTTGGGCGCGCGCGGGTCTGCGATGATCGGTGGCTTGCTGTCCACGAATGCGGGCGGGTCCAACGTTGTCCGTTATGGCAGCACGCGCGGCCTGTGCCTTGGCCTAGAGGTCGTCATGGCCGATGGCCGCATCATGAATTTGATGAGCGCGCTGCACAAAGACAACTCGGGACTTGATCTGCGCAACCTGGTGATCGGGGCCGAAGGCACACTGGGGATCATCACCGCAGCGGTCTTGAAATTGCGCCCAAAACCGCAAGCTTATGCGACCGCCATGGTCGCCGTGCCGTCGCTGGCAGATGCCCTGACACTGCTGCACCGTCTGCAAGATGAAACCGGCGGTGGTGTAGAGGCGTTTGAATACATGCCGCGCAGCTACATCGACAAACATCGCCAGCTTTTCACAGAAAGCCAGCTCCCGTTTGATACCGAATATGACGTGAATATCATGATCGAAGTCGCTGCCACCATGGCCCGTGATGCAGTCCCAAATCCCGACGGCAGCATGCCTGTTGTCAGTGCATTAGAGGACACGCTGGGGCAGATGTTGGAAGAAGGCACCGTCCTAGATGCTGTCATCGCGCAAAACGAAACCCAGCGCCGCGCCATTTGGAAACGCCGCGAAGATGCAGGCGAAGTTGCGTTCTTCGGCGGCGTATTCGTGAATACCGACGTGGCCCTCCCGCTTGATAAAATCGCCACATTCGAGGCGATGCTGACACCGCGCATCAAAGCTATCGATCCGGACGCCAGCGAAGTCATCGTGGCGCACTTGGGCGACGGCAATATCCACCACACTAGCTATATCAGCCGCAATGATCCCGCTGTCATGGACGCGTTGGTCGAAGCGGTTGAAGATGTTGTGCAAGAGTTAGGCGGATCGTTTAGCGCAGAGCACGGGATCGGCGTGTCAAAGCTGGAAACCATGAAGCGCCGCAAAGACCCCGTAGCACTTGATGCAATGCGCGCGATCAAGGCGGCTCTTGATCCCAACAACATCCTGAACCCCGGTAAGGTGATCCCGCCCGCTTAATGGTCGAAAAAGTCGGGTCCCGCTTGCGCCAGCAGTTTGGCAGCCATTGCGCGGCCCATCTCTGCGCCATCTTCGATCAGGCCTGTCGCCTCATCACTGAACACTTGCGAGCCATCGGTCCGTAGGATTTCACCACGCAAACGCAGATTACCGCCGTCCAATTCAGCCAAACTGCCAATCGGGGTTTCGCATGACCCATCAAGATGCGCCAAGAACGACCGCTCTGCCGCCAAACGCTGGCCAGTTGGGCCGTGGTGAATAGCCGCAAGCATTTCTGCAGCGCGACTGTCATCAGCGCGCCGTTCAATCCCAATCGCGCCTTGAGCGACCGCAGGCAACATATCTTCTGGGGTTACGGCGGTGCGCGGCACATCGGTCATGCCCAAACGGTTCAGGCCAGCCATAGCTAGAAACGTCGCCTCGGCTACGCCATCACCAAGCTTTTTCAGACGTGTCTGCACGTTGCCGCGAAATTCGACGATGTTCAGATCAGGACGCTTTGCTAGCAATTGCGAGCGGCGGCGGAGCGATGATGTGCCCACTGTGGCACCTTGTGCCAGATCATCGAGACCTTTGGCATTGAACGATACAAACGCATCACGCACATCTTCGCGCGGCAGATACGTGTCAATTAACAAGCCAACGGGTTGATCGACCGGCATATCTTTCATCGAATGCACAGCAATATCGATGGACCCATCAAGCAAGGCGTCTTCAATCTCGCGTGTGAATAGTCCTTTGCCACCGATTTCCTTGAGCGGGCGGTCCTGAATGGCGTCGCCCATGACCTTAATCACACAGATCGCAAAGGCATCTTGGGGCAAATCGAACGCGGCCATAAGGCGCGAGCGCGTCTCGTGTGCTTGCGCAAGTGCAAGCGGCGAACCGCGTGTTCCAATCTTGAAAGGCGAGGCGGATGTGGGCATGAAATCTGTCATGATCTGAGTGTTAAACCTGTCAACCTAGGCTGACAACTCTCTTGACATCATGATCTGCAGTTGGGACCACTGGCGCGATAAAAAGGGACAACTTATGGCGCAGAAAAAGACCATTCTTCGGGCTCTCGCGGGCGAAACACTTCCAACACCTCCGATTTGGATGATGCGTCAGGCGGGGCGGTATTTGCCTGAATACAAAGCCACCCGCGCACAGGCAGGTGATTTCCTGTCGCTATGCTATAATCCCGAATTGGCAGCAGAAGTCACATTGCAGCCGATCCGTCGCTTTGGCTTTGATGCCGCGATCCTTTTTGCAGATATTTTACTACTGCCTCAGGCCTTGGGCGCGGACCTTTGGTTCGTCACTGGCGAAGGCCCCCGATTGTCCACAATCACAACGGCAGATGAGTTGGCGCAGCTAAAGCCGCTTGATGCCATCCACGACACGCTGAACCCGATTTACGAAACCGTCAAAATTCTGTCGCGCGAATTGCCAAGCGAGACAACTTTGATCGGCTTTGCTGGGTCCCCGTGGACAGTAGCGACCTATATGATCGCGGGCCAAGGCACACCCGATCAAGCCCCCGCACACGCGCTCAAAGCCGAAAACCGTGCAGTGTTCGAAGGATTGATTAACCGCATCACCGAAGGCACCATCGAATACCTTTCGATGCAAATCCAAGCAGGAGCAGAATGCGTCAAACTGTTTGATAGCTGGGCAGGTTCCTTGCAGGATGATGATTTCATTGAATTCTCGGTCAAGCCAATGCAGCGCATCACGGCAGCCCTGAAAGAAAAGCACCCTACTGTGCCGATCATCGCATTCCCGCGCGGTGCAGGCACACGCAATGTCGGCATGCACGCGGCCATCGGTGCCGATTGTATCGCATTGGATGACGGCGTTGATGCAGCATGGGCCGCAGAGCACGTGCAAAAAGACGGCTGCGTGCAGGGCAACCTCAAGTCGTCGCATATGGTCACGGGTGGCGATGCCTTGGTGTCTGAGACGCGGCGCATTTGCGATGCGTTCTCAAAGGGTCCGCATATCTTCAACCTTGGCCACGGTATCACGCCAGATGGCAAACCCGACAATGTGCAGTTGATGATTGACACCGTACGCGGGGCGTAGATTTTACGCTGAAATGAGGTAGGCTCCGCTCAACGAAAGGGATCTACACTTGCACATACCGCTGACATTCCGGTTGGTTTTCCACAGCGTCCGAGCGATCGCACGGGCGAGCCTGCTCTTATTTTGCGCATGGCTCATCTTTATTCCTGCGAACGAAAAAGAGACCGCAGCATTAGGCGCACAACCCGGCACATCCTATCCGATCGGTTTGCGTCCTATGCGTGCGGCGAAGGTCATTGTCGCCGTCGCACCGCCCTATACCTACACAATGGTCGCGCGGATCATGGGCCCGCAAACCCCTGCCATCGCCATCCAGTTTATGATGACGCAAATGGCGGCAGGACGGATCCTGCCAAGGTCTTTGCAGGCGGAAACCGTCCAGGCAGAACCAGAGCAACCGACAATCGTCCAGACGACCACCCTTAGCGACAGTGACCGTGATATCGCGGGGCCGCGGTTCATCAAAGTCGACTAAGTCAGACCCATTTTGCCATTGGCGGAAGGCTCATTAACACGGCATTCGCGTCATGGCCCGTTGTCAGACCGAATTTAGTGCCACGGTCATACACAAGGTTATATTCCGCATATAAGCCACGGTGGATCAATTGCGTATCTTTGTCCGCATCGTCCCATGGCGTGTTGCGACGTTTTTCGACAAGGGGCACGTAGGCAGGCAGAAATGCACGACCAATGTCTTGGGTCAGTGCAAAATCAGCGGCCCAGTCACCAGTGCAATAATCATCCATAAAGATGCCACCAACGCCACGCGCACGATTGCGGTGCGGAATATAGAAATACTCGTCCGCCCACGCCTTGAGCTTGGGGTAGTGGTCATCCCCATGCGGATCGAGATGGGTCTTCTGGGTCGCATGAAAATGTGCGGTGTCTTCGGCATATTCAATACAAGGGTTCAAGTCCGACCCACCACCAAACCACCAGGCATGGGGTGTCCAGAACATGCGCGTATTCATATGGACGGCAGGGGCATGCGGGTTTTGCATATGCGCGACCAATGAAATGCCTGACGCCCAAAACCGCGGATCTTCGGCCATGCCGGGTACACCGCGTGCGGCCATTGCTTTTTGGGCGGCGTCACCCAATTGGCCATAAACCGTCGAGATATTCACACCGACTTTTTCAAAGACGCGACCACCGCGCATCACCGACATCACGCCGCCG
>RCNF010001836.1_pt1 | contig 11320 bp, 10 predicted proteins | sample 2041311 | NCBI WGS metagenome assembly RCNF01 (sample SAMN09708228, study PRJNA481090) | Marine sediment metagenome, whole genome shotgun sequencing project. | biome: marine sediment; feature: ocean; material: sediment; isolation source: Sewage treatment plant 2 marine sediment (STP2) ... | reverse complement strand
ATTTCTTAATTTTATAATAAAAACTTCTCGGGCTGATTCCTAACTTTTTTGCTGCCTTTAAACTATCTCCGTTGGCAGCCTTTAAAGCATTTATCAGGGCTATTCTTTCCGTATCATCTTTTATTTTTTTTAAACTATTTTTATCTAAATTATAATCAATTAAATTGTCAGGTTCGGAACTGATAGCTGTTTTTTCTTCGATAACTTCAACTTTATTTAATTCAAATAAAGGAGGAATGTGTTTGAGTAAAATTAATTCTTCGTTCAATTTCATGTTTATTACTGCTCTTTCAATTACATTTTCTAATTCCCTTACATTTCCCGGCCAGGAATAACTCGATAATATATTTAATGCTTCCAATAAAATCCCTTTTACGTTTCTTCCAAAATCTTGATTATATTTTCTTATCAAATTGTTAACTAAAAGAGGCACATCTTCTTTACGATCCCTTAAAGGAGGGATATAAATAGGGATAACATATAATCGGTAATAAAGGTCATCTCTGAACCTTCCTTCTTTTACCGTATTTTTTAAATTAATATTAGTTGCTGAAATTATCCTAACATCCACATTAATAGAACTTCTTCCTCCTACTCTTATAATCTCTTTTTCCTGAAGTACCCTCAATAACTTAGCCTGTAGATTCAGGCTCATCACTCCGATTTCATCCAAAAATATGGTTCCTTTATTGGCTTCTTCAAACAACCCCTTCTTTCCGGTCTTTTTTGCTCCGGTAAACGACCCCCCCCTTCATAACCAAAAAGCTCACTTTCTAATAAAGTATCCACCAAGGCAGAACAGTTTACCCGAATAAATTGTTGATTTTTTCTTTTGCTGACATGATGAATGGCATGAGCAAAGAGTTCTTTCCCGGTTCCGCTTTCTCCCTGAAGTAGAACGGTCGCTGGAGTTTGGGCAGCCTTTCTGGCTTGTTCTTTAGCGACAACCATACCTCTGCTTTTTCCAACAATATCTTCAAAAGTATATTTTAATTCTAAATGTCTAACCCTTTTTTTGACCCGCTTTAACTCTTCGTTTAAATATTCAATTTCGGAAACATCATGTATCACTGCCACGCTGCCTTTCAATACTCCATCTACTATTACAGGTGCAACATTCACTATCACCTCTCTGCGATTAGGTCCAACTCTCATCCTTACACCATGCACTGATTTCTTGGTTCTTAATACTTTTAAATGCATGCTTTCACCCTCATCAGCAATATCAATGGTAGGCGGTTTTCCTAAAACATCTTTTTCTGTAAGCCCGGTAAGCCGGGTATAAGTAGGGTTAATAATAGTATGTAAACCATTTTCGTCTACTACTGAAATAGCATCATCGGTAGAACGAATTATGGCCTTTAAGGTACTCTGAATCTCTTTTTGTGTGGTAAATTCTTGCAGCCATTTATCTTTATTATTAATCTTCTCTTTCATAAATAAACAACCTTATCTATCTAACATCTTTTGGGCATGCTGAATAGTAATCTCACTCATCTGACTTCCGTCTAACATCCGAGCAATTTCTTTAATTCGCTCTTTTCCTTTCATTTCTATTAACTTTATTCCGGTCTGATTATTTAAAATATATTTTTCAATATAAAAATGTCTCCCGGCCCTGCAGGCTATCTGAGGCAGGTGGGTTACACAAATTACCTGTCTTTTTTTAGAAAGCGCCTTCAGTTTTTGAGCAATTACCTCGCCCAGCCGTGCACCTACCCCACTGTCAATTTCATCAAAAATTAACGTCGGAACTTGATCTACTTCCGAAAGTATTGATTTTAAAGCTAACATTATTCTCGAAACCTCTCCCCCCGAGACAATTCGGGCCAAAGGACGTAGTCTTTCTCCTACATTGGGAGAAATCATAAACTCAATATCATCTATCCCTTTTAGACCTACTTTATATTTTTTCCCTTCTACTTCTATTCCGTTATCATCTTCGTAATTATTAATTGAAACTTTAAACTGACATTTCTTCATATTTAAATCTTCCAATTCTCTTATCACCATCTTCTCTAAATCCTCGGCAATCTTTCTTCGATTTGTATTTAGATGCTGAGAAATAGCAGATATTTTATTTTCCAAGAAATCGAGCTCTTCTTTCATTTTTTTTACCTTATCTTCACTGTAATCAATGTCTTCTAATTCCTGATACACTTTTTGGCGGTATTCCAATATCTCTTCTATGGTGGAGCCATATTTACTCTTTAAACTATTAATCAGATTTAATCTTCCCTCCACTTCTTTTAATTTTTGGCTATCTAAATCTATTTCGTCTTTATACTTTACAATTTCATTAACAATATCCTCAAATTGGTAGCCTATTTCTTTTAAATTTTCTCTTATCTTTTCTATTCGCCGGTCCAAGGAAGATATCTCTCCCAAATCTATAGAAACTTCGCTTAAAGAATCTCTTACCGAGGCATGTTCTGATCCACCTTCATAAAGAACAAAATTAGCTTTTTCCATGGTCTCAATTATCTTCTCGGCATTTCTTAATACCATCTCTTCCTCTTCTAAAACCTTATCCTCTTCTTTAGCCAATGAAGCTTTGTCTATTTCTTCTAATTGAAATTTTAAAAAATCTATCCGTTTTAAATTTCCCTCTCCATCTTTTATCAACTGAAATAACTTTTTGCTCTTTTCCCGCCACATTCGATAATTGTCAGCTAATTCTTTTCTATATTTAATAATTTTATCTCCACCCAGATTATCCATCAGGTCAATATGCTTGGAAGAGTCTAAAAGAGATTGATGATTGTGTTGTCCGTGTAAATCAACTAAAAATTTACCAATCTCTTGAAGTGTGGATAAATTTATCAATCGTTGATTAATCCAGCATTTATTCCGCCCTTTCTTATTAACCTCCCGCCTAATAAGTAAAGCTCCCTCTTTATCAACAATTTCCATATCTGAATTTAAATTACTTATTAGTTCTTTTTCCTGGGGAGCTAGCAGAAACAAGCCTTCAACTACTAAACTATCCTCTCCATCTCGAATTAAATCAGAAGCAGCAGAACCTCCCAAAATTAAATCTATCGCCTCTATGATAATAGATTTTCCGGCTCCGGTCTCGCCGGTTAAAACGTTTAATCTTTCCTCAAATTCAATATTTAATTCTTTTATTAAAGCCATGTTCCTTATATTTAATTGAAATAACACTTTTTGTCTTATTCACCTCATAGTATAAATAATTAGTTAGCTGGTTAGCTAGTTAGTTGGTTAATTGGTTGTAAGATTAATTCATTAACAATATAATTATTAAAATATATAATTACATAACATATGCCACTTTTTATATTATCTTTCTTTTCTTTTTCTTTCTAGACTCGATACTATATACTCAATACTCGATACTGTCTTTATCTTTCGTCTTCTGTCTACCAAATTCTGGTTTTCTCCTTCCTAACTATACGCTATACGCTCCACGCTATTTTATTTACTTATTAATCTGTCCACTCCATCTTAATTTTTCCCGTAAAATAGCATAAAAACTTTTTTCTTTAAAAGTAATTAACCGGGCTTTATGGCCTGATTTTTTTATTATCACTTCATCTTTTGGTTTTAAGATAAAGCCCTCCTGCCCATCTATGGTTACCATTATTTTTTCTTCACCTGATTCCAAAGTTATTTTTACCTGGTCATTTTCACCGATAATAAAAGGCCGGGCAGATAAAGTATGGGGGCAGATAGGGGTAAGTATTATGGAATTTATATTAGGATCAACAATAGGGCCGCCGGCAGAAAGAGAATAAGCGGTAGAACCGGTAGAAGTAGAGACAACCAATCCATCAGCCGAATAAGTAATAACATAATCATTGTTGACATAAGTAGCCAGGCAGATAATTCGAGCAAAAGCTCCCTTCCCTATAACTACATCATTTAAGGCAGTAAATTTTTTAATCTCTTCTTCTTTTCTTTTCACTGTACAACTTAACATCATTCTCTCATCAAGAAAATATCTCCCCTGATACAGTTTCTCTAAAGACTTTTCCAGGCCATTGATGCTAATCTGAGTCAGAAAACCCAATCCTCCTAAATTCACTCCAAAAACCGGTATATCTTCGGCAGCGGCCAATCTGGCTGCTCTAAGGAGAGTTCCGTCTCCACCCAAAGAGATTATTAGATCAACTTCTTTAAGAAATTTTTCAGTAGGGCAGTCGAGTTCTTCCTTCCCAATTTCTTTACCCTTATCTCCTTCTATGCAAACTTTTATTTTTTTAAAATTCAGCCAATCAATTATCCTGCAGGCTGTTTCCCGGGTTTTTTCTTTTTTATAATTTACTATTAAACCAATGCTGTCTAATTTCATTTCCACCCTCCTTGAAGCAAATAATATAAGACCAAACTAAAAATTGCTCCTGCTAAAAAATATACTAACTTTATTGCCTTTTGACGCCTAGTGCTTTCGAATTGAAACTTAACTTCAGAAATGTTCTTATTTTTCATATTTAATAAAAGAATGCCGCACGGCTGGTAAGCAAGGTAATACTCCAACATCTGTCTTCGGGTCTCCCGGTTGGTAATATAGGGAATCTTCTCTCCACTTTTGACTTCTACTACAAAGACTTTCCCTCTCTTCCTTGCTAAATAATCTATCCGCACCAAGTAGCGATGAATCTTATCGCCGATAGTTATAAGGAGTGGTTTGCTTTTTTGGGCATCTATAATCGTATAACCATTTTTTCTTAATATTTTCTCTGCTTCTTTTTCCGCCTGCCTGCTTTTAGAAAATCTCTTCCTTAATTTCTTAGCCCTTAACCAATTGCTTGTCTTGATAAATAGAACCAGGCATATTATCCCTCCGCTAATAAATAAAACAAAGATTAAAACAGCATTTTCATTTATATTCAAAAACTTCACTCCAAATATTATTTTTTGGGAGAAAGTTTCTGGTGAGCTTGTTTTACCACTTCTTCAACAATTTGAGGAAAATTATTTATCTTATCTTTTCCAGAATTTTTTATTAAATAGATGAGATATTCTATATTACCGGAAGTTTTTTTTAAAGGAGAAAAAGTTAAACCTTGAATACTAAAACCCATTTCCTGCGCTTTATCGCCAACTCTCTCAATTACCATCTGATGAACTTCTGCCTTCTTTACTAATCCGCCCTTTTGAATGAACTCCCGTCCCGCTTCGAACTGTGGTTTGATTAAAGCCACCACTTCTCCTTTTTCCTTAATTAAATTATACACCGCTGGCAGGACTTTATCTAATGAAATAAAAGAGACATCTATGGTAGCTAATTCAAAAAGGTCATCAAATTTATCAGCAGTAAGATATCTTATATTGGTTCTGTCTATAACTACGACTCGGCTATCTTTTTGCAGTTTCCAGGCTAACTGTCCGTAGCCTACATCTACACAATACACTTTTTCAGCTCCGGATTTTAAAAGGCAATCGGTAAAACCCCCTGTAGATGCACCAACATCTATTACTCTCTTTCCTTTGACCAAAATGTTAAACTCTTTTATAGCTTTCTCTAATTTTTCGCCACCCCTGCTTACATAAACAGTATCTTTCTTTATTACTGAAATATTACTATCGAATTTAACTATTCGTCCTGCTTTATTAAATTTTTCTTCATCAACTAAAACTTCTCCAGCCATTATTGCACTTTTAGCTTTTTCTCTGGTGGGGAAAAATCCCTTTTCAACCAGTAATATATCTAAGCGTTCTTTCGTTAATTTTTTCAAATCTATAAATTCACCTCTTGGGCTGAAATTCTATCTATAAAAGCTAAATTACCGCGCATAATATCCAGGCCATTACAATTCCTACAAATGATCCTACTATAACTTCAAAAGGAGTATGCCCAACTAATTCTTTAAAACGCTTGTCTTTTAATTTTATTTCTTTAAAAAATTCTAAAATAATTTTATTTAATACTTTAGCTTGTTCTCCCGTCTCTCTCCTCACTCCGGCAGCATCAGCCATAATAATAAAAGCTATGACTATAGCTAAAGCAAATAAAGGGGAATCCCAGCCTTCTTTTAAACCAATGGTAGTAGCTACACACACAGAAAGAGCGGAATGAGTACTGGGCATCCCTCCTGCTCCAATAAATCTCCTAATATCCCATTTTTTTTCGGTAACATAAAATATTATTAGCTTTAAACTCTGATTTAAAACCCAGGTTATAAAAGCAATTATTACGATCTTATTTCTAAAAATTAAAGATAAATCACCAATGTTGATCTTTGTCACTTCCTATTTTTCTATATTAACCATTTTAGTTTTCCGGTTTAATCCAATTCTCGTCTCTAATTAAAGGCATACTGATGTCTATATGTCCGACTAAACTCTCCTTCTCATTTCCCTCTACCAATATCTGAACACCTCTAATTGGAGTAATTTCAGTTAAAGTATTAACTATAGAATAGACGGTCATTAACTCACCACTGCTTCCTCCGGGATGATTTTTAAATATTTCCTCAGACAGGTCTATATAGACAATATCATCAGCAATATATACTTCATTGACTTGAGTTTCTTGGGGAATTGTTGGATAAAGATTGGGATTTTCCGGACCTTTTATCAGCTCAATAACTACCTGTTTGGCCAAAGAAGGGGTTTGTGGTATTTTTCTTTTTTCAGGAACTAAGTACATCGCTTGAGAATCAGAGAAGTAAAGGTTAACTTCGACCATCTCTTCTGTCAGCACAGGTTGAACTTCTTTTATTTCTTCTTCTTTGTAAGGAACTTCCTTGGTAACAACAGGCTTTTCCTTGTATCTTTCCCAGACAGGAACAATAAACTTATTAAATATGGTATAGCTAAAAAATAGAATTAGCACAAATGCTAACAATGTAAAAATAATTTTTAGATTATTTTTTTTCTTCTTTGACTTTCTGTTTTTCGCCATAATGATTAATCCTATACGCCATTATCAGGGGTATCTTCTATATAATATTTTATTGCTTCGAACAGGGCTTGAGCAGCATTTTCTCTAAACTTATTAGTTTTTAGTAACTCTTCCTCTTTAGGATTGGAAAGAAAAGCTACCTCTGCAATAACTGCTACCATATTCACTCCTTTTAATACAACAAAAGGAGCTTGTTTTATTCCCCTGTCTTCTAATTTTAGATACTCTACTAATTTTTTTTGGATAATATCAGCAAAATCAAAACTGTAGTTGATGTTAGCGCTCTCTTCCAGGTCAGCGATGATCTTAGCTAAATCTGTATCTAACTCCGGGTGAGCCCTGCTAGCTCTATTTTCTCTATCTGCTACATCTCTGGCAGAAGCACCCATATATTTGGAACTTAACACGAAGGTCTCTATTCCTTGAGCAGTGGGACGATGATTTAAAACCGAATTAGCATGTAAACTTAAAAATATAAAACCATTTTTCTGGTTAGCGAAATTTGTTCTATCTTCCAGATAAACAAATTCATCTTTACTTCTGGTTAAATAAGTGGGAATACCGACCCCTTTTAACAATTTCTCTAAATAAAGAGCGATTCCCAAAGTAACATCTTTTTCTTTTAAGCCGGTAGGTCCGATCGCTCCCGGGTCTTTCCCTCCATGCCCGGGGTCAATAATTACTACTCTCTTGCCGGTTATCTCAGGTCCGGGAGCAGGTATTTCTTCGGGCTTTGCGGGAGGAGTTTCAGAAATAGCTGCCTGTTCACCTGATTTGAATATATCAATCACCACCCTATCGGGTTCAATAAGGCTGAAAAGATCATATCTGGCTTCCTGATAAAGGTCAAATACAACTCTAGTAATTTCCTGGTTAAATTGAGCTGTCCTTACTGTTTTTACTACCCCATCATCTATCTTTATCTGTTTGGAGGTATCCTCTAATTTTACAATAGAACCCATTATATCGATAAAAATTCTATCCGGATTTATTAACTTATCTGCTCTAAATTCTGTCTTTTCAGATAAATCTATCACTACCCTGGTTTTGTCGAGGTGAGAATAACTTCTAACTTCTAACAGATAAGGCCTTATGGTATTAATAAATAAAGTTTTAGCCTGATTGTCCCATTTAATATCTACTTCGGCAATAATTTTAATCACTTCCAGGGGAATCATTACCCGATTATCGATAATTCTGGCTGGCATTTCTAACGGGATTACCTGTTCGTCTATCTCCAAAGAAGGGTCATCAATTACTAAGCGGGCTGTACGGTTATTAATATTTATAGTCATTAACTTTAAAGCTGGAAACCAGGTAATTCTTCCACCCAAAGTTTCTACTACATTACGAGCTGAAATAAATAATCGGTCATTTTCAATAACTGAAGGAACAACTGTTTCGAGAGGTTGGTTATCTAATAATATCTTTATTTCTAAAGATTGAGCTAAAGTTGGAAAAGGGCTAAATAAAATAGCAAATAAGGCTGTTATTAAAATTATCCGGAGTATCTTTTTCATATAACTTATTCTATCCCTCCTGCACTAAATATCTAAAGAATAAAACTTTCAAGATAGCTGTCAAAGGAACGGCCACCAATACTCCTAATATTCCTAACAACTGACCACAAATTAACATTGATAAGACTACTGTTAAAGGATGTAAACCTAATCCCTGTCCCAAGATTTTAGGATTAAGAAATACCGCCTCAAGCTGATTAACCAAAACAAATAAAGCTACGATCATCAACAATGTCCACCATGGGCTGCCTATGGCGAAAATTAAAGTCAGGACAACTCCCACAATAGGGCCTAAATAGGGAATAAAATTAAAAATTCCACTAACAATCCCGATAATCAGGGCAAATTTTAAATTTAAGAAGTACAACCCTATGCCAATTAAGGTTCCTACAATAAAGCAGACTATTATTCGACCACGAATAAAACCACTGACAATATGATCTATTTCCTCCAGGACTTCCTTAAATTCTTTTTTATTTTTCTTTGATACGAAAATATACAAATTTTCTTTAAACTTAACCATATCTCTCATTAGATAAAATAAAATTAAAGGGACAATGACTATACCAAAAGTAATACTGGAAACTATATTAGACAAATAAATTACAATACTTTGGGAAAAACCCAATACACTCCTCTGTAGTTCGGATAAATTTTCTTTAAGTAAAATCTCTACGTCGGCCGGGTTTATAAATTTTGAGAGTTGCGGTTTTATAGATAAAATTAGATTTTGGTAATTTTCGATAAAATTAGGAATTTCTTTATATAAAATATTAAGTTGGTTAATTACGCTGGGGATCAGAAAAAATATAGCTAGGATTAACAAGGTAATTATTATCCCAAAGACAATAATAATAGCCAATACTTTCGGAACCTTTTTATTAAGAAGAAATTTATATAAAGGGTCGAAAAAATAAGCTAACATCAAAGCAAAACTAAAATATATGAATAACCATTGTAGCTTGCTTAATACATAAAACAGCATCACAAGGCCAATAGCCACGCTGATAATAAAATTCAATCTCTTCTCTTTTACAAATTCCATAAATATTTTCCACCTTAAATAACTTTTTACTAATCTATTTATAACAGATTAATTTATATTATTCAATTTTTATTAGCTTTAAGGATTCTGTCCCAAGTGTCCCTTAAAGATACAATTCGGTTAAACACTAACTTATCCGATGTTGAATCGGAATCAACACAAAAGTAACCTTTTCGCATAAACTGGTATCTGCTTCCGGAAACCGCTCCCACCAAACTGGGTTCCACTAAACAATCATCCAGCACTTCCAGGGAGTTTGGCTTAATTTGCTTTATAAAATCTTCCCCTTCCTCCTGCTCTTCCACTCCCTCGTTCTGGTCCAGCAGAAGATAGTCATATAAGCGCACCTCTGCTTTTAAAGCATGATCTGCGGAAACCCAGTGTAAAGTTCCTTTTACTTTACGTTTAGCACCCGGCATACCGCTTTTGCTTTCCGGGTCATAGGTACAGTGTAATTCTTTTATCACTCCTGTTTTTTCATCCCGAATAAATTCTTCGCATCTGATAATATAAGCATTTTTTAATCTGACTTCGCGACCGGGAGCCAGGCGAAAATATTTCTTTGGCGGGTCTTCGTAAAAGTCTTCCCGTTCGATGTAAAGAATCCTGGAAAAAGGTACTTTGCGCGTCCCGGCATTAGAATCCTCAGGATTATTTTCTGATTCCATCTCCTCCACCATATCATGAGGATAATTATCGATAACCAGCTTTAAAGGCCTTAGTACTGCCATAACCCTGGGAGCTTTTATATTTAAATTCTCACGGATACAGTATTCCAAAAAGCGGATATCTACTACACTATTAGTTTTGGCTACTCCGATACGCTCGCAAAAGTTTCGGATAGCCTCCGAGGTGTAGCCCCTACGCCGCAGACCGGCTATAGTCGGCATCCGGGGGTCATCCCACCCGGTAACATAGCCTTCCTCCACCAACCTCCGAAGTCTCCGTTTACTCATTACCGTATTAGTTAAATTAAGACGGGCAAATTCGATTTGCTGGGGTAAATCTGGAAGATTCAAGGCATTTAGAACCCAATCATACAAAGGGCGATGGTCTTCGAACTCCAGGGTGCAGACGGAATGAGTAATTTTTTCATAATAATCCTCAAGAGGATGGGCATAGTCGTACATAGGATAAATACACCATTTATCTCCCGCCCGGTGATGAGTTGCCTTTAAAATACGGTAAAGAACGGGATCTCTCATGTTCAGATTAGGTGAAGACATATCAATTTTAGCCCGTAATACCCGGGAACCATCAGGAAATTCACCAGCCCGCATACGTCGAAACAGATCCAGATTCTCTTGCACAGAACGGTTGCAATATGGACTTTCTCTTCCTGGTTCCTTGAAACTTCCGCGGTACTTCCTGGTTTCTTCGGGGCTCAGGTCACACACATAAGCCTTACCTGCTTTAATTAGACTAACGGCGTAATCATACATCTTTTCAAAATAGTCGGAAGCATAAAAAAGCCTGCCCTCCCAGTCAAATCCCAGCCAGCGAACATCGTTGATTATGGAATCGATATACTCCACATCTTCCTTGCTGGGGTTTGTATCGTCAAAGCGGAGATTGCATAGGCCGCCATTTTGTGCGGCTAAACCGAAATTCAAGCAGATAGACTTGGCATGACCAATGTGCAGGTATCCATTAGGTTCCGGAGGAAACCGAAGATGAACCCTTCCATTATGTTTATTCGTTTTTTTATCCTGGTTAATGATCTCCTGAATAAAATTAACCGTCGCCTTAAACTCTCCGTGATCCATAAATCAGTCCCCTTAATTTTATTTTATATTATACTTTTTATATTGCCTTATCGATGTCCATTATTTATTAATATTACTACATTTGCCCCCAAAAATCCAACTTTGTTATCACTTCGCA
>RCNF010001835.1_pt1 | contig 11324 bp, 10 predicted proteins | sample 2041311 | NCBI WGS metagenome assembly RCNF01 (sample SAMN09708228, study PRJNA481090) | Marine sediment metagenome, whole genome shotgun sequencing project. | biome: marine sediment; feature: ocean; material: sediment; isolation source: Sewage treatment plant 2 marine sediment (STP2) ... | reverse complement strand
CGGAAACAGAAGCTCAGCGAAAACAGGCGCTTCGCGTTCTATCGGGCGCATTAGGATCCAAGGTGGAAAGCTGGCGCAAATCTCTGATCCGCGCAGCAGCGCTTTTGGAAGCAACGATTGATTTTGCCGATGAAGATGTTCCGGTTGATGTAACTGACGAAGTTCGTGAACTTTTGCGAGGCGTAGAGGGCCAGCTTCTAGTTGAAATAGACGGAACAAAAGCGGCGGAGCGTATTCGGGCAGGATTTGAAGTTGCAATCGTTGGGGCGCCAAATGTTGGTAAATCCACGCTGTTAAATCGATTGGCAGGACGGGAGGCAGCTATTACCTCCAGCATTGCGGGCACGACCAGAGATGTTATCGAAGTTCGAATGGACTTGGGAGGACTTCCCGTCACTCTGCTTGACACAGCGGGGATACGGGACAGTACTGACGAAATTGAGACCTTAGGCGTGGCGCTCGCTTTACGTCGTGCTGCAGATGCTGATCTGCGGGTATTTCTGTTGAATCAGGGAGACAACCCTCCATTGAGCCCAGTTGCCGATGATATCGTATTGTGGGCGAAAGCCGACTTAACAGATGCGGAGTATCCGTCTATTTCAGGTAAGTCCGGATCTGGGATCGAAACGTTGCTATCACATATTGAAACTGCTCTGTCCAAGCTTGCATCTGGTGCAGGTTTGGCGACACACGCACGACATGCGGTAGCTATGGATATCTCAAGGAAGGGCATTTTGAGTGCGCAAACTCTTCTTGAATCTGGTCCAGATCACTATGATATCGTCGCGGCAGAGTTGAGAATTGGAATACACGCCCTCGAAGTTCTTGTTGGTCGCATTGATGCAGAAAACCTGCTAGATGAAATATTCGCTAGTTTTTGTCTTGGAAAATGAGGATTGTTTCACGTGAAACATTTTGATGTCATTGTTATTGGCGGTGGTCATGCCGGTACAGATGCTGCCCATGCAGCGGCGCGGATGGGTGCGAACACCGCTTTGCTCACGATGTCGCGTGAAACTATAGGTGTCATGTCGTGTAATCCCGCGATCGGCGGGCTTGGAAAAGGTCATCTAGTCCGGGAGATTGATGCACTTGACGGTTTAATGGGCCGCGTTGCTGATGCAGCAGGAATTCAGTTTCGCTTACTAAACCGTCGTAAAGGACCAGCTGTCCAAGGCCCGCGCACCCAAGCAGATAGAAATATCTATCGTACAAAAATGCTCTCCGAGATTGAGGCACACCCTTTGATCACAATAATCGAAGGTGAAGCAGTAGACTTTATCATGAACAGCGGCAGAGTTGGGGGAATTGTGACTGCTGAGGGAAGCTCAATTTTGTCTGGCGCAGTTATCCTGACTACTGGTACATTCCTACGTGGTGTAATTCATATTGGAGATGTGCAAAAGGCAGGCGGTCGAATGGGTGATAATCCATCGCAAAAGCTTGCTGAGCGAATTGATGGTCTTGGACTAGATCTAGGGCGTCTAAAAACCGGTACCCCGCCAAGGCTTGACGGAAGAACAATAAACTGGGAGGGGCTTGAGCTGCAACCTGCTGATGATGTCCCTTCCTTGTTCTCCTTTATGTCGAAGGCAGCTGGGTCCCGGCAAATATCATGTGGCATTACACATACAAATGAGAAAACGCATGATATAATTCGCAATAACCTCGAACGGTCTGCCATGTATGGCGGACACATTGACGGTGTAGGCCCACGCTATTGCCCGTCGATCGAAGATAAGGTCGTTCGGTTTGCGGATAAGGCATCACACCAGATATTTCTTGAGCCAGAGGGGCTGGATGATCCGACAATTTACCCGAATGGTATTTCCACATCTCTTCCAGTCACTGTTCAGGAAGATTACGTCAGGTCGATTGTTGGCCTTGAGCAGGTAAAAATATTCCAACCTGGTTATGCAATTGAATATGACTATGTTGATCCTCGCGCTTTAAGTCAGACATTGGAGTTAAAATCCGTTTCTGGGCTCTATTTGGCTGGTCAAATTAATGGTACAACAGGTTACGAAGAGGCTGCGGCGCAGGGGGTCGTGGCGGGATTAAACGCAGCGCTCTCGGTACTTGAACGAGAGCCAGTCATATTCAGTAGGACGAACAGCTATATCGGCGTCATGATTGATGATCTAACAACAAGAGGTGTGACAGAGCCATATCGAATGTTTACGTCCCGCGCAGAATTTCGGCTATCTCTCCGTGCTGATAATGCGGATCAGCGGTTGACTGGCGAGGGTATTGCTTTGGGCTGCGTTTCGTCGCAACGAGCAGACGCGTTTACTGAGAAGATGGAGAACCTCGATAAATGTCGCGAGTTGCTGGAGGCCAAGACCTTTACACCTAAAGAGGCGGCAACTGTTGGAATTGCTATCAATAAAGATGGTCAGCGTCGGACTGGTTTCCAACTTTTGGCATTTCCGGATGTGATGTTTGATCAGATTCGCCAATTGGATGAGAGTCTGTCGGAGATCTCACATTCAATCTCAGAACAGGTAGCGAAAGACGCGATTTATGCAAATTATATAAGGCGGCAGGAAAAAGATGTCGCCCTTCTTCGGAAAGACGAAGGTGAACATATTCCAGCTTCGTTTGATTATTCTATAATTGAGGGCCTTTCAAACGAGTTGAAATCAAAGCTAATTGCCGCGAAGCCTGAAAGCCTTGCTCAAGCATCGCGAATTGATGGGATGACTCCTGCTGCCCTCACGCTCGTTCTTGCCTTGATCCGCAAGGGTCAAACAAGAAAGTCAGCATAATGCAATCGGACAGTCTGAGAAATGTTTCACGTGAAACAATAGAGGGGTTGAGGGAGTTCGAGCAGCTTGCACAAAAGTGGACGAAGAAAATCAACCTTGTTTCAGCAAAAGACGCTTCCCAAATATGGGAGAGGCATATTGTCGATTCAGTTCAGGTGTATGATCTAGCACCGAGCATGGGAGACTGGCTTGATATTGGGAGTGGGGGCGGATTTCCGGGCTTAGTTGCGGCTATTATTGCTAAGGAGAGGGCTCCTGATCGGTTGTTCACGTTGGTAGATAGTGACCAGAGGAAGTGTGCATTTTTACGAACGGTAAGCAGAGAGCTTGGTCTAAATGTAAAAGTGCACGCAGAGCGCGTTGAGAAAATGGCGCCAATGGGCGTTGATATTTTGTCAGCGCGAGCGCTTGATGACTTGCATGGCTTGCTTTTCTATATGGAGCGACACGTTTCGAACGAAGGGATAGCGCTTTTCCCGAAAGGGGAGCGTTGGGAGAGCGAGCATGAACACGCGCAAAAACATTGGTCTTACAAACTTGAAGTGATTAAGAGTGAAACCAACCCAGAAGCTACGATCCTGAAGATTAAGGAGCTTGCGCGTGTCTGATTTATCTAGACCTAATGGTCCGAAAATTATTGCTGTTGCGAACCAAAAAGGGGGCGTCGGCAAAACAACGACAACAATTAACCTTGCAGCGGCCTTGGCTGAAAAGGGTCAAAAGGTTTTGGTGATTGATCTTGATCCGCAGGGAAACGCTTCCACGGGGTTGGGGATCGGGTTGGAAGACCGCGAATTCACGACATATGAGCTTCTCGTGGAAGATATCGATCTAAATGATGTCATCTTGGAAACGCAAACCAAGAACCTTTACATCGTGCCGGCCACAGTTGATCTGAGTTCTGCCGACCTCGATCTGCTAACGAATGAAAAACGCAGCTTTCTGCTCCATGATGCTTTGCGTCAAACTCAGATGGATGCTTTCGGTTTTGACTATATCCTGATCGATTGCCCGCCATCGCTTAACCTTCTGACAGTAAATGCGATGATTGGCGCCCATTCGGTGTTGGTACCGCTGCAAAGTGAATTCTTTGCACTTGAAGGGCTGTCCCAGCTTATGTTGACAATTCGTGAGGTACGCCAATCCGGTAATAAGGACCTCCGGATTGAGGGTGTTGTTTTGACCATGTATGACCGGAGAAATAACCTGTCACAGCAGGTTGAGCAGGACGCGCGGGATAATCTTGGCGACCTTGTTTTTAAAACAATAATCCCTCGAAATGTTCGCGTGAGTGAGGCGCCGAGCTTTGCAATGCCCGTATTGGCGTATGATACTCAGTCGAAGGGCGCGCAGGCATATCGGGATCTTGCGCAAGAACTTATGAATAACAATCAAGTCACAACGAAAGAGGTGCAGCATGTCTAATAAAATTGATCGTAAGCGAGGTCTTGGGCGTGGTTTGTCTGCACTGATGGCAGATGTAAGTGAGACCGAAAGTGTCGCCGCTCAAGGTCCATCTGCCGCGGATCACCTTGTACCAATTGAGCGTATTTCACCAAACCCTGATCAGCCGCGAAAGCAGTTTGTTCAGGATGATCTTGATGACCTTGCCGCGTCTATAAGGGAAAAGGGAGTCCTTCAGCCACTTATTGTGCGTGCGCGCGGCAATGGCGACTATGAGATAGTTGCGGGAGAGCGTCGTTGGCGTGCAGCGCAAATGGCCCAGTTGCATGCGCTCCCAGTGATCGTACGGGACTTTAGCGATATCGAAGTTCTTGAAGTTGCAATCATAGAGAATATCCAGCGCGCCGACCTCAATGCAGCCGAGGAAGCAGCTGGCTATAAGCAGTTGATGGACAAGTTTGGTCATACTCAAGAGAAGATGGCTGAAGCACTTGGGAAGAGCCGTAGCCATATCGCAAACCTTCTAAGACTGCTCAACCTCCCGATTGCAGTGTTAGAGTTGTTGCGGGAAGGAAAGCTCAGTGCAGGACACGCACGGGCGTTGATTCCGGCACAAGACCCTCTGGCGCTTGCGCAAAAGATCATAAAAGGGGGGCTGTCCGTCAGGGTAGCTGAGGCGCTGGTAAAGAGTGAGCTTACCGGAGTTGGAAAAGGGAAGCCAGCAGGCTCCAGAGAAGCCACCGAGAAAGATGCGGATACTAAGGCCCTTGAGGGAGACCTGTCTGCTAATCTTGGAATGACGGTTTCATTGTCGCATAAGGGCGGGCAGGAAAGCGGGCAGCTTACTGTCCAGTATAAAACATTGGATGAACTCGATGAACTTTGCCGTCTGTTGAGCTCTACTTAGTCTGGTATCAAAGCGCCGATGACTGAGTTCAAAACTCTAAACCCTTGATCTGTGACGGTTAGGGTGGAATCTGAAATTGCGATCATATCTATGTCCGTAAGATGCCTCACTGAATTTGAGTCGAGTGGCTTACCAGCTAGCTGAGCGTAGCGCTCTAGATCAATACCATCCCTCAAGCGTAAGCCCATCAATAGAAATTCAGTGGCCTCATCCTCACGGGTGAGGCTTTCCCTACTTTGCTCGGGGCCATGTCCCCCAACTGCATCAAGCCAACGCTTTGGATTGCTATAGCAGATCGTAGCATTTCTGCGCCCGTTAACAGTCAGCCGACCGTGTGCACCTGGGCCAATCCCAAGGTAATCACCATAGCGCCAGTAGATCAGGTTGTGACGGGACTGGGCGCTATCGCGTGCGTGGTTTGACACTTCATACGCTGGCATCCCAGCAGCACCGCAAACCTCTTGTGTGAGATCAAACATATCGGCTCCGAGATCATCATCTGGAAGACCGCGTAACTTCCCTAGAGCATAGCGATCGCCAAATGCAGTCCCATCCTCAATTGTGAGCTGATATAAGGAAAGATGATCTATCGATAGTGTTAGAGCCTGATTCAACTCCACCTCCCAATCCTTCAATGTTTGGTTCTGTCGGGCATAGATGAGATCAAAGCTGACCCGCTCAAATGTGTCCCGCGCGATGTCAAACGCAGCCAGTGCCTCGGAAGTCGAGTGTATGCGTCCCAGCCGTTTGAGGTCAGTGTCATTGAGTGCTTGGATACCCATTGAGATGCGAGAGACCCCACCATCGCGATAGGCCCTGAACCGTCCTGCTTCAACGGAACTCGGGTTCGCTTCCAGCGTGATTTCCAGATCATTCGCGGTTGGCCAAAGCGTTTTGATCTCTGCGATAACAACAGCAACAGTATCAGGATTCATCAAGCTCGGCGTGCCACCACCAAAGAAGACGGACGTAACTGTCCGCCCCTGTGTTTCAGCGGCATATCGTTTTAGTTCGGATAGGTAAGCGGTTTTCCACGCAGCTTGATCAATGCTACGCGAAACGTGGCTGTTAAAATCACAGTAGGGGCATTTGGCCTCACAGAATGGCCAGTGAATATAGATGCCAAAGCCGCCCTGCCGCCAGTCTTCCGCTATAGAGAGATCAGCGGTCAAAGCACTGTGCCAAAATTTTAGTAAAGGCGTCTGCGCGATGGCTCATGGTATTCTTCTCATCATGGCTCATCTCCGCGAAAGTGCGCGTTTCACCAATGGGCTGAAAGATTGGATCGTACCCATGACCCGTTTCGCCGCGCATGGGCCAAACAAATGTCCCATCGACGAACCCTTCAACAACCTCATCATGCCCGTCTGGCCATGCAAGAACCAAAGTTGCACAAAAGCGCGCCGCGCGAGGGCTAGGCGCATTCGCTTTTTCAAGAAGGTCATAGGTCTTGTGCATCGCCATTACAAAATCCCTTCCATTTGGTGTCTCTGCCCAATCAGCGGTATAAACACCAGGTGCATTGTCTAGGGCCGCGACTTGAATACCGCTGTCATCGGCAAGCGCGGGAAGGCCGGTCGCCTTGACTGCCGCATGTGCTTTGAGGCGTGCATTTCCAATAAACGTATCTTCGGTTTCCTCCGGCTCATCCAGGCCCAGCTCTTTCGCCCCGACGACAGTGATGCCAAGTGGCGCGAACAGTTCCTGCATCTCTTCCAGCTTGCCCGCGTTATGCGTGGCAATCAGTATGCGGTCCCCTTCAAACTTACGGCTCATCCGCAGGCTGCCTTCTGGATCGCTGTCAGTTCAGCGATGCCTTTTTCGGCCAAGTCGATAAGTTCGTTCATTTGCGCGCGGGAGTAGGTGGAGCCTTCGGCGCTCATCTGCGTTTCGATCATCTGGCCGCTTTCGGTCATGATGAAATTTCCGTCCACACCTGCCTCTGAATCCTCAGGGTAATCCAGATCAAGCACAGGCTGGCCCGCGTAAATACCGCAGCTGATCGCGGCAACCGGATCGAGCATTGGATCGCTGATAACATCGCCCGCTTTCATCAACTTGTTCACAGCCAAGCGCAGGGCGATCCAGCCCCCCGTAATTGAAGCACAGCGCGTGCCGCCATCTGCCTGCAACACATCACAGTCGACGGTAATCTGACGCTCGCCCAATGCGACGCGGTCTACACCAGCGCGCAAGGACCGCCCGATAAGGCGCTGAATTTCGACGGTACGGCCGCCCTGTTTACCCGCAGCTGCTTCGCGGCGCATCCGCGTGTTGGTTGCACGGGGCAGCATACCGTATTCCGCAGTGACCCAACCAAGGCCCGACCCTTTGATGAAGGAGGGCACCCGCGGCTCAATGGAAGCCGTACACAATACATGGGTATCGCCCATCTTGATCAGCGCAGAGCCTTCGGCGTGTTTGGTAAAGCCTATTTCAACAGAGACATCGCGCATTTCGTCAAGTTTCCGACCGGATGGGCGCATGGGATATTCCTTTTGTTTGATTTAGCCACCGAGATACCTTCCCGTCCCTTGCAGATGCAACCCCCGCACCCTTAATGTGACAGTATGACAGATACATCGAGCCTTTTGCAGGAGATGAATGATCGTTCGCGCGAAGTCTTTCGACGCGTGGTCGAAGGGTACTTGGCGAATGGTGATCCAGTCGGATCTCGCACGCTGACCCGAGATTTCTCTGAGAAGGTGAGTGCTGCGACAATCCGCAACGTGATGCAGGATTTGGAGTATCTTGGCCTGCTCGACAGTCCCCATGCCAGCGCGGGCCGTGTGCCGACCCAAATGGGGTTGCGGATGTTTGTGGATGGATTGCTCGAGGTCGGAAGCCCTGACGTGGGCGACCGTGCCCAGATCGATGCGACGTTGGGGCGGAATGAAGATGATGTGGCTGGGATGCTCGATCGTCTTGGAACCGCACTCTCCGGTGTCACGCATGGCGCGTCTTTAGTCCTCGCACCTAAGCATGAAGCACCGATTAAGCACATCGAATTTGTATCGCTGTCCCATGACCGCGCTCTTGCGGTTCTGGTGTTCTCTGACGGCCATGTTGAAAATCGCCTGTTTGCACCGCCGCTGGGTCAAACTCCCAGCTCTATGCGGGAGGCGGCGAACTTTTTGAATTCTCTGGTTGAGGGTAAAACCCTGAGCGAGCTTCAGCGCACCATCAAGACCGAGATGAAAAAGCGGCGTCAGGAGATCGACACACTTGCTGCTGAGTTGGTGACAAGCGGGCTGGTGATTTGGGAAAGCGGAGAGGACCAGCCAGAGCGCCTTATCGTACGCGGCCGTGCTAATCTGCTCACGGGAAGTGGCGAGGCGCAGGATTTGGAGAAGGTTCGAAGCCTGTTCGACGACCTTGAACGCAAGCGTGATATCGCTGATTTCCTTGAATTAGCCGAAGATGGCGACGGTGTGCGCATTTTTATTGGCTCTGAGAACAAACTTTTCTCACTTTCGGGTTCCTCTTTGGTGGTTTCCCCATATATGAACTCTGATCGTAAGATCATCGGTGCTGTGGGTGTCATTGGGCCCACACGCCTGAACTATGGACGTATCGTGCCGATTGTGAACTACACGGCGCAACTGGTCGGGAAGTTGATTTCCGACCGGAGTTAGAGGAAAAAAATGGCAGACCCAAACGATTTTCTGGATGATCCCGAAGCCGCAGAAGCAGAGGCCTATGCGGACGAGATGGAAGAAATTGACGAGGACGAACTCGCTCTCGAAGAAGTAATGGCTGAACGCGATCAGTATAAAGACCGCTTTACCCGTGCGCTGGCTGATGCCGAAAATGCGCGCAAGCGGTCGGACAAAGATCGCCGTGAGGCAGAGAATTATGGCGGCTCAAAACTCGCCCGCGATATGCTGTCTGTCTATGACAACATGAAGCGCGCGCTTGAAGCGGCGACCGAGGAGCAGCGCGCTGTGTCTGGTCCGCTCCTTGAAGGGATTGATCTCACCATGCGCGAGCTTTTGTCCGTCTTCAAGAATCACGGGATCGTGTCGGTGACGCCCGAAGTGGGTGATCGCTTTGATCCCAAAGTGCATCAGGCGATGTTCGAAGCGCCGGTGCCTGATACCAAAGCGGGTGATATCATTCAGGTCGCCGCTGAAGGCTTCATGTTGCATGATCGTTTGCTGCGCCCTGCGCAGGTTGGTGTGTCCTCTACACCCCGCTAATTGGGTAATCCTACACTGTACGGGAAGAGGCGGTCAGGTTTTGGCCGCCTCTTTTAGTTTGTAGATAAGGTCCAATGCTTCTCGGGGTGTAAGCTCATCGGGCATTATTTCCCCCATAAGGGTATCAACCGCTGATGCTTTTACCGGCGCAGGAGGTGGCGTTGGTGTCATTGCAAACAGCGGCAGATCGTCGATCAACGTCTTCTGCGTGGCGCCACCCTCCCGCTCACCTTTCTCTAACGCTTCGAGCACAACGCGGGCGCGGGCAATGACTGCGGGCGGGAGGCCTGCAAGTTGAGCAACTTGCACACCGTATGACCGATCCGCAGCACCCTTCTTCACTTCATGCAGGAAGATCACTTCGCCTTCCCATTCCTTCACCGTAACGGTGGCGTTATCGACCCCGTCCAGCTTACCCGCCAAGGCCGTCATCTCATGGTAATGCGTGGCAAAGAGCGCGCGCGCGCGGTTCACATCATGCAGATGCTCTAGGGTGGCCCAGGCGATCGACAATCCATCGTAGGTCGCTGTGCCACGCCCGATCTCATCGAGAATCACCAACGCGCGGTCATCTGCTTGGTTCAGGATTGCAGCCGTCTCAACCATCTCGACCATAAATGTTGAGCGACCCCGCGCCAAATCATCGGACGCACCGACGCGGCTGAACAGTTGGCTTACCAATCCGATATGGGCGGATCGGGCAGGAACATAGCTGCCCATTTGGGCAATCAACGCCATGAGCGCGTTCTGGCGAAGGTATGTTGATTTACCAGCCATGTTCGGACCTGTGAGAAGCCAGATTGCAGCGTCTGTGTCAGCGCTCAAATTACAATCATTTGCTACAAACTGCGCGCCAGATTGCTGAGCCAATGCGCGCTCCACTACGGGATGCCGACCGCCCTGAATGTCGAAGGCGCGGGAATTATCGACTGTGGGTTTGACCCAATTTTCGGACTGGGCCAAATCAGCGAGGGCTGCAGCGAGATCAAGTTCTGCAAGGGCAAAATAGCGGGCTTTAAAATCCCACGTTACGTGCGCTACGTAACGGAGTGGCCGATCTCATCAACGAAGATTCAGAAATTCCGACTGCAAGACCAGATTAACGAGGAACTGAGTCTGAAATAATGTCGCGACGCCCGTCACGGTGTCGGGTCCGCAACACCGATCGCCAGCAGCACATTGCCCGGCATGTGGTTGTACATGCCGTAACCGGAATTGATATAAATCATACCGTCCGCGATTGCAGCGCCGCCACCGCTGAACGAGCCACCACGCGCGACCTCGCCGGAAACAGTCTCGAAGTTCTGCACGGTATCGAGGTCCCACAGTATTTCGCCAGTGTCCGCCGCATGAATTCTCAGGTGACCGTCCAGATAGCCTGCAATGACAGCTCCCGGAATAGCGGCAATTGCTTGCGAAATGCCCGGATCACAGTTTTGCAGGTCACCGCAAGTATCGGGCGCTGCTGCAAACCAGTCAGGTTCGCCGTTTTCGGCATTGACGGCGTAGAGGCCGGGTCTCGGTGGGTCATCCTCACCGTACAAAAGGTCGTCCACCACGTAATACATGTCATTGATGGGCACGTACACACGACGGCCATCGCTGGCCATGCCGAAATGAACACCACCTTGCACTCCACCTCGGCCGAGCTTGGAACTCCACAGCGTTTCGCCTGAATCAGGATCGATGCCCATTGCGCTTCCGGACTTCTGCCCGCCAACAACAACGTCGCGCTCATCATCAAGTGACACCAGTATCACCGACGCGCCGAAATCATAATCGGGCCCATTCTCCACCGGGCAATTGGAATGATCTTCAACGCCCTCGATGAGGCAAGCCATATTCCATGCATCGTTAGCCGTTTGCTGACTGACCCAGAGTTTTTCGCCGCTATCCAGATCGAAGGCCATGACAGCGTCGGAATTTCCGTCGGCGGGTGTCGAGTAGTTTTCGCCGGTACCCACGTACAGACGATTGCGCTCCAGGTCGATCGTCGGGCTGTTCCATATCGGCGCACCGGAAGGACCCAACGTGCGAGTTCCCGCT
>RCNF010001834.1_pt1 | contig 11326 bp, 7 predicted proteins | sample 2041311 | NCBI WGS metagenome assembly RCNF01 (sample SAMN09708228, study PRJNA481090) | Marine sediment metagenome, whole genome shotgun sequencing project. | biome: marine sediment; feature: ocean; material: sediment; isolation source: Sewage treatment plant 2 marine sediment (STP2) ... | reverse complement strand
GCTGTACCTCCTACTTCAGCAATAGTACGATTTAAAGGCGAATCATCTTCACTACCCTTAAAACTTTTTTGATCGTCAATTTTATTTTCAATTCTAACATCAAATTTTAACTCTTCATCTTCTACTGATTCGTTATGAGCATTTGGCTCAATTTCGACTGAAGTTTCTTCAGTATCATCTTCTAACCCATGCGTAATTTTACCATCAACTGTATGTAGCGGTCTCACAATTATTGGATCTATAACTTCAATATCGGCAATATTGGAGGTTGTTAGGTGATGCGTAATTACATCTTCTTTGGTCTCAACTTTCTTTTTTGAAGATAGAGGCAAGTCAAAAGTTAATGTAATTTGATTTTCTTCATCCTCAATTTCTTCTTCAATCAATTCTTCCTTTACAACCACTTGTTTTATTACAAATTCGTCCATTTTTTCGGTGTTAACCTCATCATATTCTACCTCAATTTCATTAACGGTCTCAGAAACACTCTCTTGTTCAACAACTAAATCTTCATTTTCAATTTCCAACGTATGTCTTACTACTTTTTCCTCAACCTGAACATCATTTTCTTCAATTTGAGTGTCTTCTAGATCATGTACAATTTTTTTGGTTTCTGTACTTGTAATTTCCAATTGCTGTTCTTTATTAAAACCCGTTGCAATTACAGTTACAGCAATAGCTTCACCAAGTTCAGCATCATCCCCAACACCCATAATAATATCTACATTGCTTTTTGCTTCGCTTTGAATATAGTCGTTAATTTCACCAATTTCATCAATGGTTATTTCAACATTTCCTGAAACGATCAATAACAGTACGTTTTTAGCTCCATTGATTTTATTATCATTTAATAATGGAGAATCTAAGGCCCTAGTAATAGCCTCTTGAGCTCTGTTTTGCCCTGAAGCGGTTGCTGATCCCATAATAGCAGTACCACTATTAGAAAGCACCGTTTTGGCATCTTTTAAATCAATGTTCTGTGTATAATGATGTGTAATTACCTCAGCAATACCTGATGCGGCCGTTGATAGCACTTCATCGGCTTTAGAAAAACCAGCTTTAAAGCCTAGGTTTCCATAAACTTCGCGTAATTTATTATTATTGATCACTACTAATGAATCAATGTGTTGACGTAGTTTTTCTATCCCTTTTTGTGCTTGTTCATTACGCATTTTACCTTCAAAAGAAAATGGGATCGTTACAATTCCAACCGTCAATAAATCCATTTCCTTAGCGATCTTAGCAATGATTGGCGCTGCACCAGTACCTGTTCCGCCGCCCATACCAACAGTGATAAAAACCATTTTTGCCCGTGAACTAAGCATAGTTTTAATATCATCAATACTTTCCATAGCCGCTTGTTCTCCAACATCTGGATTAGCACCAGCCCCTAACCCTTCGGTTAACGATGCGCCTAGTTGTATTTTTGTAGCTACCGGGCTATTTTGTAAGGCCTGTGCGTCTGTATTACAAATAGCAAAATCAACACCAGTAATACCTTTTTGGTACATATGGTTAACAGCATTACTACCGCCGCCGCCAACACCAATTACTTTAATTACGTTTGATTGATTTTTTGGTAAATCGAATGCAAGATTTTCAAACTCTGTGCTCATAACTTTTTTTCTATAATTTATCTTATATTTTCCTTTAAAAATGTTTTAAAAACATCTTTTTTTTCTATTCTGCGTTATCTAAAAATTCTCTGAATTTATCAGCCCATTTTTCAAAAATTGATTTTCTATCAACCTTTATGTCATTTCCGGATGTCTCAAAAGTTGATCCTCCCTTATTAGCCATTTGACCGGTCAAAGATCTTTCACTTTTCTTTTTTTGATTTAGTCCTTTCATTAGCAATCCTACCGCCGTTGCAAATGATGGGCTCAATAAATCGACATCAGAATTACCAGCTAAATGCTCATTAGGATAACCAATTCTTGTATCCATACCGGTTATGTATTCAACTAACTGCTTAATGTGTTTTAATTCTGCACCACCACCTGTTAAAACAATCCCGGCTATTAATTTTTTCTTTGTTTCATCATGTCCGTAATTTTTTATTTCCAAATAGACCTGTTCTATAATTTCTACAACACGTGCATGAATTATTTTCGAAAGATTTTTTAATGTAATTTCCTTAGGATCTCTTCCTCTTAAACCAGGAATTGAAACAATTTCATTTTCTTTATTTTCACCAGGCCAAGCAGACCCAAATTTTGTTTTAAGCAATTCTGCTTGTTTTTCTATAATTGAACATCCTTCCTTAATATCTTCGGTTATAACATTTCCTCCAAACGGAATTACTGCTGTATGGCGGATAATACCGTCCTTGAAAATGGCTAAATCTGTAGTTCCACCGCCTATATCAATTAGCGCCACTCCTGCTTCTTTTTCTTCCTGACTTAGTACTGCATCTGCAGAAGCTAATGGTTCCAGCGTAATATTTGCCAATTCTAAACCTGCACTTTTAATACATCTACCTATATTTCTTATTGATGAGACTTGACCAACAACAACATGGAAATTAGCTTCTAACCGGCCTCCATACATACCTATTGGAGCTTTTATTTCAGCTTGCCCGTCAACTTTATAATCTTGCGGTAAGACATGGATTATTTCTTCGCCCGGTAACATAACCAATTTATGAACCTGACTGATCAATTTATCAATATCTGCTTCATCAATTACTTCTTCAGAATTAGGCCTGGTAATATAATCACTATGATGTAAGCTTCGAATATGCTGACCTGCTATACCTACAACCACTTCTTTAATTTCAAGGTCTGAAACACTTTCAGCCTCCTCTATCGCTTGTTGAATTGATTGAATAGTTTGTGTGATATTATTAACCACTCCCCTATGAACACCCAAACTTTTAGCGTTCCCAATACCGAGCATTTCAATTTTTCCATACTCATTGGGTTTACCAATCATGGCAACAATTTTTGTAGTACCAATATCTAAACCAACTGCAAAGTTATCTTGTTCCATAATTTTTATTTTGTGCACACAACTTGATTATCATACATCAAGTTTATTTTTTTATAAACATTAGAAGTTTTATCATTTAAATTTTTATGATAAAACACCTTTAACTTTTTAATTTTTTTATCAATTTGTCTTAAATCTCCTAATTCTATAGTTTGATTTCCAACTCTTGATTTCAATATGAACTCCTTTTTTGGAGTTTGTTCAATACCAACAATCTGTTTTTTCAAAAACTCATCTTTATGAATAAGGTTTGCCAGCGTATAAATTTCTTTAGGTATTTCTCCATCAGAAATCCCTTCCACAATCGGAACTCTTGCTGAATAATTTAATGATAATGGCATTTTATTCCCCTTACTGTCAATATAATAAGTACCTTCATCTTGACGGACCCTTGCTATCGGTGTTTTCTGCTTAATTACTGCTCCTAACTCACCATCCACCGATAAAAAAACCTCAGCATTTTCAATCATATTGTTAGAAAGCAAAACTTCTTCTAACTTATTCAAAAGTATATTTTCTTTTGGCTGACTTTTAAGTCCATCATATTTTTGTATTAACAATTTATTAACCATTTCATAAGTTATGAAAAGATTATCGCCATTCTCAAAAATGATATCAATATTATCAACTTTCTTAAGCTTATTTCTACTTGATGAGAACCCATATAGGAATACTAAAAAAGCTATTAATAAAAATGTTTTTATGTAACCAATAAACTTCTTCATACAACTCTATTTAACAAATTATCCCTGACAGTATTTACCAGCTCTCCAATATCTCCAGCTCCGATCATTACCATTACTGTAGCTTTTGATTCAAGTATATTTTCAATTAACAGCTCCTTTGATACTGTTTTTTTTTTATCAAGATTTACTTTATTTAATAACCAGTTTGACGTTATACCTTCCATAGGTTTTTCTCTAGCTGGATAAATATCTAACAATATCAGTTCGTCAAATTTTCCTAAACTTTCTGCAAAATCATCGGCAAAATCTTTAGTCCTACTAAATAAGTGTGGCTGAAATATTACCAATACTTTTTTTTGAGGATACAACTCTTTTACTGCATCAGCAACTGCATTAATTTCTGTTGGATGGTGGGCATAGTCATCAATCAAAACCAAGTCATCCGTTTTAATTTTATACGTAAATCTGCGCTGTACACCCTTAAATGTTAATAAGGCTTTAGCAATGGTTTGGAGTGGAACTCCATAAACATTAACCATTGCCAAAGCCACCACAGTATTTAGCACATTATGTTTTCCTGAAATATTCAGTTCTATATTTTTAATAATTTCTGATGGCGTTTGTACATCAAAAAAATAGGTTCCGTTCTTAATAACAATATTTTTAACATCGTAATCCGCACCTTCTTCAATTCCATATGTAATCCCCTCTATTGGTAAGCCTTTTCTGACAAAAAGATGATCAGAAACTATGTTAGAAAAATCAATAAAAGATTTCTCTAACTCCTGTTTTTCGCCATAAATATCAAGATGATCTGCATCCATAGAAGTAATACAAGCCATGTTGGGTGAAAGCTGTAAAAATGACCTATCAAATTCATCAGCTTCAACAACGCTAATTTTATCTCCCCCAAGAATTAAATTCGAATTATAATTTTCAGAAATTCCTCCTAAAAATGATGTAGCATCTACACCCACCTCCTTTAGAATATGTCCTAAAATAGCTGAAGTTGTTGTTTTACCATGGGTACCTGCAACTGCAAAACAATAAGTGTTTTTAGTGACCTCTCCCAATACTTTGGAACGTTTATTAACATGATACTTGTTATTAATAAAATAGTTCAATTCATTGTGTTCCTTAGGAATGGCTGGGGTATAAACAATTAATGTATTGTTCTTATCAAAAAATTGTTTTGGTATTAAATCAATGTCATCATTATAATGAATCAAAATCCCTAGTTCTTCTAAAGATTTTGTTATTGTTGTTTCTGTTTTATCATAACCGCAAACGTAAAAATTATGTGCATGAAAATAACGAGCTAAAGCGCTCATGCCTATGCCGCCAATACCAATAAAGTAAATGTTATGTATATTTTTTAAGTTCATTTACACCTTTACATTAATTTTTGTGTAGCAAATTTTCAACTTCATTTGCTATATGTTCTGTCGCGTTTGGCAATGCCAATAATTTGATATTTTTACCTAATTCATCCTGTTTTTCCTGGCTTTGCAACAAACTTTCGAATTGTTTTTTAAAATTGCCTAGCTCATTTTCTTTTATTAAAATCGCCGCGTTTTTAGTTTTAACTGCCATGGCATTTTTGGTTTGATGATCTTCAGCCACATTTGGTGAAGGAATAAAAATTACGGGTTTACCAACAATGCATAATTCTGATATAGAGCTTGCACCTGCTCTACTAATAATAATATCTGCTGCTGCATAGGCCAAATCCATTGTGCTGATAAACTCAAAAGTTTGAACCCCTTTAAGTTTTTCAAACTGCCTATACTCATCAAAATAGAATTTACCCGTTTGCCAAATAACCTGTACGTTTTTTTCTACAAGCCAATTAATTTCTCTTTCTAATAATTGATTAATAGCTCTGGCACCTAGACTCCCACCTAAAACCAGTAATGTTTTTTGAGTTGAACTCAGTTTATAATTTTTTTGTGCTTCGATCCTTTTATGAGTAATTTCTAACAAATCCTGACGAACCGGATTTCCTGTTTTTACTATTTTATCAAGCGGAAAAAAGTGTTCTAAACCGTCATATGCAACGCATATTGTGCTGGCCTTTTTACCTAATAATTTATTAGTAATACCAGGATATGAATTTTGTTCTTGCACCAATGTGGGTATTCCCTTTTTTGTTGCCATGTATAAGGTTGGTCCAGATGCAAAACCACCAGTACCAATCACTACATTAGGTTTAAAACTTTTAATGATCTTATTCGCTTTAAACAAACTACTCATTAACTTAAAGGGGAACATTAAATTCTTTAGCGTCAACTTTCGTTGGATACCTGTGATCCATAACCCTTGAATTGGATAACCCGCCTGAGGAACTTTTTCCATTTCCATTCTGCCCTGGGCACCTACAAACAAAAAATTAGCTTCAGAGTTCCGCTTTTTTAATTCATTGGCAATTGCAATTGCAGGATAGATATGTCCTCCTGTTCCGCCTCCGCTTATCAATATGTTAACCGATGGCTTCATGTAATATAGTTAAAGGGTTATCATCATTTTTTTTCTTATCTGCATCTATTTCTTCTTCTCTAACAGCGCTTACACTTAATATGATGCCTATTGCAAAACATGTCATCCAAATAGACGTTCCTCCCGTGCTTATCAAAGGGAGAGGCTGCCCCGTTACTGGAAACAATCCAACTGCGACTGCCATATTTATTAAGGCTTGAAATATAATGGGTATGCCAACACCAAGAACTAATAAAGTGCCAAATATTGATTCCGTTTTGGTAGCAACTATAACAATTCTAAAGAGTAACCCCAAAAATAAAAGGAGCAAAGTAATGCCTCCAATCAACCCAAATTCTTCAACAATAATTGCATAAATGAAATCTGAGGATGATTGTGGTAAAAAGTTTTTCTGAATACTCTTACCAGGACCTTTTCCTTGAATTTCACCAGACGCAATGGCTAGTTTCGCCTTTTCCGCTTGATAATTTTCTTCTTCATCAGGGTTTGAAAAGTGTTCTATTCGGTTTGACCAAGTTTCTATTCTACTATTTTTAATAGCGTCCGGAAAAGCCTTGGCTGTTAATATAAACAAGGCCAATATTAGGATACCAATACCCAGTATAGCACCAATATATTTTACAGGATAACCTCCTAAAAAAGCTATGATTAATACCATTGAAAAGATAATAGCAGTTGTTGAAAAGTTTGCAGGTAAAATAAGTGCTAATACTAAACCTATTGGTAACCATAATTGTAATAGACTCTGTTTAAATTCTATTTTCTTTTCTTTATTTTTTGCCAGGTATCTTGCCAAATACATCATAACAACTACACTGGCTAACGTAGAGGTCTGAAATCCGATACCTACAAATGGAATGCTTATCCATCTACTGGCATTTATACCACTAATAGTATTACCCTGATATAAAGTATAGGCCAATAAAACTAGCACAATGGGAATCAATAAAACAGAAAGACCACTAAAATACCTGTAGGGTATTTTATGTGTCGCATAAATAATAACAAAACCAAGAATTAACAACATAGCGTGTTTGAGCAAGTACCCTAGTGTGGTTCCTTTACCAACAACCCCCACTAGATTGGTACTTGCGCTATACACAGGGAGAAAGGAAAATATTGCCAACACGGCAACAATCGCCCAAATAGTTCTATCACCACTTATATTGCGTAGTATTCTTGTCATTTACAACAGTCTAATTGCATCTTTAAATTGTCTTCCTCTGTCTTCATAATTCTCAAACAAATCAAAACTGGCACAAGCTGGAGACAACAAAACAGCATCCCCTTTTTCTGAAACTTTGTAGGCCACTTTTACAGCTTCTTCTGCACCGGCCGTTTCACAAATAAAATCAACCACATTGCCAAAAGTTTCAATTATCTTAGAATTGTCTAATCCTAAACAAATAATGGCCTTTACTTTTTCTCTTACCAGAGGTAGCAATTCGGTATAATCGTTTCCCTTGTCAACACCACCTACTATCCATATAGTTGGGGTTTCCATGCTTTCTAAAGCATAATAAGTAGCATTTACATTAGTGGCCTTAGAGTCATTAATGTATTGAACGCCATTTATTTTAAGCACAAATTCTAAACGATGTTCAACACTATCAAAATCTTCGAGGCTTTCTCTTAAGGTCCCATTTCTAATGCCTAATAATTTTGCGACCATGGCGGTCGCCATAGCATTTTTTGTATTGTGATTTCCTTGTAATGCTAATGTTGTTATGTTCATTGTAAATATGTTGTTTGGATCAGTTGTTATTATTATGTTATTATCTTTTTTATAAGCTCCCCTACTGACTGTTTTCTTGATTGAAAAAGGCAACAAAATTGCTTTTGTTTTATTATTAATTAACCATTTCGATATTTGTTCATCATCTGCATCGTATATCAAATAATCGTGCTCGGTCTGGTTTTTTGTAATTCTAAACTTAGCATCGATATAATTTTCATATTTATAATCATACCTGTCTAAATGATCAGGTGAAATATTAGTTATGATCGCTATATGAGGTGCAAAATCTTTAATTCCATCTAATTGAAAACTGCTCAACTCAAGCACATAATATTCATAACTTTCTGTTGCTACTTTTAATGCGAAGCTATCACCTACATTACCAGCAACGCCTACATTGAATCCTGCTCTTTTCAAAATGTGATGTGTCCATAAAGTAGTAGTAGTTTTACCATTACTTCCTGTAATTCCAACCACACTTGCCTTCGTAAATTGTGCAGCGAACTCAATTTCAGACAGTACTGGAATATTTCTATTTAGCAAGTCCTGAACCAAGATGACACTATCCGGAATCCCCGGACTTTTCATCACCAAGTCTGCATCTAAAATTTCAGCTTTTGTATGCTTTCCCTCTTCAAAAAAAATATCATTATGTAAAAGAACTTTCTTATATTTTTCATCAATTGTTCCCTTATCAGAAACAAAAACTTTATACCCTTTTTTTTTTGCAAGAATTGCCGTTCCTACACCACTTTCGCCAGCACCCAAAATGGCAATCTTCTTCATTTTATCTCACTTTTAATGTTATGATCGACAACACTGCTAACATGATTCCAATTATCCAAAATCTCGTCACTATTTTACTTTCGTGATATCCTTTTTTTTGAAAGTGGTGATGAAGCGGTGACATTAAAAAAATACGTTTCCCCTCTCCATATTTCTTTCTTGTATATTTAAAATAGGCCACCTGCAAAATCACTGATAAATTTTCTGCCAAAAAGATTCCAGCCAATATTGGTATTAATAATTCTTTGCGCACAGAAACAGCCAAAACAGCAATAATTCCACCAATAGTTAAGCTTCCTGTATCTCCCATAAATACTTGAGCCGGATATGTATTGTACCATAAGAATCCAACCAAACCACCCACAAAAGCACTTATGAAAATGGTCATCTCACCGGAATACGGGATGTACATTACATTCAAATAATTAGCGAATATGATGTTACCTGAGATCCAAGCAAAAACCCCTAATGCCAATACTATAATTGCTGATGACCCTGCGGCTAAACCATCGATACCATCTGTTAGATTTGCACCGTTAGAAACGGCTGTAATTATAAAAACTACTATGAGTGTAAAAATTATCCATGCATATTTTTCATAACCTTCTCCTAACCAACTCACCAAAATCGAATAGTCAAACTCATTGTTTTTAACAAATGGGATGGTAGTTTTTAAGGACTTTTGTTCCTTATCAAATAAAGCGGAAGGGTTTGTTTGAATCTGATTTTCAACTACCGCAACTTCAGCATTAGCAATCTTTTCTTTTATTACTACTTGAGGAGAAAAATAAAGCATCATCCCTACAAAAATTCCTATTGTTATTTGACCTAAGATTTTAAATCGACCTTTTAAACCATCTTTGTCTTTTCTGAATACTTTAATGTAATCATCAACAAAACCGATCAATCCCATCCAAATAGTGGTAACTATTAAAATAATAATGTAGACATTATCTAATTTTGCCAATAATAATACAGGCATAAGAGTCGCTAGAATAATTATAATGCCTCCCATGGTTGGTGTACCTCCCTTTTGAGATTGGCCTTCTAACCCAAGATCTCTTACTGTTTCACCTACTTGAAGACTTCTTAACTTATCAATAATCCTTCTCCCAAAAATGGTTGAGAATAATAGAGAGAGGACAAATGCTAATGCCGACCTGAATGAAATATATTGAAACAATCCGGCCCCGGGAAGCTGATATTGTTTTTCTAAATATTCAAATAAGTAATATAACATGCTTTATCTCTGTTTTTATTTTTGTAATTCTTGTAATGTTTCTGTTATGATCTTAAAATCATCAAAATCGGATCTAACCCCGTTGATCTCTTGATATGTTTCATGGCCTTTGCCTGCTATCAGTAAAATATCTCCCTTTACTGCCAGTTTACTAGCAGTTTTAATAGCTTGCTCCCTGTCTAAAATTGACAAGGTCTTTTTATAATTTTGGGGTTCAACACCTGCTTCTATATCTTTAATAATCGTTTCAGGATTTTCAGTTCTTGGATTATCAGAAGTAAAGATGACTTGATTAGAAAGTTCAGAAGCGATATGCCCCATTTTAGGTCGTTTATCCTTGTCTCTATCGCCACCACATCCTATAACCGTTATGACTTGCTCATTATGAGTTCGTATAGTATTAATGGTTTCTAGTACATTCTTTAAAGCATCTGGGGTATGTGCATAATCAACTATCGCCGTTATACCACTATCAGAAATTATATGTTGAAAACGCCCGCTTACACTTTCTAACTCACTTAACAATCGTAGATTTTCTATGGGTTCAATACCTAATATATCTGCCGTTCCATAGATAGCCAGTAAGTTATACGCATTAAATGTTCCGATTAACTTTGACCACACTTCATTATTATTGATATTCAGCAATAGTCCGTTAAATTGATTTTCTAAAATTTTAGCTTTATAATCAGCGACCGTTTTTAAAGCATAGGTGAATTTTTTAGCTTCGGTATTTTGAAGCATTACCAGACCATTTTTATCATCAATATTAACCAATGCAAAAGCTGACTTCGGTAATTGATCAAAAAACAATTTTTTTACATCGCGGTATGTGGCAAAAGTGTCGTGATAATCTAGATGGTCATGAGATAAATTCGTGAATACGCCGCCGGCGAAATGTAAGCCTTCAGTTCTTTTTTGATGGATTCCGTGGGAACTTACTTCCATAAAGCAATATGTAATACCACTTTCAACCATCAATTTTAAATACTTGTTTATTGTAATTGAATCTGGCGTTGTATGTGTTGCAGGAAACTCCTTAGTATCTATAATGATCTTTACCGTTGACAATAGGCCAACTTTAAACCTTGCTTTTTTAAATTGCTCATATAACAAGGTTGCTACCGTTGTTTTACCATTAGTTCCTGTTATCCCTACTAATTTTAATTTCTGAGAAGGGTTGTCAAAAAAATTATCCGCCATAACGGCCAATGCCTCTTTAGTATCCTTAACCACTATGTAGGTGATACCTGGTTTTTTACTCTTTGGAATAACTTCACACACTATGGCAGACGCACCCTTTTCAGACACAGATGAAATAAATTTATGACCATCTGTAATGACACCGGTTAAGGCAACAAACACATCTTTTTCAGTAATTTTACGTGA
>RCNF010001832.1_pt1 | contig 11329 bp, 12 predicted proteins | sample 2041311 | NCBI WGS metagenome assembly RCNF01 (sample SAMN09708228, study PRJNA481090) | Marine sediment metagenome, whole genome shotgun sequencing project. | biome: marine sediment; feature: ocean; material: sediment; isolation source: Sewage treatment plant 2 marine sediment (STP2) ... | reverse complement strand
TTCTTCTTGTCTTTAATACGACGTTTCCAAAAGGCCATCACGCCATCCTTGCCGAAAGAAATTTGGACAAGCGCCCAGCCTTCACTTCCCCGGTTGTTTAGAATATCAGTCAAGATTCTTGTCTGATCTTTCGAGACTTCATCAATACCGCATTGGCCAGACTCAGAACAAAAATAGATGACCTTATCAAAGGTATCCGCTGAATGCCGGGTAATTTCATATTCAAAACGTTCCATACAGCCTCCTTGCTCATCCTTTTTGCAATGAACTTATACCCTATATTCCGTACTATAATAATTTTATGTTGTCTCTTAGCTGGGCTATTTCAATGCCAAGACTGACACATTGCTTTCCTCCCATACACAATTCAGCGTCCCCGTCTTCGAGAAATGTTCTGAGTTCGTGATGATCCTTTTTCAGGTCCACTACCCATGCTTTTTGTTCTTCATCATACTCTACACTTACGTCGATTCCGCATTCTCCGATATCCGGATATAATGCTGTGATTTTTTTACACAATTCATTTTTTTCATACATGAGTTAATACTCCTTTTTTTAGTATCCATTGCAAAATTTTGGTTATAGTTTTATTGTAGTGCAGATTATGACTTTGTCAAATCGATACTTCTTGATGATCTTTTTTATCACTCCCCAATCTTGACGGTTTCGTAAAAAGTTCAAATTCAAGGCGTGCAAATTTTGTATCATCGGCTATCCGCCGGTCCCGTGGGGAGTGTACTTGCCCTGCGTTGAGTGATTACGCAATGCAGCACAACGCAGTAGATGGGACTTTTTGCGACGCCATCAAAATTGTGCGTTACTATTTTATCTAAGCACCAGGAGTTTTCTCCTGGTTTACAGGGATAGTAGTAACCGGTACCGGAGAATTTTTTAAAACTTTTTCAGTGACACTTCCAAAGCGAAAAAGCCCCTTTTCCCCTTTACTTGCCATCACCACCAGATCAACCTTTTCTTTATCAATAAGTCTTAAAATTTCTTGCGCCGGATCGCCGATGGCGATGTGTTTAATGTACAGGGGGCAACCTTCCAAATATTTTGCGCAAATTTGATTTAGGCGTTTATTGGCCGATTTGTCTGCCCATTGCATTAGTTTGTTGATATGGTCCATGTCAAAATCTCCGTACCATGATTCGTGATGGGCAATGTCTTCGATAACGTAAAGCACGTGAATTTCCGCCCCGTATTTCATGGTCAACGATGCAACATAAGGCAAAGCCTTTTGTGCGCTGCTTGAAAAATCCGTCGGCCACAGTATCTTTTTTACTTCCACTTCAGTTTGATTTGCTTCCATGACAAACCTCCTTTTTCTTACATTACTTGAGAATGATTCAAGAAACAAACTCCTTCATACAATAACAACTATGAGGTAGTTGTAAAGTTTCTTGAAATTAAAAGTATGCTTAAACAGGGCCAATCAACGCAAAGCTTATGCAAAAGATTTACCCTGTTGTGTCTCACTTTGCGAAACCATCAATTTTAAGGGCATGCCTATTCCTATAATCTGATTAGGTTTATTGTTATTTTGAAGACATGATTCGGGTTAAAAGGGCCAGAATTTATTATCAAGCCAAACTTTTTCTCTTAAAGCTTTGTCGATATCAAGAAGCAGGCTCAGATGCTCGCGTTCCCAGCGCACAAGCCATTCATATAGGGCCTTGGCTTCTGGATCGGATGTAGTTTCCGCACTTTCGGAGTAAAGTTTGACGGCCCGTTCCTCCATTGATATCGCTGCAGAGATTGCGGCGGCTTCAAAACCGGCGGCAGAGATTTTCTCCTTGATTTCCCGGGTTAAAACCTTTGATGCCACACTACTGGTGTCTGTATAATTGTGAGTGCCGGGGATGAACTTTTTCTCTTGGCGATAAGACTTGAACTGTTCAGACAGCGTATGGATATGTTTTTGTTCTTCCTCCGCCATGGTTTCAAAAACATCCCGTATGGCCTTATTTTCAGTCTGTTCCGCAATATTTTGATAAAAAGCCTTGCCTCTTCTTTCCAGCAAAATCGCCTGCTTTAGTATCTCAAGGGTAGTGTTCTCTTCCATAGAATTCTCCATTTCAAAGTTGTTCATGTAAGTATTTCCGTGTTAGATTTTATATGACAGATTTCGTTCGCAAGCTTCACCCAATCTAACACCAATTTCACACATTAATTACCACCGGCAAAAAATCCTTAATAAAATGCTTCAGAACCTCTGTTCCACCTTGCCCCTAAAAAGACAATATTCCATGTATGTCTCCAATTTCACGCCAACATGAGTCAAAGTCACTGCTACCAAGAATCTGCTCATCACCCATAATGCGGGAGGCTTTGGACCGCAGCGCCTTTAGGGTGACTTAGTGCCTTGATTTTATTGAAATCTAAAAAATCAAACTGTCAAAGATCAGTTAGAATTTGTCGTAGGCTATCATCTCAGGTTCAACTCCCAGGCTGTCGAGCATATCTTCAATTGTATCGACCATCATGGGTGGACCGCAGAGATAATATTCAATTTCCGTTGGATCTTCATGTTTGCTGAGATAATTGTCATACAGATACTGGTGAATATAACCGGTCATCCCGCTCCAGTTATTTTCCGGTTTTGGCTGGGATAGAGCGACATAGAATGAAAAATTATCAAATTTCTTTTCCAACTCCCTGAATTCTTTTTCAAAAAACAGTTCCAATTTTGATCTTGCTCCGTACCAGAAAGTGGTTTTGCGTTTTGTTTCCAGCGTGTTAAGCTGGTGAAGGATGTGACATCTCAAAGGCGCCATGCCGGCACCGCCTCCGACAAAGCACATCTCTTTCTCTGTCTCTTCTACAAAAAATTCTCCATAAGGTCCGCTCAAAGTAATCCGGTCACTAGGTTTCAAGTTGAAAATATAGGATGATCCTGCACCGGGCGGTGCTTCTGAAACCCCGGGCGGGGGTGTGGCAATCCGGATCGTAAATTCTAAGATATTCTTTTCGCTTGGAGGGCTTGCAACGGAATAGGCTCTGAAAACCGGTTCTTCTATTTTCGAACGTAGCCCCCAGAGATCGAAGGCATCCCAGTCAGGTCTAAACCGTTCGGCAACCCTGGTCCTGAATTCTAACAACGAAAGCTCGTGCTCAGGAATATCGATCTGAATATAAGCCCCGGCTTTGAAGTCGAGTTCTTCACCAGAGTCGAGTTGTATCACCAGTTCCTTTATAAAAGTTGCAACGTTGTCGTTAGAAACTACTGTGGCATTGTATTTTTTTACATTGAAGATTTCTTCCGGCACCCGAATCTTTAAATTTTCCTTTACTTTTAGCTGGCAGGCCAGACGGACATTTGCTTTTTTCTCCCCTCTGGTAAGGTGGGCAAGCTCGGTGGGCAAAATACCCATTCCACCTTCTTCCACCACGCACTTGCAAGTTCCACATGAACCTCCGCCGCCACAGGCCGATGGGATAAAAATCTCATTTTCGGCAAGAGCGGACAAAAGTGTATTTCCTCCCGGGACCTTCAGGCTTTTTCCCTCGTCATCATTAATGATAATAATACAGTCATCCTTTTTCACCACTTTGGCTTCCACCAGCAGAATCAGCCCTATAAGGATGAAGATAATAGATCCAAACACTGTAATGCTGATAACGTAAATCATAATGTTATTCCGGAAAAAAGCATAAACGCCATGGCCATAAGGCCGGTCACAATCATGCTTATACCAAAGCCTTCAAGCCCTTCAGGAACATCTGCATATCTTAGTTTTTTTCTTATCCCCGCCATTGTAACAATAGCAAGCATCCATCCCATGCCTGAACTCGCCCCAAAAACAACAGATTCCATAAAATTATAATCGCGTTCTACCATAAAGAGGGACGTGCCAAGAATTGCACAGTTTACCGCGATCAAGGGGAGGAAAACACCAAGGGCCATATAAAGGGGGGGCGAATACCTGTCGATAATCATTTCCAGAGCCTGAACTATAGCCGCGATAACAGCGATAAAGATAATAAATTTTAGAAAGCTAAGATCAGTCAAAGGCAAGCCGGCCCAGGCAAGAGCTCCGGGCGCCAGCAGATAATGATAGACCAGCCAGTTTATCGGCGTTGTAATGGAAAGTACAAAAGTTACTGCAAACCCCAATCCCACAGCAGGTTCCATGTTGCCGGAAATCGCAAGAAAAGAACACATTCCGAGAAAATATGCCAGAAGGATATTGCCGACAAAAACAGAATTTAAAAAGATACTGATGAGGTTTTCCATAAGTTCATTCTTTTGAAACTGTTTTCTGGAGCCATACAATAAGTCCGATTGCAATGAAAGCGCCGGGCGCTAAAACCATAAACCCCATATTTTCATATCCTGCCGCATAAAAAGCATTGGGAATCACTTGAAATCCAAAAAGTTTTCCGGCACCTAAAAGCTCCCGCAGAACCGCCACCGTTATCAGGATCTGGCTATAGCCGAGCCCGTTGCCGATGCCGTCGAGCAGGGAAAGAAGCGGTGGATTACCCAGAGCATATGTTTCTGCTCTGGCCATGATAATGCAGTTTGTAATAATAAGCCCCACGAAAACCGACAACTGCTTGCTGATATCATAAAGAAAAGCTTTGAGAACCTGGTCTGCAAAAATCACAAGGGTTGCAATGATAGTGAGTTCAACGATGATACGAATATTTCTGGGAATCAGCTTGCGTATCAGTGAAATTGATAGATTGGAACAAGCCATGACAAAAGTCAGTGCAAGGCCCATGACAATGGCGGTCTTTAACTGAACGGTTACCGCAAGAGCAGAGCATATCCCCAGAATTTGGCCTGATATCGGGTTGCTTTCCCAGATCGGGTTAAAAAATACCTTAAAGGCTTTGGTTCGGGTTATCTTCATTTTATCTCATTTTTTCTAAATCTTTCAGAAAGAGGTTCATATTCAATAAGTGTTCGTTTTAAGCCGGCAGATAAAAATTTGCCGGTCATAGAAGCGCCGCTGATGCCGTCCACAAAGTTTTTATGTCTACTTGTCGGTATCCTCCCTTGTACTGCTCCTTTGGCAATGGTAATTGAAACAAAATTACCCTTATCGTCCATGATTTTTTTGTCTGCAAAGTTTTTCTGAAACCATCTTTTTTCGATTTCTCCACCAAGACCGGGGGTTTCCTGATGACTGTAAACTGTGAACCCTGAAATCGTCGTCCCGTCATTCTTTATGGCCAGATATCCTGCAATTTTTCCCCACAGTCCCCGGGAATGAACCGGTATAATATAAGCTTGTATCTTCTCCTGTTTGACATAAAGATAGACCGGCAGATCATTTTCACCTTTTTTTTCTTTTGGAACGAGCTTCCCTTGGAAATCGATCCACATCTTTTTTATATGGTCCGCGTATAATCCGGAAACTGTTTCGAGTGAAGGTGCTTTTTTATCCTCGATCAGACCGATAGACTTTAAAATATTCTTCTGCTTGTCAAAGGCGATGTTTCTAAGTTGATATTCCCTGAGCCCGGTGGATGCCAGCGTCAACAGGCTGCCGCATACAATGCTCAACACCACTGCAAATAAAATTGATTTGATATGGCTAGACATTGGGCACCCTTTTTTTCAGCCTGAAATTAATTTCAAAATAATCCAGCAGGGGAGAAAACAGGTTCATAAAGAGAATCGCCAGCATGACCCCCTCGGGAAATGCCGGATTGAAGATGCGTATCAATACCGTCAGAAAACCGATTGCGAAACCGTATATCCATTTTGCAGTATTCATTCCGGGCGCAGAAACCGGATCGGTGGCCATGTAGATTATCCCGAAGGCAAACCCGCCCATTACCAGGTGGTAAAGCGGATGCAGTGCAAGCATCGGCACGGTGGAATTACCAGAAACAAGGCTCATAATATATCCCGGATATGCAGCAACCAGCACTCCCAGAACACCTCCGATCATTATTCTGTAACTTGCTATACCGGTAAAGATCAGCAAGCACGCCCCGATCAAGCACATTAGCGTTGAAGTCCCACCAATACTACCCGGGTATAAACCGAAAAAGAGTTTGGGAAACGTAAACCCAGCTTTGGCCAGCAAAGATTCTATAAAGGAAGCAGTCCCTTGAACTGCGGAAACCGCAAGGGGTGTCGCCCCGCTGAATGTATCGACTCCTGAAGAATTTACATTGCTGACCACCGTCCATACCGCTCCCCCTGTCATCTTTATGGGATAGGCAAAAAACAGAAACGCACGTCCGGTCAATGCTGGATTTAAAAAGTTTCTTCCGGTTCCACCGAAGAGTTCCTTGCCGATAACCACTCCGAAAGAGATGCCTATGGCAACCTGCCAGAGTGGAATCGTTGGTGGAAGAGTAAGGGGAAATAACAGGCCGGTAACCAGGAAACCTTCACTTATGGAGTGCTTCCTAATGGATGCAAACAAAATTTCCCAGAAAAATCCCACAACATAGGAAACAATAATAACCGGCAGTACGATCCGTAGCCCTTTGAGGAAAACCGCTATAAAAGTAACAGGGAGTCCGGAAGCTATGTTCGACTGAAATCCTGTATTGTAAATGCCGAAGAAAAGCGGCGGAATTAGAGCTATAATAACCATGCTCATGAGGCGTTTTAGATCAAGGCTGTCACGCACATGGGCGTCTTTTTTCGTTACAATGCCCGGTATAAAGAAAAAGGTTTCAGTTGCCTCAAAAATAGGATGGAGTTTTTCAAATCTTCCGCCTTGGGCAAAGTGCTTTCGTTTAGAATCGAAAATCTTCTTTAGAAACTTCATAATTACAACTGTTCAAGATAACATGCTTTTTTTGTATTTTTCATAACATTGCACAGTTCCAGTTTCGACGGGCAAACATAGGTACAAAGACCGCATTCCACACAGTCCAGCAAGCCGTGATCAATGGCTTCCTCTATTTCATCAACCAGTATGCACTTGTAAGTAAACTGGGGCAAAATATCTACAGGACAGACTTGGGCACAGAATCCGCAATTGATGCAGGCCCGCTCTTCACCATGACAGTTGCAGTCCATGGGCAAAGTCGATTTATTTAAAAAGGATAAAAAAGCTCTGGATCGGCTGGGTTTTTTAAATCCCGGTCTTGCAAACCCTAAAAACTCCTTTTCGCCACCTTCGGGAATCAGCACCAGGGACGTTTCGTAAAACCCCATATAAGAATCTTTGCCGCCTTTATAACCTTTGAAAATTCCGCCCACAATATGTCTGGCTTTTTCTGTTTTGTCCGTACGGCCTTTGGTAAGATGATTCAAAGGAACACCAATTCTGGTCAGAAGATGCTTTTTCCCCCTGACCAGGGCTCCACCTATGACAACAGTTCTTTCCACAGGGTATTTACCGGTTTTAAAGAGCATCGCCAGAAGCAAAACATCCTGACCGCTGATATACCAGGCCCTATTTTCGTCTGGACTTTTTTTAATATGATAGAGTAACACTCCCGGATCATCTGCAGGATAAACTCTTTCACAGATGTGGGTCACATAGCTGTTTAATTGATCTAAAACAAAAGAACGATTCTGAGATGTACTTATGAAAAGTTTTTCAGATAATTTTTGTAAAATTTTTATCCCAAATTCAAACAGTTCAATTTTCCCTTTTAAATAAACTTCCGGCGTGGGCTGAAAAGGCTCGTTTGTATCCAGACTGACAATGATAGACGGAGGAATAGAGTCAGGGGCTGCAATATCACGAAAAGGAAGTTCTCTAAACAAAGGCCAGAGTCCTCCGGTCATTATAGCTTTTACAAGCATTTGTCTTTCTATATTTTCAACCTGTGCTTCATTGAAGATTGGAAAAGTTTCATAGCCCTCGTCTTGATCCAGTTCCACGACGATTTTTTTAATTACCCTACGCGGGCCGAAATCAATTTTAGTGATTCTGCCTCCACCCGGTGATAGAAATACGAGATCCGGATTTCGCTTGTCTTCAAAAACAAGGGAGCCCACCTTAACTTGATCGGCCACTTTAACTTTCAGACGGGGTTTTACAAATGGGATCCTTTCCGGCAAAAGAGCTACGCTGGTCGGCCTCCCTAATTGTTCAAGCTCATGAGAAGGTTCACCGGCAATGTTAAGTTTGTAGCCTTTTTTAGTGCGAATGGAAATCATCTGTTTGTCTGTTAACTAAAGAAACCTTTGAAAAATGTTAATTTTTGTTCAAGGCCAAGGAAGGCGAAAATTTTAACCACAGCAAGCTCGAGTTAAAAAAAACTTATATCATAAAAACGCAAAAAAGTGAAATATCAGTGGTTTTTTTAAATAATCGGGCACAATTTCTAATTTATCGGGCTTTGTCTCGAATGCAAAGAAAAAGAATTCGCACAACTGACTGTTTACAAACCTTCTATTATGCAACTTGTGTCACGATACACCTGTGTATCATATCTAAAATATGAGACGTTTTTTTAACTCTGTGCCGTGCTTTTCATCCCTCGATCATCTTATGTGAATAATGAAACCTTCAATAAATTATGTCGTTATTCATTGTTCTACCTGCTTTTTATACGATAATATCGCTTTATTCAATATGATTCAGTTTTTTATTATTGTTTCATAAAATCTGGCACGAATTTTGATTTATTTTTAATTTGTCTATTACAAAAACACGAAAAATACAGTTTTCGTTCAGGCACTAAATAGTGTCTGAACGAAAAGTCCGTTCAGACATAATTTTGAATGTTTAATTTTAAATGTTCAATTGGGAAAAGGAACAACTTCAATATGTTAATAATTCCAACCCTGAATGGAAAAAACAAATTTCGGGGATTTTGTTCAGGCACTAAATAGAAAAATGAATAATATCCAATCTATTTCAAAAAAGTCTCCGGTCAACCCCGATAAATGGGTGGATCGGTATGGAGATTATCTTTACAGGAAAGGGCAATGGAAAATCAAGCCGGTCAAATGGAATGCAGATCCTCAAAAACTTATTGAACAACAGGAATTTATGAAAGTTTTGCATGACTGTTTGTCCCAGCTTTCCCAACGTCATGCCAATGCTTTTATTCTCAGGGAAATTACAGGGGAAAAAGTTAAAGAAATTTGTAAGATTCTTGATATTACGCCGACTAATTGCTGGGTGATTCTTTATCGGGCCCGCATGTATTTGCGGCGATGCCTTGAAATATCCTGGTTTATCGATGAAACGTATGATGAATTTTCATGAAGCACTGGATGTTCAATTGCAAAAAAGTGACACGCATGGTATCTGATTCCCTGGATCATAAACTTCCCCTTTACCAGCGTTTTGGGATCAGAATACACCTGATGATGTGCAAGCTTTGTTCTCGTTACAAAGATCAGTTGCTTTTGATGCGTAAAATAATCGGCCCTAAAATGATGGATAAAAAAGAAACGGATTTATCCATAAAGCTTTCTTCAAAAGCACGGGAACGAATAAAAAGATTAATGCAAAACAGTCGTAATGAAGTTTCCTGATACAAAAATATGAATTATATATGGAAAATGATGCAATGAGAAAAAAAACAGTTAAGGATATTATGACACCACTTTCCGAATTTGGAACCATCGGAATGGAAGCTAATCTTTATGAAGCAGCCCAGGCACTTGAAAAGGCGCAAAAGGAATATGAGCAGGGAATCAATCGTCATAGAATTCTTCTTATAACTGATGAAAAAGGCTGCGTTGTGGGGAAAATAAGCCAGCTTGATATACTTCGAGCTCTGGAACCAAAAGGCAAGCAACTTGCCGATTCAAAAGCCTTGTCTCGTTTCGGCATAAGCTCCCAGTATTTAAAACCCATGGTGGATCAATACGGTTTTTGGGACAAACCATTGATCGATATTTGCAAAAATTCGGGTGAGCTGAAAGTAAAAATGCTGGTATGCATTCCGGCTGAAGGTGAGTATGTCAAAGAAGATGCTTCTTTGACGAAAGCAATCCATCAGCTTGCGCTGGAACATCATCAATCATTGTTGGTTACAAGAAGAGAAAAAATTGTAGGGATATTAAGGCAAACGGATATGTTTAAAGAGGTTGTCAGAACACTGACTGTCTGTTATCTTTAATGGTTTCGTAAAAAGTCCAACTTCTGCGTTGTGCTGCATTTCGTAATCATTCAACGTACAATCAGTACGCCTCATGATTACGAAACTTGCACGCCTTGAATTTGAACTTTTTACGAAACCGTCTAATTTGAACTTTTTACGAGTTCATCATCTTTAAATCGATGGATTGAACAAATAAGATCTGGTTTATGGCAAATGCTTTCTTAGCCAATATGGATAATAATTTAGAAATTAAAAAATATATTTTTCTCTTTTCAGGATTATTGCTTTTTATTATTATTTACTATTCGCCGCCCTGGCCCGATGCTGTTGATCCCGTCGGAAAGCATTTTCTGCTCAGCAGGGAAGGGAAAGGTGCTCTGGGAATTGCTTTGCTTGCGACCACGTGGTGGGTTTTCGAAGTAATTCCAGTAGGGGTAACCAGTCTTGCTATCGGCGTGCTTCAGGCACTTTTTTTTATCCGGCCGGCCAGGAAGGCGTTTACAGATTTTATGGATCCTTCCGTAATGTTTATTTTTGCCTCCATCGTCATCGGCATTGTATTTACAAAAACTGGATTAACCCGCCGAATGGCCTATAAAATGCTGATAAAAGTTGGCAACAAAACCAGCATGATATATCTTGGCTGTTTTGTTTTAACCGCGGCTTTGAGCCATATTATGGCCCATACCGCTGTTGCTGCAACCATATATCCTTTGCTTGTATCCATATACGAGCTTTATGGCGAAGGAGAAAAATCAACGAAATTCGGTAAGGGTCTGTTTATAGGGATGGCTTACGTGGCTGGAGCGGGAAGTATTATCACCCTTTTAGGAGCCGCCCGGGGCGCTGTTGCAATCGGTTTTTTTAATGATGTAGTGGGAAGGGATGTTACTTTTTTTCAGTTAAGCTACTATATGTTCCCTGTGGGATGGCTTATGGTGTTTTTGTTGTGGGGATTTTTTATGCTTTTTTTCAAGCCTGAAAAAAAGCAGATTCCCGGTTTGAGGGAAAAAGCGGTTCAGCTCAATGCTGAACTTGGACCTGTTACCGGAAAAGAGATTATATCCCTTGTAATCATTTTCGGCTGTATCCTTTCCATGTCTTTACGCTCTTTTATTCCGGCATTTAAGTCCCTGGACAAAGCAGCCATTATCTTAACATCAACAATCCTGTTTTTTGTCACAGGGATCCTGGATATCAGTGATCTTGAAGATATTCCGTGGAACATAATTCTTCTTTTTGCAGGTGCCATGAGCATTGGTTTTTGTCTATGGGAAACAGGGGCCGCCAGATGGCTGGCCGTCGAATGGTTGATGATATTTCATAAATCGGGCTGGTTCGT
>RCNF010001831.1_pt1 | contig 11329 bp, 8 predicted proteins | sample 2041311 | NCBI WGS metagenome assembly RCNF01 (sample SAMN09708228, study PRJNA481090) | Marine sediment metagenome, whole genome shotgun sequencing project. | biome: marine sediment; feature: ocean; material: sediment; isolation source: Sewage treatment plant 2 marine sediment (STP2) ... | reverse complement strand
GGTAGAAGACGAAATTATTAAGCCGCATAAATTTGGACCCTGCAAAGGCATCTCAAAAGGTGTTCTGAATGCTGAAACAGCCGAAGATATTATAGATATTTTAAAAGACCCTAAAAACCCTAAAGGTATAGAGACAATAAGAAAAGAGATGAACGCGCATAAAAGAGTCATCAATAAAACCGACAAAAGAATTCAACTTGTAGCTTACGAAGGCGGTCATCATCTTGCATTAGCCAATCTTGGCAGGAATCAAAGAAAATATTTTGATAATCATCCGGAATTGAAAGTCGAAAAATTAGCATTATTTAAAGATGCCATTCAACACTCAGGTATGGGTTATATTACCAAGGACTTGTACAAAGCCTGGTTAGAAGAAGGCGGCAAGCAGTTTAATAACTTTTATATGCCGCAGTCTTTTCATGAGTGGGGCAGTTTAGGGCTTAGCCTTTCCCTTTCAGACATGGGGACATCTAGATACTTGGCGGCATCAGAGTATGCGCCTATTTTTGAGCAGAGAGAAGCTGCTGCTAACACCGTAACTAAAAAACCTATAAAGTAAATCAGAGATAATACAGAGTGATATTTTTTTATAATAACTAAGTCACCCCCCTACTTTTAAGCTATTTTTTTTAGTTTAAAAAAACTCATTAAGTATTACCTAATATCCTTAGGGATAATACCGTTCTAACCCTTACTAGATAGGGTTATTACCTCGTTTTTAGCTTACTATTCAACAAGAATTCAATTGATTTAGGTCATATATAAGTATTTCCTTCACATTTTAACCTTTGTTAAATATTAGAATTCGATTGAATATCATATATTTGTGACGTCAAATTAGTTTTACTTATGCATTAAAACAAAATACGGATGGAGTTTAATACAGAAATTCCACTGTAAATGATAGGGTTTTGCTACAATGGCGAATTGATTTTTATCAATGAGTTGAGTTTACTACTGTTCTTTAGGAGCTATAAAAATGTTTATTACGACCAATCCGTTCGCGCAGTTAAATGCCGAATCCCCTGAAATTTTCACCCCCGGCCTTATGCAAGGCTACGTCATTTTGATGATTCTTCTTGTTATCGGTGGCACCCTGTTTGATGTTTGGCATAAAAAGAGTGCAAAATACTTTTTTGATAATGCTGAGAGAGCAAAGAAAAAAGCAACACGCCAACTTGATAGTGGCGAGAAACGTGGTCTTTTAGTGAAAACGATTACTAATGAAGTACTAACGTCTTCTGAGTTTTCTAACCAAAAACGTAGACTTTCACACTTAATGTCTATGTATGGCTTTATTATCTTCGTTGTTGCTACAGCAGTGATGATTTTTGGCTACTCAGATGCAGGCAATAATACTCCAGCGATCTGGCCTATCTTATGGCACCTTGGCGCACTTAGTTTAGCAGTTGGTGGTTATTGGTTCTGGTTTGCGATTCGTGTAGATGTTGCCGCAGAAGGCAAGCCATGGCACAAGATTGCTCCTAAAGCAGATATGTTCATCCTGTCATTGCTTGCTATGAGCACTTTCGGATTACTTTGGTCTATTACTAACGGCCTTGGTATTTTCTTCGTACTATTCATTATTGCTACTACTTTCTTATTCGCTGGTGTAATTTGGTCTAAGTTCGCACACATGTTCTTCAAGCCAGCTGCTGCTTACCAGAAGAAACAAGTTTGGGCAGACGGAAGTCGTGAAGGCTTACCTGATATGCCTGATCTTTCTGATGCTGCTATTCACGAGAGATTCCCAGACATTCCTACCTATATGGGTAAAAACCCACCGAATATGGGCGCAGGAATTAGACGCGAAGCTGCTAAACATTATTAATACTGATTAATTAATCATTTATTAATTTTTAATTAATTACAAATTTAAAGAGGATTTATTATGCCAACTTATGTACATATGACCCGCTGTGATGGCTGTGGTGAGTGCGTTGACATCTGTCCATCAGATATCATGCATATCGACACAGACATCAGACGCGCTTACAACATTGAGCCTGATATGTGTTGGGAGTGTTACTCCTGTGTTAAAGCTTGCCCACACAATGCTATTGATGTTCGTGGTTACGCAGATTTCACACCACTAGGAAGTTCTGTTCGCGTACGTCGTGATGAAGAGAAAGGTGTTATCGCCTGGAGAATCATCTTCCGTAACGGAAAGAAAGACTGGGATCTAATCGCTCCTATTACAACTAAGCCTTGGGGGACTGGATTTGACGATTTAAGTACCGTTCCTGCGCCAGAAGACAGCATGCGTAATAGTCACTTACTTTATAAAGAACCTAAGTATGTTCGTTTTGACGAAGGTGGATTGCACGACCTAAAAACCAATAAATTGGTAATGAAAGAAGGAGTTTACTACTAATGGCTTCATATAAGACTGTTGTTGAAGACAACATAGACGTTCTTGTCGTTGGTGCTGGTTTAGGTGGCACAGGTGCTGCTTTTGAAGCTAGATACTGGGGCAAAGATAAGAAAATCATTATTGCTGAAAAAGCAAACATTGACCGTTCTGGTGCTGTTGCACAGGGTCTTTATGCGATTAACTGCTACATGGGTACGCGTTTCGGCGAGAACAATCCAGAAGATCATGTACGTTATGCACGTATGGACTTAATGGGAATGGTTCGTGAAGATTTGCTGTTTGACATGGCTCGTCACGTAGATTCGGCTGTTCACCAGTTCGAAGAATGGGGTCTACCCATTATGCGTGATGAAAAAACGGGTAATTACCAGCGCGAAGGCCGTTGGCAGATTATGATTCACGGTGAATCATACAAGCCAATAGTTGCAGAAGCAGCTAAGAAATCAGCAGATAAAGTTTACAACCGTATCTGTGTTACTCACCTTCTAATGGATGACAACACTGAAAATCGTGTCGCTGGCGCTGTAGGTTTCAATGTACGTACTGGTAACTACCACGTATTTAAATCTAAGACTGTTGTTGTTGGTGCTGGTGGCGCTTCTAATATATTTAGACCTCGCTCAGTAGGTGAAGGCGCAGGTCGTGTTTGGTACGCACCATGGTCATCTGGTTCTGCTTACGGCTTAATGATCGAAGCTGGCGCGAAAATGACACAGATGGAAAACAGAATCGTATTAGCTCGTTTTAAAGATGGTTACGGTCCTGTTGGCGCTTATTTCTTACACCTTAAAACCTATACTCAAAATGGTGCTGGTGAAGAATATGAGTCAAAATGGTTCCCTGCTCTATCTAAGATGGTTGGTAAAGAATACTTAGATACTGAAGGACAGCATTTATCTCACAAGCCAATCCCAACGTGTTTACGTAACCACGCATTCATTAACGAAGTTAATGCAGGTCGTGGTCCGATTTACATGGTTACAACAGAAGCTTTCCAAGATCCGCATTTAGAAGAAATCGGATGGCACAACTTCTTAGGAATGACTGTTGGTCAAGCGGTTCTTTGGGCTGCAACTGACGTTGATCCAAAATACGAAAACCCTGAGCTTACAACTTCTGAGCCTTACGTAATGGGTTCTCACGCTACTGGTTGTGGCGCTTGGTGTTCAGGTCCTGAAGATATTTCACCAGATGAGTACTTCTGGGGTTATAACCGTATGACTACGGTTCAAGGTCTATTCGGCGCAGGTGATGCTGTTGGTGGAACGCCTCACGCATTCTCATCAGGTTCATTTACTGAAGGTCGTTTAGCGGCTAAAGCTGCAGTACAGTACATCAACGATGGCAAAGCAGATGGCATATCTATCAACGAGTCTCAGATCGAGAAGCGTAAAGAGCAGATCTACCAGCCAATGGAAACGTACCGTGTTTACCGCAACCACATCACTGCTGGTACGGTTAACCCTCACTACATTAACCCTAGACAAGGCTTGGACCGTCTACAAAAGTTAATGGATGAATATGCTGGTGGTGTAATAGTTAGTTATATGACGAATGGAAACCTTCTGACTATCGGCCTCAAAAAACTTGGCCTACTAGCTGAAGACTGGGATGGCGGAATCGCTGCTAAAGATATCCATGAGCTATTACGTTGCTGGGAGCTTAAGCACCGCATCCTTACATCTGAAGCTGTTATCCAGCACACTCTCTTCCGCGAAGAGACTCGCTGGCCTGGTTACTACTACCGTGGTGACCATATGAAGCTTGATGATAAAAACTGGCACGTACTAACTGTTTCACGTCGTGATCCTGAGACTGGTGAGTACACCATGGAAAAAGCGCCTCTTTATCACATAATTGATGACAAAGAAGAAGAAAAGACGCCTACTAAAAAGAAGAAAGCAGCTGCTTAATTCTTTCTAGTTAATCTTCAAGTAAACAAAATGCCTTACGTTACGTAAGGCATTTTTGTTAAAGAAATACCTAAAAACACAACTAGATTTAAGTCAAAACGATCAACTTGATCAAAACTTAAGTAAAAGAAAACCATAAAGGCCACAAAGAATATCTTTTGGTCTTTTTTTATCTTAGAGTACCCCCAGATAAATAACTCTAATATTAGACCCCATTTATTACGGAGAGTAATGTGAACATCCTAGACAAAACCGATGACGAAATAGTTGCAATAGCTGGCCCTTGGTGGGCAAAACTAGTCAAGTACTCCAATAACAAAAACTACCTAATGTTTATCGAGCACTTTGCAAAAGTATTACGCCCAAGCGCCAATGAAATGGAACTTGGAAAACAATTTGCACGAAGCGATTTAGCCCAAAACCTTAGCCCAGAGTTTGATGTTTTAGGTACGATTCGTCGTGGCGAGCATATCACTGTGCTATTTAAGCAAAGACACAAGAAAATAGAAGGCGAATGGCTAGGCAGAATGGTACTTGGCTATGAAGAAGATGAAATTCGTATCTTCAGCGTTTCTATATTCTAAATACGCCTTAATTTTTAATCCCGCTTAAATTACTAAATCAGCTTAAAAAAATACTATGAAAGATATTATTGAAGAAAACAAACTCGTTGAACTCAATTACGAAGTTGTCGATAAAAAGTCCAACGAGCCACTGGTACAGATTGAGTACTCTATAGGCTATGTGCATGGTACTAACTCAGTTTTATCTACTGATGTAACATCAACATTGGCAGGTCATTCTGTGGGTGATGTAATCGAAGTTCCAATCGACACAAAGGCTCTCTATGGCGACAGAGACGAATCCTTAGTATTTACCGATTTGATCGAAAACGTCCCTGAGGATTATCGAGAAGTTGGTATGACCATCACTATGGAAAACGAAAAAGGCGAGCCTAAGAACTTCATAGTGACTAGAATTGATGACAAGACTCTAACCGTAGATGGAAACAATCCGCTCTGTGGTCGAGACGTTGTCTTCAAACTTAATGTACTCTCTATTCGTGAAGCGACAGATGAAGAGATTGAAGTGGGCGGCAAAGTCGATGCAGACCCTGATGTAGAAGAGCTTTTAAAGAGCAGTTCAACCGAAACAAAGCATTAAATAAGCCCCCCCTACTTCCCATGAGCTTGCCATTTCGTTTTTTGAAATGGACAACTCATGCATGCCAAAGCTTAGAGCTAGCTCGCCGATAGGCGATACTAGGTTTTAGCGTGTATTTATGAGGTTTTTTCATTATTTAATGAAAACCTCAATCTTCAGGTCATCGCCACTGCGTTCCAACGTTGTCTCGGTTATACCTCAGCTTGGGTGTTTTTACATATTACTAAACCTGACCTTCAGAAATAATAAGCAATGGCTTAGCATTTTCAGGAAGATCATATGCTTTCAATGCCGCATAACCAGCAGCACCTGAAGGTGTTGTTGGTGTTCCACCTGCTGAGATTTCCTCAGCAGCAAGTGTCGCCATATCATCAGAAACTGTGACATAGTGATCTGCGCCAGCATTTAGAATTTCGAAGGCAAGCATCGAGGCAGTTTTACAATCTAAGCGTCCCATATTTGAATCGGGGCCATCTACTGTTACAACTTCACCTGCGTTTTTACTTTCTTTTAAACATGGTGCGAAATCAGGTTCTACCACAATAATTTCTGGCTGAACTTGCCAGTTTTTACGAATCATATAAGTGATTGCTGCTGCCAAACCACCGACGCCTGCTTGTAAGAATACATGCGTTGGCCACTGAGAGTTCTCCTCAAAGGTTTGCCTCATCTCTTCTGCAATAACGGTATAACCTTCCATGACGAGTCGCGGAGCTTCGGTGTAACCGGGCCATGACCCATCGGCCAAATGGATGAATCCATTTTTGTCAGCATCCTCAATAGCTGCCTGAACGCTTTCCTCATAGTTCTCACCAGAATGTATGACTTCCGCGCCTTTATCTTCTAATCTCTTGGTGAAATCAGCAGGCACAGTTGCAGATAAATGAATTCGTGCTTTTGCACCAAAGATCTTTGCTCCTGCTGCAACCGCCATGCCGTGATTACCTGCACTGGCGCAAACAAAAGTCATATTGGCGGCTTTTTTATTGATGTTCTCTAGTGAAATTTCAGTCGGTTCAGGCTCATCACCGATGATCAATTGCAAAACAGCATAGACACCACCAAGGGCTTTAAATGCCCCAAGGCCCATACGATTAGTTTCGTCTTTTAGCCAGAATGAAGTTCCATTCAGTTCCTTACGAAACAATGGAGAAGATTCATATGCTGGACACAGACTCAGCATATGCATTGGTTGCTCATGTGAGAGCGTAAAAGATAAATTTTTCATGCTTTTTAGTATAGCAAAGCAATGAGAAACTGACCGAAGATCAGCCTTTAATTATTATGTCACCCCCCTACTTTTATGTGTTTTTTTATTCATATTAAATCAAAAACACATAAAAGTAGGGGGGTGTGAATTTTAATACCGTCTTATTAAAGGCTGCTCTATGTGAACTACTCTGAATTCGCTATCAACTCAACATTACCACCAGCGGCGGTTGTGTTAATACAAAGATGACGCTCTTGCGCGTAGAGATAAGGTGATTCGACGTCATTGATAAAGCGCACGATTGCTCCATCACGATTGGCTAAAGCAATTCTGTATTCACGAGCCTTAGCTATTTGATCATCATTACTCGCGGTGTAAACAAAGTTTGTTAAACCTGAGATTTCGCTTAACTGTTCAGGACTAATTCCTTTTTCATTCAGAATGACATTAGGGTGTTGTATTAACCAGTCTTGCTGTGCCGTATTGAAATTGGTATTACACACAAATAATGGATTGCCACAATACAAGGTTTGGATAGCCTGCTGGAAAGCGACATCAGAATTTGGTGAAGCAATTAACGTTAAACCACGCGGATTCAGGCTCAGTAGATTATCTTCACCCGTTGGCCCTGGTAACGAACGAGAAGCATGTAGATCTTGTCTACAACGATTGATAAGGCCCAGGTAGTCTTTCGACATTTCAGAATCTAATGGCGACAGATGGCCAAATTCTCCAAACTTACTGTCCAGTAACGTTTTAACAATGTTATTTAAATCACTGCTATCTATCGTTCCAGTTTCTGCGGATTGCTTCTCAGCATCGGCAGCAGTAGCTTCATCATGTCTTTCATCAGTACTTTGTACCAATCTTTTTAAGTAGAAAGGTCCTCCTGCTTTTGGACCAGTACCTGATAGACCTTCACCACCGAATGGTTGAGAACCAACGATTGCGCCGATTTGATTACGGTTGATATACATATTGCCAACTTTAAGGCTGTCTACAATGTCTTGTACTCTCGAATCAATACGCGTGTGTAAGCCAAAGGTAAGGCCGAAACCAGCATTGTTGATGGCCTCTACGACCTTATCCATATCATCTGCTGAATAGATTGCCACATGCAGCACAGGGCCAAACACTTCTCGTGATAAATCCTGAATACCGTTAACTTTGATTACTGTTGGTGGCACAAAGAAACCAGTTGATTCGACATCCTTTTCAGCATCTATTTCAATGTTAGACATTGGCGTTTGCTTTAATATGGATTCTTTGTGTTCTTCGATGTAATCAGTAATGCCTTTTGCCGCAACTTCATCAATTACAGGACCAACATCGACATTTAAATTCCACGGATTACCCAGTCGCAACAAATCCATCGACCCGTAAAGCATTTCCAAAGTGTGCTCTGAAATATCTTCTTGTAAATACAACACGCGCAATGCCGAACAACGCTGTCCAGCTGATTGAAATGCAGAAGCAACAATATCTGTGATCGCTTGCTCAGGTAGAGCTGATGAATCCACAATCATCGCATTCAGACCACCTGTTTCAGCAATTAATGGAGCGCGAACATCACCCGATTTACTCATGCTGCTTTCGATGTGTTTTGCCGTTGCCGAAGAGCCGGTAAATATCATGCCGTTAATTTTTGGGTGACTACTCAAACCTGCACCGATCACACTGCCCTGTCCTGGTAGATATTGAAGAATTGCCTTTGGAACACCCGCCTCATGAAATAGCTGAACTGCTTTATAGGCAATTAATGAAGTCGATTCTGCAGGCTTTACTAAAACCGCATTTCCCACCGCAAGCGCAGCACTTAGCTGACCTGAGAATATCGCTAATGGAAAGTTCCAGGGTGAGATACAAGCCATGACTCCACACGCTTGTTTTGTAGGAGCGATATGTTCTGCTTGTGCGCCATAATAGCGAAGGAAGTCTACCGCCTCGCGTAACTCGGCAATGCAATCAACAATGGTTTTACCCGCTTCACGTGACAATAAGGCGAAAAACTCACCGGAATTTTCTTCGTATAAATCAGCGGCTTTATCGAGTATACGACCACGCTCGCTAACCTCAAGATTATGCCAATCACTCTGCGCTTTATGCGCGCTTTCAACTGCCGTATCTAGCTGTTCAGCACTCGCATCCGTTACCCAACCAACAACTTCTCCTGTAGCAGGGTTATGTAATTCGTCTTTTTTAGAATCAACTTTTTTAGAGTCATCAACCAATTTAGAGTCACCAACAATCAAAGGTTTAGCAGTCCACTGTGTAGATTCAAATGGTGCTCTAATAGCTTCTATTTTCTTTATATCGGCCACATCAAGCCAATCAAAACCTTTTGAGTTAGTACGCTCAGGCATAAATAAATCATCAGGCTCAGCCACACCTGGTACCGCTTGGCTAAGCCAAGTTTCTGCCTGTTTTATGGGGTCGGCTGTTACTTCACTGGGTGGAATCTGGTTATCGAGCACCTGACTCACAAATGAAGCATTCGCCCCATTCTCTAATAGTCGTCTAACGAGGTATGCTAATAAGTCTTGATGGACGCCAACAGGCGCGTAGATTCGGCAAGGAAAGTCGTGCTTTTCACGAACCAACTCGTGCAATGACTCGCCCATACCGTGCAAACGTTGAAACTCAAAGGTGCTTGATGCATCTTTCTCGTTCTCAGTCATTTTCAAAATAGACGCAATCGTATGCGCATTATGCGTCGCAAATTGAGGGAATATTCTATCTCGTTGATCAAGCAATTTCTTAGCGCAATACCAGTAAGAAAGATCGCTATTATTTTTGCGTGTGTAAACTGGGTAGCCTGGTAAACCTAATTCTTGTGAACGCTTTATCTCGCGATCCCAATAGGCTCCTTTAACCAAGCGAACCATTAGCTTGGTATCGTGCTTTTCAGCAAGTTCGTATAACCAGTCAAGCACATGTGGTGCACGGTAACTATAGGCTTGAACAACAATACCTAAACCATCCCAACCCTCGAGGCTTCCATCTTCAAGCAATGCTTCGATAATATCTAAAGAGATATCCAATCGTTCGACTTCTTCCGCATCTATATTTAACCCAATACCCGCTTTCTTCGCTAATAAGCACAATGATCTTAGAGATGGAAATAAGTACTTCATCACATCAGCTTTATGCAGTGTTTCATAACGAGGATATAAGGCAGAAAGCTTTACCGAAATGCCCGGATTTAAACGAACATCCTTACCATCGCAAAACGGAACGAGTTCTGTAATAGCATCTGCATAGGCGAGATAGTATCTATCCGCATCTTTTAGTGTGTATGCCGCTTCACCCAGCATATCGAAAGAGTAACGATAGCCTTTTTTCTTGTAATCAGATCCATTATCGATAGCAGATTCAATATCTTCACCCAGTACAAACTGTCCGCCCATCATCTTCATCATGCGCTTAACAGCAACACGAATGATTGGCTCACCCGCACGTCTAACTACTTTTTGCAGCGAAGGCAATAAACCGCGCTGATCTGAGTCAGACAGCACGCTACCCGTGAGCATTAACCCCCACGTTGAAGCATTAACCATCAATGAACTTGAATGCCCCAAGTGATCGCCAAAGTTTTGCGGTGCAATTTTATCTTGAATTAAATCATCCAAGGTTTTGTTATCTGGTACGCGTAAATAGGCTTCAGCCATACACATCAAAGCCACGCCTTCTTGCGTCGACAAGCCATATTCTGCAAGGAAACTTTCCATCAAACCCGGCTCGCCAGATGCACGCATTTCACGTACCCAAGAAGCAGCCATATCCACGGTTGATTGGCGTAAAGCTTCATCAAAATCTAGTTGTTCCAACATCTGTTTAACAATGACTGCTTCATCGCCCAGCGTTGCTTCACGAAGTGATTCTCGGATATCAGAAAGTTTGTTCATAATTATTCCTTGCTAACCTATTATTTATCTTTGCTCACAATACTATGTTTTTATTGGTCGATTAGACTTATATATTCAAATAAACTAATCTATATACTCTTATATTTATATTTTAAAGACAATTACCACCATGAAAAAACACATAGATAGTCTTTTAGACTCCTACGATAAAAAAATACTATCCATTATGGCTGTAGATGGCCGAATTAGTGTGGCTGAATTAGCAAATCGTATTGGACTCAGCAAAACCCCCACCCTGAAGCGATTAAGAAAGCTAGAGCAAACCGGTTACATTACGGGTTATCAAGCCCAGCTTGATTTTGATTTATTAGATCAAGCCCATGTAGCCTTTATCAATGTAACGCTCAGCGATACCACTGCGGCATCTCTAAAGAAATTCAATGCAGCGGTGAAAGAGCTAGTAGCCGTTGAACAATGCAATATGATTGCGGGGAATTTTGATTACCTATTAAAGGTACGCACTACCGATATTCAAGAATACCGTCACCTTCTGGGAGAGAAGATTGCTGCCCTGCCATTTGTGTCACACACTTCAACCTTTGTTTCGATGGAAACGGTTTGCGATAGACAGAAAGTGAATTTATAAATGATTGAATTGCTCTTATATAATTTAGATACACCCCCCACCTTTTGAATGACAACTCGTTTTTGTTTTCTAAAAACGATATTGGAATTTATGCTTTGCGAGGCACTTTTTTGATAACTACCAACTAAAACAGTATTAGTAGTTGATCACATCCCA
>RCNF010001830.1_pt1 | contig 11331 bp, 8 predicted proteins | sample 2041311 | NCBI WGS metagenome assembly RCNF01 (sample SAMN09708228, study PRJNA481090) | Marine sediment metagenome, whole genome shotgun sequencing project. | biome: marine sediment; feature: ocean; material: sediment; isolation source: Sewage treatment plant 2 marine sediment (STP2) ... | reverse complement strand
TTTTAGATGAGAAGAAAGATGCTATATCTGAAATTGAAAATCAGCTTAACAAATTGGCTGAAGTCATTAGGAATAATAGAAGGAAAGCAATTCCTGATTTAATAAAGCAACTGGAAGTATTATTGAAGGAATTGGAAATGCCAACTACATCCTTTAAAATAAACTTAATTGAAACAGAAAGTTTTTTATCTAATGGCAAAGATGAATTAGCATTTTTAATAGCTACCAATAAGGGAAGTAATTATAAGAATTTTAAAAAAATTGCTTCAGGTGGTGAAATGTCGAGAATAATGCTAGCTGTTAAATCTATTTTAAGTAATTATTCAAATTTACCTACTATAATTTTGGATGAGATAGATACTGGAGTTTCCGGAGAAGTTTCTAATAGAATAGCTTCGGTAATGTCATCTATGAGTGACAACATGCAAGTTATTGCTATTACACACTTACCTCAAATTGCCGCGAAAGGGGACCATCATTTTAAAGTTTATAAAACGGAAATAAATAATAAAACTGTAACAAATATAAAAGTTCTAACAGAGAACGAACGAGTCGAGGAGTTAGCAGAAATGTTGAGTGGTAAGGAGATAGCAGATTCAGCTGTAGTACATGCAAGGCAGTTGTTAAATCAATAAATTCAATAATTACAGCATCAATTATAAAATATTGATATATTTTTGTTTTTGATATCACAAAAACCAATAATGAAAAAAATATAATTATGTATAATTTATTAAAAGGGAAAAGAGGAATTATTTTTGGAGCATTAGATTCAAAGTCTATCGCTTGGAAAGTAGCAGAGAGAGCTCATGAAGAAGGAGCAAAATTTGTATTAACCAATGCTCCCGTTGCTTTGAGATTAGGTACCATTTCAGAATTAGCTGAAAAAACAGGATCTCAAGTTATTCCGGCAGATGCAACTTCAATTATGGATCTTGAACACTTGGTGGATGAAACCGTCAAAATTTTAGGTGGAAAAATTGATTTTGTATTGCATTCAATTGGTATGTCTGTTAATGTGCGTAGAGGGAATCCATATACACATCAAGACTACAACTTCACAAAGACAGGATGGGACGTGTCAGCTTTATCCTTTCATAGAATGATGAGTGTGTTATACAATAAAGACGTGATGAACGAATGGGGTAGTATTGTAGGACTAACATATATGGCAGCACAACGAGTATTTCCTGATTATAACGATATGGCAGACAATAAAGCATATTTGGAATCTGTAGCTCGAAGTTTTGGCTATTTCTTTGGACGAGATAAAAATGTTCGAGTGAATACAATTTCTCAATCGCCAACACCTACTACTGCAGGAAGTGGTGTAAAGGGATTTGATGGTTTTATCGCCTATGCAGAAAAAATGTCGCCTCTTGGAAATGCCACAGCCTTAGAATGTGCTGATTATACCATTACCTTATTCTCCGATCTTACGAAGAAAGTTACACTTCAAAACTTATTCCACGATGGAGGATTTTCAAATATGGGTGTAAGTACAGAAGTAATGGAGGCATTCATGAAAGGTATAGAATCAAGTGAAGAAGTTATTGAAGATCCAGAAAAGAAATTGAAAAAATAGGTTTCCTTAGGTTCAAATTATAATAGGTGATTTTAAAAAATCACCTTTTTTTTGCTCTACAATTAAATGTTTTATCAATAATATTAAAACTCAAAATTTTTAGAAGCATGAGTTTTGTCATCCTTTACATTATTTTATTCATTTACTTTTGGGAAGTTAAAATCAATTCATTAAAGTAATACTATGAGACCACTTAAAATTGTCGTGTTAGCAAAGCAAGTTCCAGATACCAGACATGTCGGTGCAGATGCAATGAAGCCTGATGGAACTGTTAACAGAAGCAAACTATCAACAATATTTAACCCTGACGATTTACACGCCTTAGAACTTGCATTGAATATAAAGGATCGTGTTGAGGGAACAGAAGTAATTGTGTTAACTATGGGTCCAAAGAGAGCCGCTGATATCATAAGAGAAGGTTACTATCGCGGTGCTGATAATGGAATTATGATTTCCGATATGCGTTTTGGAGGGGCGGATACTTTAGCTACAAGTTATACCCTTGTAAAAGGGATTCAAAAATTAGCTCCGTTTGATTTAATTCTTGGAGGAAGGCAGGCCATTGATGGCGATACGGCACAGGTAGGTCCGCAATGTGCCGATAAACTAAAAATCCCACAAATAACTTATGTAGAAGAAATCATTGAGATTAAAGAAGATGAGATCATAGCAAGAAGAAGGTTAGAAAAAGGTGTTGAAACTGTTTCTTCTCCTTTTCCCTGTTTAATGACAGTACATGGATCATCTCCGGCATGTAGATCTAGACATGCAAAAAAAGTTATGAAATATAAATATGCAAGGACTAAAACCGAATTGAAATCAAAAAATACTGATGAGGTTTTACGTTCATTACATGAAAAAAGGCCTTATTTAACTATTCCGGAATGGAATGTTGAAGATATAGACGCCGATTTGGATAAAATCGGATTGTCAGGTTCTCCTACAAAAGTAAAAAGTGTTGAGAGTATCGTTTTAACAGCTAAAGAAGCTAAAATTTTAAGTGGTGCAGATGCTGATATAGAAATGATGATCAAAGAATTAATAGAACAACATACCATAGGGTAATCCGTATAAATTTAAAATGATAAAAGATGAAAAGTGTATTTGTCTATTGTGAGGCAGAAAATCAAAAAGTAGCAGAAATAAGCCAGGAGTTATTATCAGCAGGAAAACGATTGGCTCAAAAATTAGGCTCCCCTTTAGAAGCAATGATTTTCGGTAAAGATCTTAAAGATATCAAAAGTCAAATAGCTCCCTATGGCGTTGATAGATTATTTGTTGCTGACGATGAAAGATTAGAACCTTTTAGAACGTTGCCACATGCTGCCTTAGCAACTGAAATTTTAAAAAATGAGGACCCTCAAATTGTATTGTTTGGAGCAACTTCAGTCGGAAGAGATTTAGCACCAAGAATTGCATCTGTTTTAAATTGTGGATTAACGGCTGATTGTACTATTTTGGATATCGGTGATCATTTTGTAAAAAAAGAAAAGAAAGAATATAAAGATTTATTATATGCTATTAGACCAGCATTTGGAGGCAGTATAATGGCCAACATTATTAACTGGGATATGCACCCTCAAATGGCTACAGTGAGGGAGGGTGTTATGAAAAAGGAAGTCTTTGATGATAATTATACAACAGAAGTAGTAAATGTAAAAGTAAATGAAATCGTAAAAGAAGAAGATTTTGTTGTAAAAATTATTGAGCGTCATATCGAAGAATCAGGGGTAAATCTTAAAGAGGCACCCATTATTGTGGCTGGAGGCTATGGTGTTGGATCAAAAGAAAACTTCCAGCATTTACAAGATTTGGCAGATTTGTTAGGTGGTGAAATAGGAGGGTCCAGGGCTGCTGTTGACGCTGGATTTATAGATCATAATCGTCAAATTGGACAAACCGGTACAACAGTTCGACCTAAGTTATACATTGCAGCAGGCATATCAGGGGCTATCCAGCATAGAGCTGGAATGCAAGAAGCGTCGCTTATAATTGCGATTAACAATGATCCTGAAGCACCAATAAACAAAATAGCCGATTATGTTATTCACGGTGATTTAGCAGAAGTAGTTCCTAAAATGATTAAATATTATAAAAAGAACGCAAAATAAATCTCAATTAAAATAAATGAGTTTGTTGTAGAGCTCAGAACATAAAAAATATAAAATGGATAATTTTTTCAAAGATACACCTGATTTTAAGTTTCATTTAGGGCATCCTATTGTTCAAAAAATTGTAAAACTCAAAGAGCGTGATTTTGAGAACTCAGAAAAATCTGATTATGCACCGCAAAATCACGATGATGCTATAGATACTTATGAAAAAACATTAGATATCGTTGGTGAAATATGTGCAAATACTATTGCACCCAACGCTGAATCTGTTGATCTTGAGGGCCCGCATTTAGTAAACAATGAAGTGATTTATGCTAAAGGTACTTCCGAGGATTATAAAGCCTTGCATGATGCAGGTTTGATTGGAATGGCTTTACCAAGAAAATACGGAGGGTTGAATTTCCCGCTGCTTCCGTATGTAATGGCAGCCGAAATGGTGGCAAGAGCTGACGCCGGATTTGCAAATATTTGGGGTTTACAAGACTGTGCTGAAACGATATATGAATTTGGTTCTGAAGAGCAAAAAGATAAATACTTACCAAGATTTAACCGTGATGGGGCCACAGCAGCGATGGTATTAACTGAACCAGACGCTGGATCAGATTTACAATCTGTAAAACTAAAGGCAACATTTAATGAAGAAGAGAAAATTTGGAAATTGAATGGAGTAAAAAGATTTATTACAAATGGGGACGCAGATATTTCGCTTGTTTTAGCTAGATCTGAAGAAAATACAGTTGATGCAAGAGGTTTATCAATGTTCATTTATGACCGTAATAGTCATGCAGTTCAGGTTAGACACCTTGAGAATAAACTCGGAATTAAAGGTTCTCCAACTTGTGAATTAGTATTTAAAGATGCTCCTGCTGAATTGGTTGGTAAAGAAAGATTTGGATTAATAAAATATGTAATGGCTTTAATGAATTCAGCTCGATTAGGAGTTGGGGCGCAGTCTCTAGGTATTGCGGATGCTGCCTATAGGGAAGCATTAAAATATGCGGAAGAGAGAGCACAGTTTGGTAAAGTAATAATTAAATTTCCTGCCGTATATGAGATGATTTCTAATATGAGAGTTCGTATTGATGCTTTGCGTTCATTATTATATGAAACAACACGTTTTGTTGATATTTCCAAAGCGTATGAAGAAGTTATGAAAGATAGGCCTCTTGAAAAAGAAGAGAGAATGGAGATGAAAGCTTATGCTAAATTGTCAAATGTGTTTACACCACTAATAAAATTGACAGCAAGTGAAGCTTGTAACTCTATAGCTTATGATTCTTTACAAATTCATGGAGGTACAGGTTTTATGAAAGATTTTCCAATTGAACGTATTTATAGAGATGCAAGAATTACTTCTATTTACGAAGGAACTACTCAATTACAGGCTGTTGCTGCCATTAAAGGAGTAACCACCGGCGTTTACTTAGATCAAATAAGAAAATATGATCTCGAAGTATTAGACGAAAATATACATTTTAAGAAAAAGCTTCAAGCCATGACAGCTATTTATGAAGAGATAAGCTTGAAAGTTATCGAAATGGATAGCTCAGAACAATTGGATTTTCATTCTAGAAGATTAGTAGAAATGGCCGGAAATATCATTATGGGCTATTTGTTAGTCTTAAATAGTCAAAGAGATCAAAATTTCCATAGATCAGCGAAGTTATTTATCAATTTGGCACGTTCAGAGAATAGAGAAAAGTATGAATACATCAACAATTTTGAAGTTGAAGATTTAGAATTGTATAAACAGGCCGAGCTCGAGATAGTACAGGAATAATCTGAAAATTAAAAATTATTCTTTGATAAAATCGGTATTCAAAATATGGTTTATTCCTTTTTACAATATAGTGTAGCTTAACATAATTGTAAACCAGATGGTTAGGTATTTTTTATTTAAAATGGCATAATTGGTCATGTCTTAAAAAAGGTCAATTTTTGATTTGAGTAAAATTCATATTAATATTCGTTCAATTATATAATTTTTCATGGAAAATAACGTTAAGAATTATATTCAACGTAAAATTGAATTAATCATGAAGAGAAAAGCTAATATAGGCCTCATTATTTTATTTTTATTGCCATTTATTGGGCAATTAAATGCGAAGAGTTTAAATACTACATTGGCTGCGCCAAGTAATGATGACTGTTCAAATGCCACATCATTAACTGTAAATCCAGATTATTTATGTGTCAATAAAACTGCTGGAACGTTATTTCAAGCAACTGCTTCAACTGGTACACTTGCTATTTGTAGTTCTGAACTTTTCAAAAATGATGATGTTTGGTTTGAGTTTGTCGCAACAGCGGTATCTCATAAATTAGATCTATTAAATATTGCCGGAAACCAAACAAATTTATATCATATGGTGTATGATGGTGGTATTGGTGGTACCTGCCCTACGACTGAATTGCCTATTCAATGTAGTACTGATAATTCTAGTGATCTATCTGGTTTAACAATCGGAAATACATACATAATAAGAGTTTTTTCAGAATCAACGGATCCAGGAGCGAATACAATTTTTAATGTTTGTATTGGAACTGCTCCGGCGCCTCCATCAAATGATGATTGTGCTAATGCTGAAGCTATTTCCAGCCTACCATTCAGTGCAATGTATGACGCATCTTCAGCCACAAATAACTCAGGATCAATATTGACTTCTGGTTGTATAGATATGAATGATGGAGTTTGGTATACTTTAAATGGTAACGGTGGTAATTATACTTTAACTGTTACACCAACTAGTTGGAATGCCGCAATTTCAGTTTATTCTGGAAGTTGTGGGTCTTTTACCTGTGTAACAAGTAGTAATGTTGGTGGTACTAACGGAGTAGAAGCAGCAACTTTTACATCAATATTAAACACTACTTATTACATTAATATAGGAGCTCCTACTGCAGAAGATTTGCCTGAAGGGACCTTTAATTTAGATGTTACTTCCTTAGTACTTTCTATTGAGGATATTGTTGCAAAAGGATTTTATTACTACCCTAATCCGGTAGAAAATGTACTAAAAATGAGTGCTAATGAATCAATAGAACATATTAGTTTATATTCTATTATAGGAAGAGAAATTAAACGATCGACTCATTCAGATTTAACAGCTGAAATGGACTTATCTAATTTAGCCTCTGGAACTTATTTTGTTAGAGTCGATATAGGTGACTCTAGTGGATCTTTCAAGATCATTAAGAAATGATAATTAAAGTTTTTATTATATATACAAAGAGACTCTCAATTTTGAGAGTCTCTTTTGATTTAATACGTATTGATTAATTATATTTGAATCTTAAAGTGATTTCTGTGGATTTAGAATTTTCAATAATTATTCCTGTTTATAATCGCCCTCTTGAAGTTGATGAATTATTGGGAAGTATTACAAAACAATCTTACAGTAAGGATTATGAAGTAATTATCGTTGAAGATGGCTCAGAACAAACTTCAGAAGATGTTGTAAAAAAATATCAGGATCAACTGCAACTTCATTATTATTATAAAGATAATTCAGGACCCGGTTTAAGTCGAAATTTCGGAATGCAGAAAGCATCAGGAAATTATTTTATCATTCTCGATTCTGATTGTATTTTACCAAAGTCTTATTTAGAAGAGGCTTTTAATGCCTTGTCTAATAATTTTACAGATGCTTATGGTGGACCAGATGCTTCACACTTTTCTTTTACTTCTATTCAAAAAGCCATTAATTATTCAATGACATCAATTTTAACTACCGGTGGTATTAGGGGAAAGAAAACAACCTTTAATAAGTTTCAACCAAGAAGTTTTAATATGGGATTGTCTAAAAAGGCTTTTGATAAAACCAAGGGTTTTGGAAGTCAAAATTATGGTGAGGACATAGATTTAACTTTTCGTTTATGGGAAAATGGTTATGATACGCAGCTTATTGAAGAGGCATTTGTTTATCACAAAAGGCGAATTGACTGGATAAGTTTTTTAAAGCAAACATTTAATTTTGGCGCTGCCCGACCAATTTTAAATAAGCAACATCCCAATTCATCAAAAATAACCTACTGGTTTCCTAGTTTTTTTATCATTGGATTCTTAATATCTTTACTATTGTTATCTATTGGTATAAGTGTTCCTATAAAGCTTTATTGTATATATTTCTTATTAATATATGTAGACGCATTAATTATAAGCAAAAGTATTATTGTCTCTTTTTATAGTATTTGGGCAACGTTTATTCAGTTTTTGGGCTATGGCTCTGGTTTTTTACGATCAACAATACGCTTGCAAATATTGCGAAGATCTATTAGAGATGCATTTCCTCAAATGTTTAGATAATGACCTTATTTAAATTAGCATTGGTTATTTTTGCCATCAGTAAGAATTAAAAGTAAATGAAATACGCAGAAAATATATTAGAAACTATTGGAAATACACCTTTAGTCAAGTTAAATAAGATGACGAAAGATATTAGCGCTTTGGTGTTGGCGAAAGTTGAATCTTTTAATCCTGGTAATTCTGTAAAAGATAGAATGGCACTTAAAATGATTGACGATGCCGAAGCAAATGGATCACTTAAGCCCGGAGGAACAATTATAGAAGGCACTTCAGGTAATACAGGAATGGGATTGGCCTTAGTAGCTATAATTAGAGGATATAAACTAATATGCGTCATAAGCGATAAGCAATCTAAAGAAAAAATGGATATTCTTAGGGCTGTAGGTGCTGATGTTGTAGTTTGTCCTACTAATGTTGAACCTGAAGATCCACGTTCTTATTATTCAGTTTCCAAGCGTTTGGCCGAAGAAACTGAAAATTCTTGGTATGTAAACCAATACGATAATTTGTCTAATTCTATTTCACATTACGAGCAAACCGGTCCTGAAATTTGGGAGCAAACTGATGGTAAAATAACTCATTTTGTTGTAGGAGTTGGTACTGGTGGTACAATTTCTGGAGTTGGTAAATTTTTAAAAGAGAAAAACCCAGATATTAAAATTTGGGGTGTAGATGCTTATGGTTCAGTATTTAAGAAATATCATGAAACAGGTATTTTCGATAAAAATGAAATTTATTCATATATTACTGAAGGGATAGGAGAAGATATTTTGCCTAAAAATGTTGATTTTGAAGTCATTGATGGTTTCACTAAAGTAACAGATAAAGATGCAGCGGTTTATACACGTAAACTTGCAAGAGAAGAAGGCATTTTTGTTGGGAACTCTGCAGGTTCTGCAATTAAAGGGGTATTACAATTAAAAGAACATTTTAAACCTAATGATGTAGTTGTTGTATTGTTTCATGACCACGGTAGCAGGTATGTTGGTAAAATGTTTAATGATGATTGGATGCGTGATAGAGGGTTTTTAGAGGAGAAAGTAACAGTAGCCCTAGATTTAATAAAAAATCGAATTAATGAGCCGTTAGTTACTGCTAAAACAGAAGAGTTAGTGTCGCATGCAATCGACAGAATGCGCCAATATGATATTTCTCAAATCCCTGTTGAAGATAGTGAAGGTTTTGTAGGTTCAGTTGATGAAAGTGATTTATTTAAATTATATTTTGAAGACAAAAAAATCGCTGATAAGCCTATTAAAGAGGTTATGAGGAATGCATTACCAATTGTAAAAAAAGATACTTCGATAGATATAATTTCAAAACTCATCAATAAAGACAATAAAGCTGTATTGGTAGATTTGGATAATGGAAAATATCAAATCATTACAAAGTATGATGTTATTAGTGTAATTCAGTAATTTAAATAATGTTAATGTGAAAGAAGATTTTCTGCATTATATCTGGAAGCATAAATTACTGAAATTAAGTCAATTAGAAACCACACAAAAAGACAAATTACTGCTAATTAATTCGGGAGAACACAATCATAATGCCGGACCGGATTTTTTTAACTCTCAAATCATAATTGAAGACCAGCGTTGGGCCGGTAATGTTGAAATTCATGTTAAATCTTCTGATTGGTATGTTCATGGTCATGAAAAAGACATAAATTACGACTCTATTATACTACATGTGGTATGGGAACATGATGTTGAAATTTATACTAAAGAAAATTTTGTAGTCCCAACATTAGAACTCAAAAAACACGTTAATGAAAATATTTTGAATAACTATAAAAAGTTATTTTCAAAATCACAGAAATGGATTAATTGTGAAAATGTTATTAATTCTGTAGATCCTTTTATTATTGACAATTGGCTAGAAAGACTTTATGTTGAAAGATTGGAACAAAAATCTGAATTAACTCAAAAAATGTTAAATACTTCTAAAAATGATTGGGAGGCGGTTTTAATTAAAGTGCTTTTCAAAAATTTTGGATTAAAGGTGAATGGGGATGCTTTTTTGAATTTAATTAATTCAATAGATTTTTCTATAATTAGAAAAGAAAAACAAAGCTTAGTTATCCTTGAGGCGCTACTATTTGGACGAGCAGGTCTTTTAAATGATGATATTCAGAATGCTTATTATAAGACCCTTCAAATGGAATATAATTATTTATTAAAAAAGCACAATCTACAGGCAAATATGAAATCTCAATTTCAATTTTTTAGATTGAGGCCTAATAATTTTCCAACAATAAGAATTGCTCAATTAGCGGCATTATTAAATCAACATCAAAACTTATTTTCAAAAATAACAACGACCACCCAATTAAAAGATTATTATAAGCTATTTGATATTTCAATTACTGAATTTTGGAAAACGCATTATTCGTTTACTGCAACATCAAAAAGAACATATAAGAAATTATCAAAAAAGTTTATTGATCTATTGTTGATCAACACAATTGTTCCCTTGAAGTTCATATATTTGAAGTATATAAATGAGTTAAATGAAGAAGAACTTATATCAACCATAAAACTTATAAAACCTGAAAAGAATGCGGTTATAGATGGGTTTAAAGAATTAAATGTTAAATGTAACGATGCTCTCAAGAGTCAGGCGTTACTTCAGTTAAAAAATGAATATTGTGAAAAAAATAAATGTATGCAATGTGCCATTGGAAATGAACTATTAAGAATTTAATGACAATTGATCACCTCAACAAGTATAGTTGAATTTTATGGATACTTATTTTTCTCAAAATTTCGTATCTTTATTTAAGGGAGAACTCTTTGAGGACACATCCAAGAAATGCTATGAAAAAATTATTGGTACTGATAACTACTCTTTATTTACTTTATTCTTGTTCAGAAGGTACTAAAAAAGTAGAAAATCATATTCAAAAAGATTATATGGCTGAGTTTAACCAATATTTTAGCGATAATTACGATAATGTTGTTGTTCCTAAAATTAATGGTATTGAACTTGATAGTATAAATTGGGTTCATAGTTTCTACAAAAAAAACAATTATTCAACTATCTGGATCAATGATTCAATTCAATTGACGGAAGAAGCTATTGGATTAATTAGTCAACTTACGGAATCAAAAAAATATGGCTTAGCTAACAGGCTATATGACGTTAATACTTTAACTAGATTCAAAAATAAATTAGATAAAGCGAGATCTAAAGATGATAGTTATGCGGTTGCAGCAAATTTAGAAATATTGTTGACTCATTACTTTATGCTACATGGAAAACACCTGAATTATGGAATTTTGAATAGTGTTGATAGCTTGACTATGATACCTAGAAAAAGATTG
>RCNF010003589.1_pt1 | contig 11332 bp, 8 predicted proteins | sample 2041311 | NCBI WGS metagenome assembly RCNF01 (sample SAMN09708228, study PRJNA481090) | Marine sediment metagenome, whole genome shotgun sequencing project. | biome: marine sediment; feature: ocean; material: sediment; isolation source: Sewage treatment plant 2 marine sediment (STP2) ... | reverse complement strand
GGATGATCTTCAGGTTGCCGTCGATATCACCAACAACAAGATTGACTTGGGCACCAGCTATCCGCAAAGAAGACATGGCGGCAGGTTACCGCTCTGACACCGCGCAAGCTCGCAAGGAACGCCGAAGGCGTTCCCGTCCTATACCCCGTTGACCGTCTCTGCGATCAGCCAGTCGACAACCTGCTGCAACGCTTCACGGTCGCTGGCACCGGCGGCAAGAGCCCCGTGATAAACCGCCAGCTGGGAGTCGGCGCTGGTGCCACGCTTGACGATGGTCCTGGCGTGCTTCAGCTCGTCTTCGCAGTCGAGCATCTTGGCGTCCTTCGTGACCAGACCGATGATCTCGTCGACCAGCTGCGGAAACTCGACCAGTTCGCCGCGGCCAAAATCGATCAGCGAATCTGAAGTTCCATACCGCTGGGCTCGCCATACGTTCTCTTCGATGAGCATCCTGCTGTAGATCCGCCATCGTTGGTTCTGCACCCGACGTCGATGCAACATCGACAACAAAGACACGTACATCGCCGCGATCGAAAGAGTGTCCTCAATGTTGGTGCAGATGTCGTTGCTCCGCAGCTCCAGCGTCGGGTATCGAGCACTCGGGCGTAGATCCCACCACAACTTGGTGGCGTCTTCGATCACACCCGCATTGACCAACACCTGGACATGACGCTGATACTCGGCCCAAGTCTCAAACTCATCAGGCATGCCGGTGCGAGGCACGGCTCGGAACACCGAAGTGCGATAGCTCTTCAGACCGGTTTCGGTGCCGTTCCAGAAGGGCGATGACGTCGATAGCGCCAGCATGTGCGGCACGAAGTACAAGACCTGATTCATCAGGTCGACACGGGTATCGGGGTCCTCAATGCCGACATGGACATGCATGCCACAGATCAGAAGCCTGCGGATAACGCCACCCAAGGCATTGGCGAGGATGTTGTAGCGGGGCTGGTCGGTGTGGCGCTGCGCGTACCAATCGGCGGAAGGATGAGTCGATGCTGCAATCGGCGCGAGCCCATATTCGTTGCACACATCGGCAACGGCACGGCGGAGACGCTTCAAGTCCTCGCGGGCTTCATGGATGTTGGAGCAGACCTTGGTGCCGATCTCAATCTGTGAGCGGAGAAACTCTGGGCTCACCTGGCCCTCAAGAATATCTTCGCACGCCGCCATCAATCCGTCGGGGAGGTCTTGGACCAGCTCCCGGCTCTCGATGTCGACAATCAGGTATTCCTCTTCGATTCCGATCGTGAATGCAGGTCGCTCACCCATTTGTCCCAAACCTCCCGACAGTCCGGTGCCAAGTTAGTTGGGCGAAACAGGCGGTGCGGTCAAAGAGTCGCAACGACCCACCAACCGACGGAGCGCATCCTGCCAGCTCAGAGGGTCGCGTACTCCTCTAGTATCCCGACATGCCTGATCGAATCTCTGTCCTAGCGCGTCTTGCCGCCGAAATCGCTCCCCGGATGGTCGACGTGCGCCGTGACCTCCACCAAAACCCCGAGGTGGGGTGGCAAGAACACCGCAGTACCCGCAAGGTCGCCGACGCCCTGCTTGAGTGGGGAATCAAGCCTCAGGTTCGTGACGAGGGAACCGGACTCATCGCCGACATCGGCGAAGGCCCGCCAACGGTTGGCTTCCGCGCCGACCTCGATGCGTTGCCCATTGCCGAAGAAGCCACCCCTCCGTACGCCTCAATCGTGCCGGGAGTGATGCACGCATGCGGCCACGACGCCCATACCGCTATCGGTCTCGGAACCGCCTGGGTACTCAACCAACTCGATGAGCTCCCGGGCACCGCCCGCTTTCTCTTCCAGCCCGCCGAAGAGATAATCCCGGGCGGGGCACAAGCGCTGCGGACCGATGGCGTACACCGCGACCTCTCCGCAATAACCGCGTTCCACGTCGATCCGTCTCTCGAAGCCGGCAAGGTCGGCATACGGACCGGTGGCATCACCGGGGCATCGGACCGCTTCATCATCCGTCTCTCTGGGCCGGGTGGCCACACCTCGCGACCACACCAGACCGTCAATCTGCTCTATGCCGCCGCCAGAGTCATCACCGACCTCCCCCAGCTCATCCGCCACACCATCGACCCCCGCGAGACAGTGCTCGTCGTGTTTGGCACAGTCCACGGTGGTTCGGCTGCCAACGTCATCCCGACACATATCGAACTGCAAGGCACCGTGCGATTGTTCGATCTCGACCTGTGGCGCGAGATGCCAGAACGGGTCGAAGCTCTAGTCGCTGACATGGTCGGGCCACTCGGTGCCGGTGCCGAGGTTGAGTACATCGCCGGATCTCCGCCCGTTTACAACGACGCCTCTGTCATCGGCCAGATTGAGATCGCAGCGTCCGAGGTGCTGGGTGCCGACAACGTCGTTCACACCCACCAGAGTCTCGGGGCAGAAGACTTCGCCTGGTTCCTCGAAGACATCCCAGGAGCATTGATCCGTCTGGGCGCCGCGCTTCCCGACCGCAAGGTCGATCTCCACTCGGCCAGCTTCGACATCGACGAGTCAGCCATCGAGACCGGAATCCTCGTAGCCAGCGCCACCATCCTCCGCCTCCTCGAACAGGCCCAATAGGGCTACACGCCCCGAGCACCCTTCCATACGCCGGCAGCTTCGTCGACGACGGTGTCGAACTTCAGGCCGGTAAGGATCACACCGCCGAAGCCGGCGTCTTTGGCTACCTCGCCCACCTGGAGCGGAGAGCTCCCAGGCACGCTTCCGGGTGATGCCATCGGCAAGTTCGGCACGGAGCTTGTCGCCGACGGCAACGGTGCCGATCGATTCCATCCGCTCCACCCACTTCAGACTGAACGGTGGAATCACCATGAGAAACACGGGCGGGTCGGCGGGATCCCACTTGAGACGCTCCATGCTCGGGCCAATCGTTGCCGGATCCATCACTGGACCGGCCACAAAGAACTGAGCCCCGGCATCAACCCGACGACGGAACTGCCAATCCCGGAAACGGGTAGTCATGCCTGCCTCGAAAGTGGGTAGCTGGTGTTGCAGATCACGGAGATGCTCGATGATCTCGTAGTGGTGTGACATGTGCTCTACCTGCGGTCGGGTATCACCGACCACGATGAGGAATGATTGGACTCCATTGCCGAGCGCGCCACGGACCTCGCTCTCGATGGCAAGGATGTTGCGGTCTCTTGTGGAGGCGACCACCGTCGGAACCACCGCGGGAACATCGTGCGTGATCCGGGCAGCAAATGCGTATGGCGACACACGAATTTTGCCAAACGTGTTGTCGGTGATCAGCACCCTCTCCCACGCATGGTCAAGCATGAGATGGCGGGCGCTGGGCAGAACCGGAGGGTTCACCTCTGCAATATCTACCCATCGATCAGCTGTGGACAGCATCACGACCTCGTCTTTGCTATGAAGTATTTAGCCCGCGGGTGATGGGCTATCAACGCCGAGGTCGTCTGCTCCGGGTGGAACTGGTACCCGGTGCCCTCGTTGACGGTCAGACCAATGCGCGACGCCCCCAACAATTCAGCAACTTTCTCATTGTCCTCCAAATCGGGGCAAGCCGGGTATCCCCAGGAGTACCGCCCGCCGCGATATTGCTGCCGAAACAAACCATGCAGGGATGGCCCGTCCTCATCAACGAAACCCCACTCCGTCCTGATCCGCTTATGCCAATACTCGGCGAGTGCCTCGGCCAGCTCGACACCAATCCCGTGCAGCAGCAGGTACTCCTGATAGGAGTCGGCTTCGAAGAGCTGGGCGGTCCTCTCGGAAATGCGCTCCCCCATCGTGACGATATGAAACGCCGCATAGTCGGGCTCGCCAGAACCGAGGGGGCGGAAGAAATCGGCGATACACAACCAGGGAGATTCCGGCTGACGGGGAAAGGCGAACCGCATCCTTTCGGCGGTACGACTCTCATCGGTCCACAGAATCAACTCATCGCCGTCGGCATTGACAGGGAAGTACCCGTAAACCAGTTGTGGAGACAACAGATCTTGCCGGCGAACTGACGCCAGCTGCTCGCGGAACACCCCGCGTACCCGATCCTTGAAGTCGCCGTCTGATTCGCCGCTCTCCGGTCGATACTGCCATTGGTTGCGAAACAGAGCAGTTTCGTTGACATATCCAATGATGTCGTCGATCGGGATTCCTTTGACGACTCGAGATCCCAAGAACGGTGGCACAAAGACCGGATTGTCGGTCACCGCTTCCGGGCTCCTCTCCGGAACCTGGGTCGGAGTGGCCGCGGGCTTGGGCTGACGGGCTGGGAGCTTGCGAGTCGTGACCCTGCCAAAGTCGGCATCGCTGTCGCCACTGCGGCGCCGCTCGATTTGTTCCATCACGTCGAGGCCGGCAAACGCATCCTTGCCATAGAACAACGGACCGGGGTAGACCTCCCGCAGATCCCGCTCAACATAGGCACGGGTCAAAGCGGCGCCACCCAACACGACAGGCACGTCGCTGGTGCCACGGCGGTTGAGTTGTTCCAGGTTGTCACGCATCACCAGCGTGCTCTTGACCAGAAGGCCACTCATCCCTATGGCATCTGCCTCGAGCTCGTCGAACGCCTTGAGAATCTCCGCCATGCCCACCTTGATCCCGAGGTTGTGCACATCGAATCCGTTGTTGGTCAGGATGATGTCGACGAGGTTCTTGCCGATGTCGTGCACATCACCCCGTACGGTTGCCAGCACTATGGAGCCACGGTGAGCTGCGCTGCCTTTCTCCATCAGTGGCTCCAGATACGCCACCGCCCGCTTCATCGTCTCGGCGCTGCGCAAGACGAAGGGCAATTGCATTTCACCGCTGGCGAATAACTCGCCGACGACTTTCATCCCGCGCAGCAGCGTGTTGTTGATGATTTCGAGGGGGCGGGTTCCGGCGGCCACAGCTTCGGCAAGGTCGTCATCGAGACCGGTCATGTTGCCGTCGATGATCCGTTGCCGAAGACGATCCTCCACCGGCCAATCACTATGGTCCACAGCCGCCGCCGAGGCGACCGTCACCTCGGCGAACTCCTCGATCAAATCCGTGAGCGGGTCGTAGCCCTCGTGACCTCGGTCATAGATGAGATCCAGGCACAACTGGCGATGCCGCTTGTCAATCTTGTTCAGTGGCATGATCCGGCCCGCGTGGATGATGGCTGCGTCCAATCCGGCCTCCACACACTCATGAAGAAACATCGAGTTGAGTACGTGGCGAGTTGCCGGCCGGAGGCCAAACGACACGTTCGAAACACCGAGGACGGTGAAGGCTCCGGGTAGCTCAGCCTTGATCCTCTTGATGGCCGCAAGCGTTACCAGGCCGTCGCGGCGTAGATCTGGATCGCCTGTCGTAAGCGGGAACGTCAGAGGGTCAAAGATGAGAGAGGACGGCTCCAATCCGTATCGATTGACCGCCAGGTCATAAAGCCGGTGGGCAACCCGCATCTTCCAGTCAATGTCCCTGGCCTGCCCTTCTTCATCGATGAGGAGGCAGATGACAGCGGCGCCGTGCTCTCTGGCCAGTCGGAATACCTGGTCGGCCCGGGAGCCAGGCCCGTCACCGTCCTCAAGATTCGCTGAGTTGAGAACTGATCTGCCACCGATCCGTTCCAGCCCAGCGCGCAAAACTTCCGGTTCTGTGCTGTCGAGAACCAAGGGGGCGGTGACCTGGGTCGCAAAGCGGCTCGCCAACGCGTCCATGTCGGCCACCCCATCGCGGGCTACATAGTCAACGCATAAGTCAATGAGATGGGCAGATTCTGCGACCTGGCTCCTGGCGACCTCGAGACATGAGTCCCAGTCTTCGTCGAGCATCGCCTCACGAAATAGCTTTGACCCGTTGGCGTTGGTTCGCTCACCGATGATGAGAAACGACGTGTCCTGAGCGAACGGTACGAAGCTGTAGGTCGAAGCAGCGCCCGCCTGCGGTATCGGATTGCGTGGGGCGGGGGTGAGGTTTCTGCACCTATCCACCACGGCCTTGAGATGAGCCGCGGTTGTGCCACAGCACCCGCCGATCACGCTCACCCCCAGCTCAGTGACGAAGCGGGCGTGTTGTTCGGCGAGGCTCTCTGGCGACAGTCCGTAGTGCATGTCCCCATCGACGACCTCAGGAAGACCGGCATTGGGAATCGCCGCAATGGGGACTTGAGAGTGCCGAGCTAGATAGCGGATGTGTTCAGTCATCTCCTCGGGACCAGTCGCACAGTTGAGACCGATTACATCAACGCGCAACGGCTCGATTGCTGCCAATGCCGCACCGATTTCGGTGCCAGGCAACATCCGGCCGGTCGTCTCGATGGTGACCTGGGCCTGGATGGGTATGTAGCGCCCAACGGCCTGCATCGCACGACGACTGCCGGCAACCGCCGCCTTCAACGTCAGCAAGTCATACATCGTTTCCACAATCAACAGATGGCTTCCCCCATCAAGCAACCCCCGGGCCTGGATTTCGTAGGCGGCAGCCAGCTCGGAGTATGTGATCTGACCAAGGGAGGGAAGTTTGGTACCGGGACCGATGGAGCCAGCGACCCAGCGAGGATGATCCGGCGTGGAATGATCCGCAGCGACAGACGCCGCTATCTCAGCAGCCGCCCTATTGAGCTCGTACGCTCGATCTGCGATCCCGTACTCGGCCAGCGGGACTGCAAAAGCTCCAAAGGTGTTCGTCTCAATGACGTCGACACCGACTGCGAGAAACTCGTCATGCATGGCCGCAACAACATCCGGCCTGGTAACGGTCAGCAGCTCGTTACAGCCTTCGAGATCAGGACCGCCAAAATCGTCTGCGGTGAGACCGGCCCGCTGCAAGGTCGTTCCCGCGGCACCGTCAAAGATAATCAACCTATCCGCAAGTGCATGAAGGAACCCGCTCATCGACAGACCACCAGTCTCGGTCGGGTTTGGTCCTGGTCTCGCACCGGATTCTCCTCAGATGACAGCGGCTCACATACGCCAGCGAACGCCTTCGCTACCGATATCTGCGCCTTGGCACCGTGTCCACTCCGGCCACCGCGGTTTATTGGTTGTGACCGGGCAGAATAGACACACTTCACCACCACCAAGAAGCCGGCGCAGAAACGGAATGCGACGGGTAACGTCTCTGCGATGTCGCAGACACAAATCGATCTGACTGATCACGAGTTCATCCAAGACCCCTACCCGGTGCTGAACCAGCTGCGGGAGACAGCACCCGTTCTCCACGACGAGCCCACTGGGCTGTGGTTAGTGACCCGTCACGAAGATGTCCGCGCCTGTCTCCGGGACCGTCGTCTGGGCCGTGTTTACGACCATATGGCCACCGCCGATGAAGTCGGAGCAACCCCACGCGATCCACGCTGGGCGCCGTTCTGGAAGGTCGAGAAGCACTCGCTGCTCGAACTAGAACCCCCCGACCACACACGACTGCGCCGCTTGGTATCGAAAGCATTCACGGTGCGAGCGGTCGCCGCAATGCGCCAGCCAGCGCAGGTGCTGGCTGATGCACTGCTCGATGGCCTGCTGGACAAAGAGCAGATCGATCTGCTTGCCGACTTCAGCCAACCCTATTCCATGGGCATCATCACCTCTCTGCTTGGAGTCCCCGCAACAGACCATGCCGACCTGCTCGACTGGTCGCACCGCATGGTCAAGATGTACGAGCTCAACACGACCGATGAGCAAGCCCAAGACGCAGCCGATGCTGCAGCCAGCTTCGATAGCTATGTACGCGGGATCATCGAGTTTCATCGCGCTGAGCCACAGGGCGGGCTGATTGGCGAACTGGTACATGCCGAGGTTGATGGCGAGCGGCTCACCGAGGAAGAGATCGTTTCGACGACAATCGTGCTGCTCAACGCCGGCCATGAGGCAACAGTCAACACAATGGGCAACGGCATCACCGGATTCATGAAGAATCGTGACGAGTGGCACCGTGTCGTCGACGGCTGGGTGCCACCGGCGGTAGCTGTGGAAGAGATGCTGCGCTGGGATGCGCCCCTGCAGCTCTTTGAGCGATATGTACTCGCCGACGACGTCGAGATTGCCGGAAAGCAGTTCTCGTTCGGTGACAGGATCGGGATGTTATTCGGGTCGGCAAACCGAGACCCACGAGCCTTCGAAAACCCAGAGGAATTCCAGGCGGACCGCAATGGGGTTCACCACATCGGGTTTGGCGGCGGTACCCATCATTGTCTTGGCGCCCCGCTGGCCCGCCTAGAACTCGATGTCGCCCTCACTGCATTGGTCGCCAAGGCTCCCGACATGCAATTGGTTGCAGACCCGGTGCGACACGACGCCTTCACCATTCACGGTTACCAAACCTTGCCGATTCGCCTGGTCTCCTGACCGAATCAGCTATCCAGTACCAGCAGGCCCTCATCGGCCAACGCGGTACGTAGAGTCTCGGCCTCGCCCGGCCGAACCGAGACCGTGAGCACACCGCCGCCTCCGTGGGGGGCATGGCGTAGCTGCAGATCTCGAACGTCAACGCTTGAAGAGCCAAGCGCCCTACCCACTCTGGCCAACTCACCTGGCTCATCAGCAAGAGCAACGCGGACCGGGACCGCCCCTGGGGCCATCGTCCGGCGAATCTCCTGCCCCCTTGACAGAAAAGCGCTGATCACATCGGCATCACCTTCGACCAATGCGTCGGCGATAACCCCCAGTCGCTGCCGGAAGTCTTCGATAGCACCGACCACATCCGCGCTGTTGATATCCAACAGGTCGACCCAGATTGCAGGGTCAGAGGCTGCAACACGGGTCAGATCACGGAAACTGCCTGCCGCAAGATCGAGTGCGTTGATGCGATCCGCCGCCTCATTGACCAGCGCTGTCGCTAGAACCTGTGGCAGGTGGCTGATCATCGCAATCGCAGCGTCGTGCTCCGCCGCCGTCATCCGCACCGGACGCGCTCCAAGTTGGCCGAGAGCGGCCTCAACGGTGCGTAGGTCTGCCTCGGCGGCACCATCAACAACAACAACCCAGGTTGCCCCGCGGAACAGGGAAGGCGATGCTCCCTGTGGTCCGGTCACCTCACGTCCTGCCATCGGATGTGTGCCGACGAAACGAGCCGGTCGCGCCGCTCCCAGAACCGCAGTCTTCACCCCCGCAACATCGATCACGAGCGAGTCGGTCTCGAGTTCCGCAACCTGCTCGATAACGGCCCGCGGCGGCCCAGCCATGACAATCAGGTCGGCGTCGCCGCTGACCAACGCTGCGAACGATTCGGCGATCTGAGTAATCGCTCCCAATTCTTTGGCGGTTGCGAGAACAGCAGCGTCTGGGTCCCACCCGATCACCGTCCATCCTGCGCGAGCTAGCCCGAGGCCGATGGAAGCACCGATAAGGCCGGTACCGGAGATGGCTACAGCTGGCATCTACCTGAAGGACTCCATGGCAGCCAGAAGCGTTCGTACTTGATCCATCAGCTCGGCGAACTCGCCGGGGAGAATCGCTTGCGGCCCGTCGACAAGAGCAGTCTCTGGGGACGGGTGCACATCGATCATGAATCCGTCGGCGCCCGCGGCAACCGCGATCCGCGTGAGCGGTGCGACCAGGCTCTTTCTGCCCCCGGAATGAGAAGGATCCACGATCACGGGAAGATGAGACAGTTCCTTGAGTACTGGAACGGCCGAAATGTCCAGCGTGTTCCTCGTGGCGGTCTCAAAGGTGCGGATCCCCCGCTCGCACATGATGACCTGGTGGTTGCCCTCTTTGTAGATGTATTCAGCAGCATTGAGCCACTCTTCGATAGTCGCGGTGAGGCCTCGTTTCAGCATCACCGGCTTGTCCTGCCGCCCCAGCTCCGACAGCAGCGTGAAGTTGGCCATATTGCGAGTGCCGACCCGAATCACATCGGCATAACTGCTGACTAGTTCGACATCACGGGGGTCAACGGCCTCGGCAATAAACGGGAGTCCGAATTCGTCGCGAGCCTCCGCGAGAAGCTCGAGTCCCTTCTCAGCAAGACCCTGGAAGGAGTAGGGAGAGGTCCGTGGCTTGAAGGCGTCACCACGCAGGATGTTTGCGCCCGCTTTGGCAACGGCCTCGGCTGAGGCAAACAACTGGTCCCGTGTCTCGACGGCACACGGTCCCGCGATCGCGGCAAAGCCGCCGCCACCGACGGGTACACCACCGACATCGACAACAGTGTCTTCAACCTGGAAGTCGCGGCTGACAAACTTGAACGGCTTGAGTACGGGCACGGCCCGCTCCACGCCGGGGAAAGCCTCCCAGGGCAGTTGCTGGATCGCATTGCGATCTCCGACGGCACCAATCACGGTGCGCTGCTTCCCCTCAGAGACATGCGCCTCGGCGCCGATCGACGCAAGTCGCTCGACTACGTTGGCAACGTCCTCTGGCGAAGACGCCTTCGTCATGACGATGATCAAGGACTCGTCCCCTTTTGTGGATTTCATAGAACGCTCCGGCGGTGGCCCGCCATGGTAGGTGAGCGGCTGGCCGCCAGCCAGCTTGCGAGTTCGGCAGCCGAACTCGGGGCGGTGTACGAATGAAGCCGTGTCAGCTCTCAGTAGGCTTGACTCTATATGCGGCGCATCCTTGTCAGTGGGGCGGCTACCTGGACCGGTGGCCATCTCATCAAAGAGCTAGAGACACGTTCTGACGTGGAGATCATTGCCGTCGACGAAGTCCCGGCCCGGATTGAGCTCAAGTCGGAAGTCCATCTCTTTGAACTGGACAATCCTGAGTTCGCCCACTTCGTCATTGATGCAAAACCCGATGCCGTCGTCCACTTGCAGACAGTCGATAGGTCGGCACTGCTCGGTGGACGCCGGTCCCACGATGAAGCCGTGGTCGGAGCACAGGCCTTGTTCGGTGCGATCCAACGATGCAAGGCAATCAAACAGGTCGTGGTCAAGTCGGATAGCTGCGTATACGGGATGGGCCCACGCAATCCATCGGTCGTATCGGAAGACGCCAAGCTCGACGGCAGGAAGAGCCGATTCGCCAAAGACCCTCACCATCGTTGAGGACTACGTCGAAGAGACCGCTGCGGTTCGTGACGATGTGGCCTTCACGGTGCTGCGGTTTGCCCCCATCTTTGGGGCCAACGTGACCAACCCGATGAGCCGCTATCTGCGTCTTCCTCTGGTCCCGATGCGGCTGGGATATGACCCCCGGATCCAGCTGATCTCCGGAGTAGACGCGATTGGGGCGCTCCAGCATGCGCTGACCGTGCCCACCGCGGGAACATTCAATGTGGCCGCCACCGGGCAGCTGTATCTGTCGAGGATTCTTCGCCTTGGCAAGCGGGTCGGCCAACCCCTCCCCCGCCGCGCCTACAACATCGCGGTGAAAGGAATGGGGCGAGCCGACCTTCATCTCCCCGATCACATCAAACACCTCGTCCACTAC
>RCNF010001829.1_pt1 | contig 11334 bp, 10 predicted proteins | sample 2041311 | NCBI WGS metagenome assembly RCNF01 (sample SAMN09708228, study PRJNA481090) | Marine sediment metagenome, whole genome shotgun sequencing project. | biome: marine sediment; feature: ocean; material: sediment; isolation source: Sewage treatment plant 2 marine sediment (STP2) ... | reverse complement strand
TATTTTTGCAAACTCTTAAACATAAAACACAGTATTTATTTGCAAACCAGAGCTTTACAAATAAATTGAGTTTTGCAAATAAAATATATGTCGATATTTAAAACGCTTGGTTTAAGCCAGGCAATTGTTGATTCATTGACCGAATTAGGCTATGAACAACCCACGGAAATTCAAAAGATTGCTATTCCACAAATACTTGGTTCAAAAAATGATCTGAAAGCCTTTGCTCAGACAGGAACCGGTAAAACAGCTGCCTTTAGTTTGCCCATACTTGAGCAAATTGACTCAAACAACAAGAATACACAAGCGATCATTCTTTCGCCAACGAGAGAGCTGGCCATTCAAATCGCCAACAACGTCAATGACTTTTCTAAAAATTTGAAGAACCTCAAAACTATAGCGGTTTATGGAGGGGCTAATATTGAAGAACAAATCAGACCCTTAAAAAGAGGTGTTCAAATCGTTGTAGGAACGCCAGGAAGAACTCTTGACCTTATTAAAAGAAGAATTCTGAACCTCGAAAGTATTCAATGGTTGGTATTGGATGAAGCAGATGAAATGTTGAATATGGGCTTCAAGGAAGAATTAGATAATATTCTTGAAAAAACCCCAAAAACGAAACAGACCTTGTTGTTTTCTGCGACTTTTCCTAGAGAAGTGGAAGCCATTGCCAGAAATTACATGAACAACCCTACCGAGATGTCGGCAGGTCAGAAAAATATAGGAGCCGTTAATGTGGAGCATGAGTTCTTTCAGGTAACCGAGCGTAATCGTTATCCGGCTTTGAAAAGGATAGCTGACGTAAATCCAGACATCTACTCGATTGTCTTTTGCAGAACTAGAAGAGAAACTAAGGAAGTTGCAGAAAAATTAATCGAAGACGGTTATAACGCAGATGCCCTGCACGGTGATCTTTCACAGGCCCAACGCGACCTGGTTATGCAGAAATTCAGGAATAAAAACTTGCAGATTCTTGTTGCCACAGATGTTGCGGCCAGAGGTTTGGATGTGAATGACTTAACACATGTGATCAATTACAAATTACCCGATCAAGCTGAAAATTATACGCATAGAAGTGGAAGAACAGGTAGGGCCGGAAAAAAAGGTATATCTATTGCGATCATTACGAGTAAAGAACGCAATAAGCTAAAGCCCATAGAAAGAAAGCTCCAGAAGAATTTTCTTCAGAAACAAGTTCCTAATGGGAAAGAAATATGTGAAATTCAATTGTTTAAACTGATTGATAAAATTCATGATATAGAGGTCAACGAAAAGGAGATCAAAGAATATTTACCTGATATTTATGAAAAACTACATGAACTTGATCGTGAAGAATTGATCAGAAGATTTGTATCCATTGAGTTCAACTCATTTCTTTCATACTATCAGGATGCAAGAGATTTGAATAACGCTGATGCCCCTAGTAGTGACCGAAAAAGACGCGGTGATGATTCTCTAGCGCGTTTTTATATCAATCAAGGGAAAATGGACGACTTAACTCCTGCCCGATTGATTGGATTGATCAATGAATGCCTGCGAAAAAGAGATGTAGAGATTGGACAGATAGAAATCCTTAAAAGCTTCTCTTTCTTCGAGATAGATAAAGATTTCACCCAGGATGTTCTTGAAAAAATGAATGAGGCTGAATTTAATAATCGATCAGTGATTGTTGAAGTTACAGCAAAACCAAAAGGTAGATCAAACAGAGGATCAAACAGAGGGTCGTTCAAAAGTTTTGATAAAAGCAATACAAGAAGTAACAGAAAAGATTCAGGAGGTCAAAGAAACGATGACTTCAAGCCAAACAGAAAAAAACCTGCAGCCGGAGGAAGACGCCGAAGACGCTAGTCTGTTTTCTTAATTGATTTAAGCCATTAAAAAAGGTTGAAAGCATGATCGTATATGGATCAGACTTTCAACCTTTTTATTTGCTTTAAATTGTGAGACAAATCATTGCATCATTAAATCATTATATCATTGAATCATTATATCATTACATCATTGCTATCTACGCGAGTAATTCGGCGCTTCTTTGGTAATGGTCACATTATGAGGATGACTTTCGGATATACCGGAAGATGTGATTCTCACGAATTTAGCATTTTTATGAGCATCAATAGTTGCGCTTCCGCAATATCCCATACCTGCCTTTAATCCTCCTAAAAACTGATGCATTGTTTCATATACCTCTCCCTTATATGGAACACGTCCTACAATACCTTCAGGAACCAGTTTTTTCACGTCGTCTTCCACATCCTGGAAATATCTGTCTTTTGATCCTTTTTGCATGGCTTCAATGGAGCCCATCCCTCTGTATGATTTGAATTTTCTTCCTTCAAAAATAATAGTTTCTCCGGGTGATTCTTTGGTTCCAGCCAACAAGGATCCTAACATTACAGTATCGGCTCCTGCTGCAATGGCTTTAGGAATATCTCCGGTATACCGAATCCCTCCATCTGCGATAACAGGAACTCCCGTACCTTTGATAGCTGCTGACACCTCCATAACTGCAGATAATTGAGGAAATCCAACCCCTGCAACTACTCTCGTGGTACAAATAGACCCAGGTCCTATACCGACCTTAACGGCATCGGCTCCGGCTTCAACCAAAAATTTTGCTGCATCTCCTGTGGCAATATTCCCTACGATGATATCAACAAGAGGATATTTGGCCTTGATATCCTTTAATACCTGTGCAACTCCCCTACTATGGCCATGGGCAGTATCGATAACCAAGGCATCAACGCCTTCCTTGATCAAGCCTTTTGCTCTCTTCATCGAATCGCCGGTAACTCCTATGGCTGCGGCTACCCTGAGCCTTCCATAAGAATCCTTATTCGCATGCGGATTTTCAATCACTTTAATAATATCCCGATACGTGATCAAACCAACTAATTTTCCTTTAGGATTGACTACGGGTAGTTTTTCAATCTTATGATCCTGTAAGATCCTTTCGGCCTGTTTCAGCGACGTTCCTTCCTTCGCCGTGACTAGATTCTCTGAAGTCATTACTTCAGAAATAGGGCGATCATTATTGTTCTCAAAACGCAAATCACGATTGGTGATAATACCAATCAACTCACCTGATTTATTGACCACGGGGATGCCACCAATCTTGTACTTGCTCATCAAAGATTTGGCATGAGCCACGTTCTTATCTTTGGTAAGGGTAATTGGGTCTATGATCATTCCTGATTCCGATCGTTTTACCTTTTTTACCTCAGCAGATTGATTTTCAATGCTCATGTTTTTATGTAAAATACCAATCCCACCTTCGCGGGCCATGGCAATGGCCATATCAGATTCAGTCACGGTATCCATGGCTGCTGAAATAATGGGCGAATTAATGGTAATATTTCTTGTGAATTTGGTTTGAATGTTTACTTCACGGGGTAAAACTTCTGAATAGGCAGGAACCAACAATACGTCATCGTAAGTAAGTCCTTCAAGCAAAATTTTGGGAGTAGTCATAGAACGCAATTAGAATTTAATTGCGTGCAAATTTACGACTTTAAATCGGATAGAAAAAACATAAGACTGCTTAAAGTATCCTCTTTTGATTTATCCTTCTATTCTTTTGGGAAAAAGGCAGCACCAAATCACCAAACCGCTCATGAGTAAGAGTGAAAACACCATGGCAATGCCTGAGAACATGATCACAAATTTAAACCAAATAACGCCTTTCCAAAGAATATAGATTCCTCCAAAAGTAAGAATCAGAGACACAAAAGGTTCAAATAACAAAAATGATTTTAGCTTGCTTGACACATTGGTCATGTACAACAAAGTCCCAAGAATAAAAAAGATCAAACTAAGCGAAAGAACATGGTTATGGATTAAGGTCAAAATCTCCTGCTCAGATTTTTTAAAATGCATCTCCTCTGCGTCCTCATCCTCTTCATTACCCAAATAATTTTGTTCTATCCCACTGGAATTCAAAGAAGTTGTGACCCTCACAAAACTGAATCCGGTAAAAAAACCAAGGTTAAGCACGAGTACAAAAAAGATCACAAATAACCTGAATTGTCTGGGCATTGAAGCCAATAAACCTTTTAATATCATACTCGTTATTCTTATAAGTCTAATTTTGAGAGATTGGCCAAGAGGTCATTCACAGCATAGGTCATTGACCGAGCCGAAATAGTGGCGCCTGAAATTCCTTTAATATCAGACCCGAATTTCAATACAGTCTTCGTATTGAGACCATCAAATTGCCTCAGCCATCGCTTGCTACTAATCTCTCCTCCGTAATCTTCTCTGTAAGCAAGTATTTTGATTTTCTTAATAATCATTTCCCGATCAAAAATAACAACAAAATCAAATTCATCTGCTTTACTGGGTGCCTTACCAAAATAAAAGTATCCAAGTTCGGTCTCCTCCTTACTAATCTTAAACAAACCATCAGGCCTAAAATTGCCAGACATTTGATCCAATACCTCCACATTTATCTCCACCGGAACTTTATCGTAAGAAGTGATATCAAATATGGTTAGAATTTCCTTATCAATCTTCTTAAGATAATTCTTAGGGATATCTATAAAAGAACTCAGGCAGATCAGAGCGAGTATGTAGGTCAATAATTTCATATGAGTCAGGCGTCCTTTCTGTTCCGAAAGAATGGCCAAATATAGTATTTTTAGAACATTACGCCGATACCGGCATTAAATAGGTTGGTTCTGTCACTTTCTTCAACAGCATCAGTCCTCCACTGATAATCGGCCTTGATTGCAACTCCGGGAGCAATTTTAAAATCACATCCAAAGGTAATATCAGTACGGTCATAGGCTTTGTTTTGTACAAGATCTCCGGCAATTTCCGCATGAGTATTATAGGTCTCATATCTCGAAAACAATGACAATTGCTTCGTTGAGTTTGTATTGATTAAAGGCATAAAATCATAGGCAGCCTCCAGATAGAACCCATCCATCTTCGAACCAAGATCTTTATCTGTAAGGTCATTATAGGCCTCAGTTCCTGTTAAACTTGAATAAATATACTGGCCTCTGAAACCAAGATTTTTAACATTATACGAGACATTAAGACCAATCATCGATACGCCCACAGTTGACCCTTCTACAGAGGGATCGTCAGATTGAGTTTCTCCAAAATAGCCAGCTAAGCCTACTTTCAATCCTAAAACCCCATAATAATCAAATTTCATGGAAAGGTTAGGATTGTGTATAACTGACTCTGCTCCTTTTTGTCTTCCCTTTCTTAACCCATCAACTCCTCTTAAGGTTCCTTCTCCATCCTTATAGGAGATAAAGCCATTAAAAATATAAGCCTGGTATCGCAAAGACAGGTTTTGAAGGTTCCCCGTAGCTCCTATTCCCAATTCTCTCCAAGTAGTCGGAACTATGTACTTGTCAAGACCCGGGCGTTCAACTCCATAAAACACTGGTGGTTCATGGAATTCATTGACATAGCCCATTGGTACAAGCATCAAACCCCCACGTATGTTAAATGCAGTGCTTATATTGTAATTTACAAAAGCTTGTTCAACATAAACTTCCTTTACATGTTCGAGCTCAATTTCTGTTAAAAAACTTACTTTATCACTAAATTTATATCCAAAAAGCAATACAAGTCTGTGAACATCAAGTTTGCCGGGTTCGGCACCATCCGGTTCATTATAATCTATTTGGGCATAGCCTCCTAAGGTTAGTTTACTGGGGTTGTTATATCCTAATCTATTAGCGACTCTTAGAGAATCCTGTTTGGTATCTTGTTGGGCAAATGTTACTGTTGCTAAGAGCATGGCAGCAACGGATAATTTCCATTTCATAATGATTTATTTTGCTTATTCTTATTTAGATTAATTATAAATAGATATATCTGAGGCAAATGTAAATGGAAATATTTGATCTACAAAAGCTTATTTAGAATTATTTTAAATAACATGATAAATGTCATGTTTATAGGCCTTGCAAGCCATATTTTTAGTCTTAAAAACCTATCTTTACCCTATGTCAACCCTTTCTAAAATCCTAGTGCTTTTACAATTTTCATGTTTGGGCTATTTAGTGTTATTCACAAATATTATTGGTCAGGGAATTTTATTGGTCGTTCAAATTAGCGGATTCCTATTGTCGCTTTGGGCGGTTATTGTTATGAAACCCGGTAAGTTCAATATCCATCCTGAACTAAAATCAAATGCAAACTTTATCAACTCTGGGCCCTATCGCCTGATCAGAAATCCTATGTATGCAGGCATAATCCTTATATGTGGAAGTAGCGCCTTACATAACCTCCATTCTTCAGAGCTACTTGTATTTCTCTTGTTGATCATCGTGTTACTACTTAAAATTAATTTAGAAGAAAAATATCTCAGCCAATCTTTTGGTGAAGACTACCTCACGTATAAAAAAAGAACCTATCGTTTGATTCCTTTCCTATATTAATTCAATGCATCAATATATCATTGCATCATTATATCATTACATCATTTTTCTTTATATTTGCGAGCTTAAAAATTAATTATTGATGAAAAATATTTACACTTTATTAGTTGTTGCTGGATTGGTTTTGACTTTGAGTCAGACTGCAGTAGCACAAGAAAATCATGGTAAAGCCATAAATGCGTTTGTGAAATTTGGTGATAATTCGAGTCTTGGGGCATTTTATGAATTTCAGGTTCATCCTGACATTACAGTATCTCCCGAAGGCAGAATTTGGTTTGGAGATGATAAGAAAATAGCTATTGGCGCAAGAGCTGATTATTATTTTGACAGAATCTTTAAATTGGCCGAACCTTGGGATATTTGGGGTGGTGCAGGTTTAGGATTTGTAATACAAGACGATGATGATGATAATTTTGATTTTGATATTCACGTCGGTGGAGAATATAAATTTAATGAAACTTGGGGTCTTATCCTAGAAATTGGTGGAGGTAACGCTTTCTCAGGAGGTATAGGTGTAGGTATCCATTTATAAGAATTATATACTTTAAATTGATCACAGCCCTGCGAAAATCGCAGGGCTGTTTTTTATTTATTCTAGAATAAAATTATTAAGTTTGGGACTCACTTTAAAGCATTAATTCATGCACATTTTAGGTATAGACATTGGAGGAACAGGAATAAAAGGAGGTATTGTTGACACCACTACGGGTGAAATGATAACTGAAAAATTCAGAATTCCAACCCCAAGACCAGCTCTACCTTTAGAAGTGGCAAAAACGGTTCATAAAATTATAGATCATTTCAATTGGAAAGGAGAAGTTGGGGTAGGTTTTCCTACACCTCTTTTTCATGGAAAATGTCTGAGCGGGAGTAACCTTCACCCTGACTGGAAAGGGGTACAGGCTGATGACCTTTTTAAAAGTGTCACAGGTCTTGAATTTACCGTTATAAACGACGCTGACGCAGCCGCAGAAGCAGAAATGCACTTTGGTGCGGGAAAAGGAAAAGATGGCTTGGTAGCGGTCATTACATTGGGAACAGGAATTGGATCCGGATTGTTTTTTAACGGTACGTTAATTCCCAATTCTGAATTGGGACATGTAAGTTACAAGGAAGAACCTTTTGAGAAATACGCCGCTGATTCCATTCGAAAAAAGGAAGATCTCAGTTATTCCAAATGGGGAAAAAGATTAAATAAATATTTTCAACATATTGAACTCATTCTCTCTCCCGACCTCTTCATTATAGGTGGCGGAGCAAGTAAGAAAATGGACCGGTTTGTCGATGAGATCGATATTAGAGCTAGAATTATCCCAGCTCAGAATAAAAATGAAGCAGGTATTATCGGCGCTGCTGTCGGGGCTTTTGATGAAGTGAAATAGTTACTAATGAATTCTCTTTCTTCAGAATACCAAGATCAACCTAATACTTTCATGGTTTCGTTATACGCCACTTCGAATCTTAGTGGATTAATTCCTGTGCCTATTTTTTGTGTTGTGAAATAAGAAAGTAATTTTTCAGTAGGCATATTACCAGTAAGTTCATCTTTGGCCATAGGGCAACCTCCAAAACCCTTTATAGCTCCATCAAATCTTTTACAACCCCCTTCAAAGGCAGCATCAACTTTCTCGTGCCAGCTATCAGGATGCGTATGCAAATGGGCTCCGAATTCAATATGAGGATACATGGGTATCAGGTGCTTAAATAAATAACTAATGGTTTTTCCATCGGCTACTCCAATTGTATCGGAAAGTGATAATATTTTTACCCCGAGTCTGGCTAATGTATCTGTCCATTTTGCAACAATCTCCACATTCCAAGGGTCACCGTAAGGATTGCCAAAGCCCATCGATAAATAGGCTACAATCTCTTTATCATTTTTTATAGATAGGTCGATAATCCCTTCCAGGGCAACCAATGATTGCGCTACAGTCTTACCCGTATTTCTCATTTGAAAATTCTCTGAGATAGAAAAAGGATAACCCAGGTAATCGATTTCTTCAAAATGGCAGGCATCCGAAGCTCCTCTTACATTAGCAACTATAGCCAATAATTTAGAAGAAGTTGTTTTTAAATCAAGCCTAGACAGCACCTCAGCGGTATCCCGCATTTGTGGAATGGCTTTAGGCGACACAAAACTTCCAAAGTCTATAGTGTCAAACCCAACTTTTAGCAGTGAATTGATATACCTCGCCTTATCTATGGTAGGTATAAAATGACTTTTGATCCCTTGCATGGCATCCCTAGGGCACTCTATGATCTTGATTTGACTCATTAAACCAAATATAGATAATAATGAGAAACCGAAAACGTTTGGATTCGATTTAATTTCTCTCTGAGGGGCTCGGAGGTGAGGGCCTCGGAAGTGGGGGGATGAGAAGCGAGGGCCTCGGAAGTGAAACCCTCACCTCCGAAACCCTCGCAGCCCCACTACATCATTAAATCATTCTATCATTAAATCATTGCATCATTATATCATTAACTCATTAACTATCAGCTGCCATTAAAAACATGGGCTTCATTTCGAATCTGTTATAATGAGGTCTCAATCTATCAATATTATAATATTTTTCAATGTTGACGATTTTTTTAGAGTTGGTCACAACATCCAACGGAACATCGTCATAACGGCCATTCTTCAAAACGACTAATCTGCCATGAAAACCTCCAAGAATTAGGTCCAGGGCAAGATTTCCGAAAGCCATAGGGACGATCGAATCAACCGCATCCGGATCACCACCTCTAACCAGATATCCTAATTTTTGGTTGATAATATTGATGGTTTTTCCTTTGTTGAAACCTGCAGTTAAACTTTTCATTTCGGACGAGACCACATCACCTATACCGCCTAATTTGGCGTGCCCAAACATGTCTTTTTCTGAATTTTGAAACATCACTTCTCCGCCTTTAAACATGGCTCCTTCTGAAACGAGCACCACCGAATACTTACTAGGGTTATTGTTTCTGTCCTGTACCAATAGTTCTGTCAAATGAGGAATGTCAAATTCATGTTCAGGAATTACGCAACGATTCGCTGCGCCTGCCATAGCAGGTAACATTGCCGTAAACCCGGCATACCTTCCGAAAACTTCCATAACGAGTATCCTTTCGTGTGACCCAGCTGAAGTTCTAAGGTTATTGGTCATACTTATCGTTCTTGTCACGCAAGTACTAAAACCAATGCAATAATCAGTGCCGGGCACATCATTATCCATCGTTTTTGGAATAGCAACTACTTTCACTCCTTCCTTATACAACCTAACTCCATAACTTAAAGTGTCATCACCTCCAATTGGAATCAAAAAATCTACTCCAAGCCATTCTAAATTCTTGATCACCTCTTTGGTAAGGTCATTTATTTCTTCCGTATACGTATCTTTCAAATGCTCAGGAACATTAGCTTTGGGCATTTTACTGGGTTTTGTTCTTGAGGAGTGTAGAAAAGTACCTCCCGTTCTACCAGATTTATTCACAATATCATTAGTCAATAGCATAAAACTATTGCTGTTATCTGCCTTCTTATCTCGAACCAATTCAGTGATCCCTGCCCATCCTCGGCGCAAACCAATTACTTTAAACCCTTCGCGATTGGCGCGAATGGTTATTGCACGAATTGCAGGATTAAGACCAGGAACGTCTCCTCCTCCGGTAAGGATGGCAATGACGCCCCTTATTTTATTTACATGAGCCATAAAACAAATTATTTTAAAAATTAATAAACATAATGAGCCTGTGAAATTCACTTTTTTGAATACTGAATTTCAGTAATTTATAAACGTAATAATCAGGTCATTTTTTAACAAAGGTAAATTTAGTTAAACATTTTGCATTATTTATGACAAATATTGGAAAAATAAAAAACAGGACTTTATGGTTTGTCAAGGAAGATCTCAGGAAGACGAAATAAAAAAAGCCGTCTTTAAAAGACGGCTTTTTTTACTTATAATTTATGTGTGATTTACAAGGAAGCAGAGTATTCAAGAAGATCAACAATCTTAGTAGAATATCCATACTCATTGTCATACCATGACACAACTTTAACAAATGTATCTGTTAAAGCGATCCCGGCCTTAGCATCAAAAACAGAAGTACGTGTTTCTCCTACAAAATCCTGAGAAACAACCAACTCTTCGGTATATCCTAAAACACCTTTCAATTCACCCTCAGAAGCATCTTTCATTGCTTTACAAACTTCGGCATACGTAACACTTTTCCCTAAATTCACTGTTAGATCCACTACAGACACATCCATAGTAGGTACTCTAAATGACATACCAGTAAGTTTACCATTTAAAGATGGAATCACTTTTCCAACTGCTTTAGCAGCACCTGTTGAAGAAGGTATGATATTATGAAGGGCAGCTCTACCACCTCTCCAATCTTTCAAAGAAGGACCGTCAACTGTTTTTTGAGTTGCAGTTGTCGCGTGAATAGTAGTCATTAAGCCATCTGTAATCTCAAAATTGTCATGAAGAACCTTGGCAATTGGTGCCAAACAGTTTGTTGTACAAGAAGCATTTGAAAAAATATTCTCCTCGGCTGTAAGCTCTTTGTGATTTACTCCCATTACGAACATAGGTGCATCAGCAGATGGAGCAGAAATAACAACTTTCTTAGCTCCTGCCTTTAAATGCAAACCAGCTTTTTCCTTTGTAGTAAAAATACCGGTAGCATCAATAACATATTCAGCTCCGATTTCATCCCATTTCAAATCTTCAGGGTTACGTTCAGCGCTAATTCGCACTTCGTTTCCATTCACAACCAATTTACCATCCTTAACTTCAACAGTCCCGTCAAATCGTCCGTGTACCGAATCATACTTTAACATATATGCCAAATAATCAACGTCTAAAAGATCATTGATACCAACAACTTGTACATTTTCTCTCTGGGCCGCGATTCTGAAAGCTAGTCTTCCGATTCTTCCAAAACC
>RCNF010001824.1_pt1 | contig 11341 bp, 10 predicted proteins | sample 2041311 | NCBI WGS metagenome assembly RCNF01 (sample SAMN09708228, study PRJNA481090) | Marine sediment metagenome, whole genome shotgun sequencing project. | biome: marine sediment; feature: ocean; material: sediment; isolation source: Sewage treatment plant 2 marine sediment (STP2) ... | reverse complement strand
CCCCGACCAACACCCCGCTGCTCAGGCCGGAGATCAGCCGCCGCCAAGAGGAGATCCCATGTCCAGATACCTGTTACTATCCCGACCAGCGGCTGCTTTCATGCTGGTGATGCTGGCTGTGGTGTGGGCCGCGGCCGGTTGCAACGATGTCCAGGAAAACCAGGCTGCAAAACACACCCCCAGGTATGTGCGTGACACCGTATCCTTCACACCGCTGACGTATCCGGAATCCAAAACCATTGACCAGTTTGACGATTACCACGGAACCTCGGTGGCCGATCCCTACCGCTGGCTCGAGGACGTTGACTCCGCCGACACCGGTGACTGGGTGGCCAGGCAGAACGAAGTCACTTTCGGATTTTTGGAGACCATTCCCGCCCGGAAGGAATACGCCGACCGGTTGACCGAGATCTGGGACTACGCCAAGTACAGCGCCCCCTTCAGGGAAGGCGGCCGGACCTTCTTCTACAAAAACGACGGCCTGCAGAACCAGTACGTCCTGTACGTCCAGGACACCCCTGACGCCGAGCCCCGCGTGCTGCTGGACCCGAATCAGCTGAGCGAGGACGGCACCGTTTCCCTGGGCGCAGCGAGCATCAGCCGTGACGGCAACACCATGGCCTGGTCCACCAGTGTCAGCGGTTCGGACTGGCGCACCTGGTACGTGCGCGACGTGGCCACCGGCCAAGACCTCAAGGACAAGATCGAGTGGAGCAAGTTCAGCGACGCCGCCTGGGACCACGAAGGACACGGCTTCTACTACAGCCGCTACGAAGCCCCGCGCGAGGGTGAAACTTTCGAGGGCGCCAACTACTTTCAGAAACTCTACTACCACCGCGTGGGCACCGGTCAGGACGAGGACGTCCTGGTCTACGACCGGCCCGACCAGAAAGAATGGGGAATAAGTGGTGAAGTCAGCGAAGACGGGCGTTACCTGCTGATCGCCATCTGGCAGGGATCCAGCCAGGACAACGGGCTCTTTTACCGGGATCTGCGCGACAAGAGCCTCCTAGTCCACGAATTGATGGCCGACTTCGACGCCAGTTACACATTCCTGGGCAACGACGGCCCCGTATTTTTTCTCCGGACCAACAAGGACGCCCCCCGGAACCGCATCGTCGCGGTCGACATCACCCAGCCGGATCCGGCCCACTGGGAAACCCTCATTCCCGAGAGTGACGACCCCATCGACAGCGCCACCATCCTGGATGGAAGCTTCGTGATTCGCTCCATGCACGACGTGGCCGGCGTGGTGAAGGTCTACGATCTGGACGGCACCTTCAAGAACGAGGTCAAGATGCCGGGGCTGGGCAGTGTCAGCGGTTTTTCGGGCCATCCCGAGGACACCGAAACCTACTTTGTCTTCAACAGCTTTTTGAACCCGAGCGAGATCTACCACTACGACTTCCGCACGCGGGAAAGCACCCTCTTTCGCAAGCCGGACATCGACTTCGATTTTTCAGGCTATGAAACCAACCAGATCTTCTACGAAGGCAAGGACGGCACCACCATCCCCATGTTCGTGGTGCACCAGAAGGGTCTGAAGCTGGACGGCAACAATGCCACCATCCTGTACGCCTACGGGGGATTCAATTCCTCCACCAAGCCTCGCTTCCGGATTTCACTCTTGCCCTGGCTGGAGCAGGGCGGGGTTTACGCCTCGGCCAACATTCGCGGCGGCGGGGAATACGGGAAACAATGGCATGAAGCGGCCATCAAGCATAACAAGCAGGTCAGTTACGACGATTACATTGCCGCCGCCAAGCATCTCATCGCCGCCGGTTACACCAGCCCCAACAAGCTTGCCGCTTCGGGCGCCAGCAACGGAGGATTGATGGTCGGCGCGGTGGTCAACCAGCGGCCCGAACTGTTCGGCGCGGCCTTGCCCGCGGTCGGCGTGATGGATATGCTGCGCTTCCAGCTGTTCACCATCGGCTGGGCCTGGACCAGCGACTTCGGCAGCAGTGATGACCCGGAAATGTTCCCGACCCTTTACGCCTACAGCCCCTATCACAACCTGAAGCCAGGCGTCCAATACCCCGCGACCCTGGTCACCACCGCCGACCACGACGACCGCGTGGTCCCCGGCCACAGTTTCAAGTACGCGGCCCGGCTGCAAGCCTGCCAGGCCGGCAACCTGCCGGTGCTGATCCGGATCCAGACCAAATCGGGACACGGCGGCGGCAAACCCACCGCCATGATCATCCAGGAACTGGCGGACACTTACGGCTTCCTGCACCGGGTGCTTGACCTGGACGACGGCTGACTGACCATCTGGGAGCGCCAGGCCGATGGTGCCTGGAAAGTCGCGCTGGATACCGGGGTTCCAGACCCCGACGAGTAGGACCAAGGTGATTTCATTCATGGGGCCCCGGGGGCCCCTTTTTCTACCTGGCTTTGGGCCGCGCCCAGAAAAGCGCCACCACGATGACCACCAGCCCCGCCATCACGCGTCCGTAAGCCGCCTCCTCGCCGAATACCAGCCAGGACACCAGCACAGCCAGAGGGACTTTCAGGTTGTTGGCCGCTGCCAACACCCCGCTCCCCACCTGGACGGCCCCCTTGTTCCACAAATAAAATCCCAAGGCCGTCGGCAACAATCCCAGATAGAGCAAGACCAACCAGACTGGCCGGTCCCATCCTGCCAGGGGCCGACCTCCAGCCGCCTTGACGAAAAGAACCCCGGCCAAGGTGAACGCCGCGGCGCCCAGGTACATCCAACCCAATAGAGCCGCCTGAGATCCTTGGGATTTCCGCTTCAAGCGAACATACCCCACCTGCCCGGCCGCAAAACACAAATTGGCCCCCTGTAACACCAGGATGCCTCGCCAATCGGCACCTGCGGGCATATTCGTGGCCACCACCAGGCCGGCGCCCAGGACCGCCAGCAGGGCGCAGGCCAAATGCCGCACTCGGAATTTCCGTTCCAACAGGTCCGAAAAAAGAACCACGTACAGCGGGGTGAAGATGGTGAACAGGGCCACCATCCAGGCGGGCAACCAGCGATAGGAAACGATGTACAGCACGTACATCAATCCGAACTGAAGCATGCCCAGGCCCAGAGCTTGAACGATGGTTTGGCGGGATAAACGGGATCGAAAAACCAGAGGCGAAAATACCGCCGCCGCCAGCAACAGGCGGCCACAGGAGACGGCCACCGGGTCCAGCCCGGACAGCTGACCCTTGATCAGACCGAAGGAAAACGCCCACAGCAAAGAAGCGGCCAGCAGATAAGTCATGAAGTCCAGTCCGGCGGATTGGGGAACAGCCAGGGAAACCTGTCAAAATGCACCCAGGGGTCCGGATCCGGCGACACACTAAAATGGTGGCCGATCCGGTCGCCACAGGCAGGGTCAGGCTGACGACCTCCAACGCCTCGGTCAAGCTGAAACTGGCATCTTGGTGGCTTTACCCCCATATTTTGCCCTTCCCAGGACAGTTTCCGAAGCTTTCACTTTCTCCGTTCGAGGTATTGATAAATGCCAACCTACGAATACGAATGCACTCGTTGCGGGCTCATTATCGAAGAGTTCAAGTCCATGTCCGCTCCCCGGCGGCAGCGTTGCCCCGAGTGCCGGGGAAAAGTCGAGCGGCTGATCTCCGGTGGCATGGGTATCCATTTCAAGGGGTCGGGATTTTATGTCACCGATTCCCGCGGTAAGGTGGACACCGGCGCAACCGACAAGACCCCTTCCGCCGCCCCAGCCGAAAGCAAGACCAGCGAAAAGTCCGATTAGCCAGCGAGCCTGTTTTTGGAGGATCCCATGGCAGCCAAGAACGTCTACGTAGAAGTCGACGGACTGAAAATCGCCATCCAGCCCGGGGCCACGGCCCTGCAACTGCTGGAGCAGCGGGACAACCTGGACCGGACCGAGGCCGATCCCATCGTCATCGTCTCGATCAACGGACGGCGCACCAGCCTTGCCGAACCCCTGTTTGGAGATGAACGCCTCCGCTTCATCAGGATGAAAGCCCCCGAAGCCCAGACCACCATCCAGCGCACGGTTCAATTCTTGGCCCTTTCCGCCGCCGAAGACCTTTGGCCCGGAGTGACCCTCAACGCCCATTTCAGCTGCGGCACGGGGATGTACTGCGAACTGGATCGGCCAGAGCCCTTGACCGCCAACGAAATCACCGCTCTGGAAGAGCGCATGAGGCGGCTGATCGACCAGGATCTGCCTCTGACTCCCCAGCGGTTCGGACTGAGAGCCCTGCAGAAAATCTACCAGCGGCAAGGTGATGTGCGCAGTCTGACCACCGCGAAATATCTGCGGCGCGACTCTCTGGTGTTTTACAGCATGGAAGGGTCGAAGCTTCTGTATTTTGGTCGCCAGCTGCCCTCCACCGGGTACGTGCGGGCCTTCAGCCTGGTGCCCGAAAATCCCGGATTCGTGCTGTTGACCAATGTGAAAGGCGAACCGGACCGGGTGCCGGAATACATCCACCAGCCTGAGTTGCTTCATACCCTGCGGCGCTACACGGCCTGGGCCGAAAAGATCGGTATGCAGGATACCGGCAGTATCAACGAGTTCATTGTCGAGGGACGCACCGGCGAACTGATCCAGATCTCCGAAGCCCGGCACAACAAATTTTTTGTGGAGGCCGCCCAGCGGGTGGCCGACTTGCCCGAAGAGGGCCGTCTGGTATTGCTGGCCGGGCCTTCCAGTTCCGGCAAAACCAGTAGCGCCAAGAGGCTGATGATTCAGCTGCGGGTGCTGGGCTTGCAACCGATGGCCTTATCCCTGGACAATTATTTCGTCGACCGGGATCAGACACCACGCGACGAGGAGGGGGACTTCGACTTCGAATCCCTGGGCGCCTTGAACGTCGACCTGTTCAACCAACACCTCAAGGCCTTGCTGGCCGGTCAGGAAGTGCACCTACCGCGTTTCGATTTCCGCACCGGCACCTCCACCACCAGTGAATCAGCCACCCGCATCCAGCGCGGCCAGCCCCTCCTGGTGGAGGGCATCCACGCCTTGAATCCCGCTCTTACCGCCGCGGTCCCCGCAGCCGACAAGTTGAAGATCTACGTTTCGGCCCTGTGTCATCTGAACATCAACAATATCAGCTACATCAAGACCACTCACAGCCGGCTGTTCCGCCGCATCGTTCGCGACGCCCAGTTCCGCGGCTACACCGCCAGCGAGACCCTCGCCCGCTGGCCCAAGGTCCGGCATGGCGAGGACAAGCACATTTTCCCCTTTCAGGGCAATGCCGACCTGTTCTTCAACTCAGGATTGACCTACGAGTTGGCGGTTCTGAAGCTGTGGGCCGAACCCCGGTTGGCGGCGGTGACCGCCGACGATCCCCACTACGGCATAGCCCGCACCCTGATCGACCTGCTGTCGCTGCTGCTGCCCATCGACGCCAGTCAGGTACCGCCTACTTCATTGTTACGGGAATTCATCGGAGGCAGCGGGTTCAACTACTGATTCATCCGCCATGGTTCGAGGCTCAGGGGACCAGGAAATTTTCCTGCAACTTGGTTACGGCCGCATCTGCATCCTTCTCGTTGGTCAAGAAAGATACGTTGGAAGACGAAGTGACGATCATGTGGATCTGCACGCCCGCTTCGCCCGTGGCCTGAAAAACGGTGCCGGCGATGGCGGGACGTTCGCTGAAATGGGGACCATAAATGGAAATGGAACTGCAGTGGCGCTGGTATTCGATGCTCCGGGCCTCGAGTTCGTCCTGGAGGGATTGCAAAATACCGAGGGCCTGATCCAGGTCGTCTTCCTTGATGGCGATGCCGAGGTTGTTCAGCCCGTCACGATCGATGAAGGAGGTCACGGAATTAATGTTGATCCCCTTCAGACCGAGGCTTGACAGGGCACGTCCCGCCAGCCCGAAGCCCCTCTTCGCCCCCATGATCCGGACCAGCACGAGATTATCGACTCTCGTGATGCCCCCGACTGCCATCTTCGGTGTCATGCTCCATCTCCAGGTTGCGGATTAACTACCTCAACTGCCGTCAAGCCGTGAGCGACAGCCCCAGGTGGCCGAACCTCCCAAAACTAGCCTTTGAAAACGCGGAAACAAAAAAATCTTCCTCAAAGTGACAATGTATCTTCAAAATCCCTGTTTCGGCCCGGAGGGTTGACATCCGGTGTCCCACCCGCTAAAAGCAGGAGTGCAATCCAAATGCGAAGCACCCCTGCGAATCGGAGGTCCAGGATGAAGAAAATAGCGGTCGTCTTGAGTGGGTGCGGAGTATTCGACGGCTCGGAAATCCACGAAGCCTGCGCCGCCCTGTTGGCCCTGCACCGCGCCGGCGCCCAGGCGGTGATCTGCGCCCCGACCGGCCCCCAACTCCATGTGGTGGACCATCTGGCCGGAGAACCGGCCGCCGACCAGAGCCGGGACATCTTGATTGAGAGCGCCCGCCTGGCCCGTGGAGAAATTTTGCCCGTGGCCCAGGTCCCGATCGCCGGTCTGGACGCCGTGTTGTTGCCCGGAGGGTTCGGCGCCGCCAAGAACCTGTGTACTTTTGCCGTCGACGGCGAAAACTGCACCGTCAACGCCGAACTCGACACCTTCCTGCGCGAGGCCCACGCCCAAGGCAAGCCCATCGCCGCCATGTGCATTGCCCCGGTGATTCTGGCCCGGATTTTCGGATCGGATCTGAAACCGTCCCTTACCATCGGCAATGACCCGGCCACCGCCGCCAAGATCGCCCAGATGGGAGCCCACCATGTCGATTGCCTCGCTGCCGAAACCGTGGTGGATGAAAGCAACAACATGGTCACCTCACCAGCCTATATGATTGCCGGCAACATCGGCGAGGTGTTCGACGGCGCGGCGGCTCTGGTGGAGAAACTGCTGGGCTTGTGCCGCTGATCAAAAAAGGTAAAAAAACAGGCGTTCTGGCAGCCGGAACGCCTGTTTTCTGTTGATTTTTCGGGCTATGTTGGGTTAGCTTCCCGGTTCCCGGACTTGCCCCATCTTCAAGGAGATCTTCATGTCAGGACAAAAGCCCGAAGGAAATGATATTCCCACCTCCAATATCGCCCACCCGGATTTTCAGCCGCGACGCCGTACCCCCTGGGGTACTGTCGAAGGACGGGTCATCAGCCTGGTCAGCCGCAAGGGCGGAGTCGGGAAAACCACGTCCGCGGTCAATCTCGGCGCGGCGTTCGCGCTTTCCGGCCATACAGTTCTGGTCGTCGGCACCGATCCCCAGTGCGGCGTTTGCCGGACCCTGGGTATCCCCCCCCACGAGTTGACCACCTGTCTGAGTGAAATTCACTCTGGTAGCCAACCTCTGACCGACATGGTGCATCCCTCCACTTTAAAGGGTTTGTTCTTCATCTCTCCGAGGATCCTCACCCTGGAAGAGGAAGAATCCTATCTTCACGCCATGGAAAAGGATCCCGACACCTTCATCAGGGAAATTGACCGGGCAAGACATCTTTACGATACGATCCTCATCGACTGCCCACCCGGATTAGGGGCCGCGGCCAAGGCCTCCCTGCTGGCGTCGGACACTTTTCTCGTGCCGCTGCAAGCCGAAGAACTTTGCCGGGATTCCGTGGACAGTCTCCTGGATTTCGTGAACACCTTCCGGGACCGGGTCTACCGGGACGAACCCGAAGCCAGCGGTCCCTTCCCCGGACCCGAGGCGGACAATACCCTGGGGTTGGAAGGCATTTTCCTGACCATGGCCAGCACCCAAACGCGCATGGGTCGCCACGTGGCCGCCCGCGTTGGCGAGGATTTCGGCAATGCCATGCTGGATACCGCCGTTCCCCGCACCACCCGTTTGAGTGAAATGGCTCTTCGGGGCAAGCCGACGGTAATCTACGACCGACGCTCGCCCGGTAGCCGGGCCTATTTCAATCTTGCCGACGAGCTTTTACAGCGCTTCGACATTTCCGAGGTATCCATGGGCATGGGAAGGGAATCTTCCATACCCGACCGGGCCGATCCCCTGAATCCTGTCGGCGATTCCTCCGAAGAAGTAACCGGGGACATGTCCACCTCGAAGATGCCCGCGGCCGATGGACTCGACCGGTTTCTTTCCGATCTGGGTGGTTCCGGTCAGGGGGTGGGTTCGGTTCCCTCTTTCGAAGAGCCCTCGAGTCCGGAAATAGTTTCTCTGGACGATCTGCTGGCTGAAGAGGAAAACCGTAGCGACCAAACCCATGGCGATGAGGAATGGGACGAGGGACTCTGGAATCCCGATAGTGACGGCGACGAACGGATCAACTGACCCCGGGGCGGGGAACCATCCCGGTCCGGCGGAGGTGACTCAGTGACGGCCGCGACCATGAAATGTCTGGTGTTCGACAAATCCAGCCAGGATTGGGACAAATCCAAGGGTTTTCTCAGAATGGATCTGCCTACCCCCGTCATCGACGAGGCCGCAGACCCCGCCGACGAGGACAACGTCCTGGTCAAGGTCATCTACTCCGGGTTCTGCGGTAGCGATCGGGGTATCTGGAACCGCACCGCCTTCAAGGGCATGATCTTCGACAGCCTCAAGCGGGAAAAAAAATCCACACGCATCATCGGCCACGAAATGGTGGGAGAAATCGTCCAGGTGGGATCACGGGTCCGCGGACGTTTCGGCTACGGCCCCAAGGACATCGTGTCCACCGAAAGCCATATCATCTGCGGCACCTGTTACCAGTGCCGCATCGGCCAGACCCACATTTGCAGCAAGGATGTGATCATCGGCATCGGGCGCGACGGTTGTTTTGCCGAATACATCAAGCTGCCAGCCAACGTCTTGTGGCCCACCGATCCCCGCAAGGTCAAGATGAAGGTCGCCGCCTTGCAGGAACCCTTCGGCAACGCCGTGCACGCCTGCACCACGGCCGACCTGCGGGGCAAGACCGTTGCCGTTTTCGGGTGCGGTACCATTGGACTGTTCGTGATCATGGTAGCCCGGGCCCTCGGCGCCACCCGGGTCATCGGCATCGAGCCCAACCCCGCCAACATAGCCATGGCCAAAAAACTGGGCGCCGACGAAGTCATTCCCGTGGACCTGACCCGCTCGGCTCCCCACGCCTGGAGCGCGGACAAGGAACTGGTCAAGGATGTCCGCCAAGCCTTCGGCGGCATCGGGCCTGATGTCGCCATGGAAATGGCCGGCTTCAACTCGAGCGTCAACAACGCCATCCAGTCGACACGCCGTGGCGGCGACGTGATCCTTTTCGGTCTCAAGCAGGGAAACTTCCATATCCAAGCCTTCGACCGCCTGATCGTCAACGGCCTGGCTCTGCATAGTGTGATCGGTCGCCGTATTTTCGAAACATGGTATATTACCCGCAACCTCCTGGAAGACCGCACCAATGGTATCCAGGATCGGATAGCCGACGTCATCCTGGGCGGTGGCGAGGAAGCGGTGGTTCACATCGATGAATTTTCGCCGGAATCATTTGAAAAAACTCTCGCCGCCTGGCCCAAGCCACTAATCCAGTTCTGATTATTTTCGGAATTCTACCGGGAAGGATCTCCATGAAGATCACCATCGAATACTGCCAGGTTTGAAACTACGGACCCCAAGCAGCCGGTCTGGCTGATGAAATAAAGAATACCTTCAAGATCGACCCGGAACTCATCTCTTCAGGTGGCGGGGTTTTCGAGGTGGAAGTCGATGGCCAGCTGGTCTTTTCGAAGAAGGCCCTGGACCGTTTTCCCAGCGAGGGGGAAGTCGTGGCCGCCATCGAAATACTCGCCGGTTAACGGGCAAAAAAATCCACCCTCGGACCCAGGGTGGATTTCCATATTCATCCATTCACCGAAGCCGAAACCGGCGGTCAATCCTCGTCAGAATCCTTGATTTTTCTGATTTCGCGGCGCAGTTCTCTCATTTCTTTCTGCAGATCTTTCAATTCCCGCTTCAGATCATCTTCCGAAACGTCCGACCACCGGTCGTGGGAATGGGTCCAGTCCTGGGTATGGAACTGGTCGAAACCCACTTGAACCGCGGCCGAGACCTGGGTCATGATCTGATCCAGATCCAGTTCAAAGGTGGTGTCCTCGTAGGATAGGTTCAGGTTGTTGTCCTCGCCCAGTCGAACCTCAAGCTGCATGTCCTGGAGTTCGGCCAGGACCTCGTCCAGACCTTCCATCGCCTCGTCCACGATGGCCTGGACCTCCTCCATTTCGATGACCACTTCTTCCCCGTCGTGTTCGATGATGATGACCTTGGAGTTATCCCCGGTATCGGTGGGCTCATCGGCCAGCAGGGCCGGCGGCGAGACCAACAGCAGGGACAGGCCCAGCACGGCCATGGTCAGGACCGGAAATTTACTTCTATGTGAATCCATGATGAACCTCCCGCGGAACCAGATGTAGAAAAGCGGGACCCTTGGACGGATCCCGCTTTCTACTACGCATGATTTTCCGCGAGGTTTCACGCAGTGATCAGAAAATCATCCCCAGATCGGGCACCTGCAGCGACTTCCAGTAGTCCGGATCGATTTTAAGACTCACTGTCCCCCGACCGCCTGACCGGGGTCGGGCCATACCGCCCGGTCCCACGCCATCAACCAGGGGCGGGCAGGTGACCATCAGCAGGATCTCTTCCTTCTTTTCGGAAATGATCTTGACCTCGAGTCCTTGCGTGGGCTCGATTTCAAAGGACATCTTCAGGGGCACGGTTCCAACCCATCCCATGCCATCGGTCGCGGCCGGTCCGATGTGGAATTTGTCCGAGCGCATGACTTCCCCGTCCGGGTTCACCCTGATCTCCAGAACGGCCTTTGTCGGTTCCAGCATCCGGTCCTGGTCCAGGCGAATGGTCCCCGCCTCCAGGCCCAAGGGCAGAGGGGCTTTCAGGGCAACGGCCAGGTAGTTGACATCCGCCAGCTTGACCTCTCGCTCGGGGTCGTGTCCCAGCACGCCGGTATGGGCCTCGATGATCGTCTGGATCTGGCCATTAAGGGTTTTCCAGGTCTCGGTCCAGTCCCGGCCCAGGGATACCTCACTCTGCAGCTTCACGGCGTTTTGCCGACAGTCGATCCAGGCCTCGTCGAATTCCAGACGGTGGCGATCCAGGTCAGCCCGGGCCCACGATCCCAGATGTCCTGCCCAGCGGGCCAGGAAAGGCGAGCCCTCAGACGCGGCCATCCTTTCCCAGGTATCGGGGGTCTGGAAGGTGGACATGGTATCACGGAAGGCAACCACCCTATCCTTGTCCGCACCCGCGTATAGGTGGTCGGGAATCAGCGTCGGGTCAAATGAACCCTCCAGACGGAGCAGGGCAGCCTCGTACCTGATTCTATCCAGATAATTCTGGTAAGCCTCCGGATGGAACCGGACCGCCCTATTGGTTGCCAGCGTTCCCAGGACCTTCGCCGACTGCGAAGCCTCCGCCGCCATCGAAGCGGGT
>RCNF010001822.1_pt1 | contig 11344 bp, 8 predicted proteins | sample 2041311 | NCBI WGS metagenome assembly RCNF01 (sample SAMN09708228, study PRJNA481090) | Marine sediment metagenome, whole genome shotgun sequencing project. | biome: marine sediment; feature: ocean; material: sediment; isolation source: Sewage treatment plant 2 marine sediment (STP2) ... | reverse complement strand
CCACAATGATCGATCCCAAGCCGCTGCGGTGCGCGTAGCGTCCGGTATTCAATCCGGCGCGGGAAGGCGTGCAACCGGGTTCGGTAAGAAACTGGGTGAAAGCCATCCCATCAGCGGCCAATTGGTCGATATTGGGAGTAGGCATTCCCCTTATCTCGCCGCCCTGAAAGACACCGCCGATGTCGCCGTAACCGACATTATCCGCCACCATCAATACGACATTTGGCATTTCGCCAGACTGAGCGTGCACCTGCAGCGGAGAGATCAGCGACAGCAAAAACATTATTGATCTGTAGTTCATTTTGTTCTCCTTATTCCTTACTCAGGTATTAAAGTCAGCATGGGCCTCCGCGCCGATCAACGACATGGCGGCAACTGCGAGCGCTGCGGTCATACGAAGCATAGCTGTTTCTCCTAGTGAAATTTTTGCGGAAATGACGGCGCAGCCGTCACCAGACCTTCTTGATCCCGACTTCAAGGTTCCAGTCGAGTGGCTTGTCACCTCCAAAGCCGGCGCCCGGCCGCCCGTAGAGACTCACCCCGGATTTGAAGACGTACCCAAGTTCGGCGTCGAAAACCCCGCCTTTTTTGTCATTCTCCCAGTCGATGATGTATTGCGGATTCAGCAGCAGGTACATTTGCTGTGCTTTCCACTGTTTCAGAAAGAAGAGATCGAACCGGGATTCGTTTACCTTGTCGTCGCCACTGACGCTGAACGCATGCTGGTAGCCCGGAAATATGGCGGACTCCGGAATTCCGAACGGAAGGAACTTCGCAAAAAAGACCTGAGGACCGAGCACAACTGCATCCGTGCCGAGCGCGTCATTTGAGGCCGTCGGAAACCACGCCTCCAGCCCAAGGGCCCAGGCCGTGCCGTTTTCGCCGTTCAGATAGGGTACGGTCAGGACGCGCATGTTGATATCGCCGAGCCCGGATTCGTCGGTCGGGATCCCGGCCCCCGTAAAGTCGCGCGATACGTACGGTACGCGAATGCGGTATTGCCACTTGCCCTGCGCGAACGGCGTTCGGAATTCGAAAGTTGTCACGTTCCCGGTCGCACCGTTACCGAGATCCTGGTATTCGTTATAGAGGCGCACGTCGTTTTGGAAATTGATCGGGTTCGTTCCCGACTTGTCTTCCTTCGATGCAAACTTGTTTTCGCCCTCCTGTACGTCGACCCCGTCTTGAGCAAGCGCGGCATCCGGCTGGCCAATGGCTATCGCAGCGCACAAAAGCATCGGAATGGCGGTCAGATTTCTCATTGTTGTTCCCCACGTTGTGTTCGAGGTAAAAGTTCAGGCACCGGTACAAAAGTGAGCCAGTGCATCCTGGCTGCTACCTGAAACTATAAACATGCTGCCCGAGCCAGGTCGTTACCATTTCAGGACAAAATGCGTGAAGCCCGGCGGTCGACTTCGACTACTTAAGAGCGAGGCGGTACATCGCGCATTGCGAGGCTACAAGTAAGTTAAGAGTGCAAGTAGAACGTGTTTAGGTTGAACTGGAGCGCCGGTGAGCGAGCCCTGCAACTCAATTCGTTGGCATCAGAACAGTCAGGTTATCAATTGCTCTTTGACCAGGGTTGTTTACCGCTGCCTCAAGGGTGTTGGAGTTCTGCAGTCCGCGACCGATCAACTGGACGACGCTGGGTGACTCCGCAAATTTCCCGTGGTTTTTACTTTTTACGTCGTCGATTTCACTCAGATCAATCACTGCGACGCCAAGATCGGCCAGTTCATCGGCCTTAGCCTGACCAAGTCGCCCTTGGCCTCCAGCGACCCAACGCGAAACTCTTAATGCGTAGTCATCCTTGGATGTTAGGACATATATGTCCTGAACTTTGTCTGGAATTAGCGCAAGCTGCGCGCGAAAGAGGTCCAGATCGATATCCGGAGAGGCCAGGATAATGTTCTTGAGACGGCCGGACTGATTGAATTTTCCAATGGAGGATGCGTACACAATGCCCTCCATGGCCACCAGACTTCCCATCGACCAGGCCACGATATCAATGCGGTTGGAATTGGTCTGCGCCAAGAGGTCGGCCGCCTCAATCATCTGAACACGTGACTGAAGCGCGCTGTTGATGTCGTAGACGTACTCACTTCCCTTTGCGAACGAGGCCCAGGAAAAGAGTATCGGAACACCCGCAAAACCCGAATCCTCAACAAACTGTGCAAACCTCACGATTCCGTCGCTCAGTGTCATGTTGAAACCGTGAACGAAGACGAGGACCGATCGGTCCTGCGGCGCGCGTTTCGCGAGTTCTCGATTGATGCTGGAAACGAAGGCCTGGTCCATTTCGTAGGCCACCGGATCAACGACTGTGAATTCCTTGCTTGGATCCGGCGGCAGATATTGCGGCCGTTCAATCTTCGAGATTTCGTGCGCAGGCGGCACCGTGACGACGACAGAAGCAAGCGAGAGGTTTGTCGAGCGCTGTCGCGAAAACAGCTCGCCCGGCTCAGAACTCGGCTGTCTGGAAGTGGCGATGAAGACCTTGTGCTGCCTGATTCCAGGCACTTCCAGGGCAGGTGTTACTTCGTTGTCAATTCCGATGAGATCGGGCGGACGAGCTGCGCAACCCGCCAACAGCACAACCAGAGCAAAGCCCACTTGCCTTAAAATGAATGCCACGATCGAAACTCCCCTACCCAACAAGTATCCGGTCTCTCGGAATCGGACGGTCTACTGCAGTTAATTCGGTCGGGTGTGTCCTCACAGCTTTCACCCGAGTGGAACGTTGACGGTCAACATGACGCTACCCCCTTGGGTGCGGTTGCTCGAGTCAAATTCCCAATACCCTCTGAGATTGGTGAAAATCTCGCGCCCTCCCACGTCAAACGTATAGCCGATCTGAGGTCCAACCCCGAAAGTGCTGGATTTGAAGTCACCGAGGACAACGGGCTGGCCGCTGTCCGCGGTCAGTTGCTGATACGCAAATCCGACTAGGCCGATGTGCAGCCGTTCGGACAGGAACCGCGAAACACCGACGTCTAAATGTGCGTCGACCCCGTTCTGATAACCAGTGTCCGAGTTCTTGAAATTGTAAGTCAGCCCGACCGTCGCCGAAAACTCCCAGCCAGTATCGGGATTCAGAAATGTGTATGCTCCACCAAGATCGATGGCTCCATGCCCAATACCAATATTGGACAACCTGTTCGGGTCATAGTCGCCCACTGGAATGGCGCCGGTGGCATAAGCCATCCAGTTGTGCACGCCCCGGTTCCAAAAAACCTGGGCCGTCGGATAGAGATCTCCTATGCCAGACACGCTGTCAGAGGCAGCCCCACTGGCGGACCCAAGGGTCAGATTTGCTGAAACATCATTCTTTGCGGCAAGGAAACCCAATGAGAAGCTTGGTCGCCCTCCAAGGAATTCGGCATCAGGTGTGTAAGTGGGAATAACGAACTGACCAACGAAGTCAGTGTCGACACCCAGCCTCACAGCGCCACCCGTATCGATGGCTTGTTCGGCCGAAGCGTCCCCCGAGTAGTAGTAGGAGAGCAGCGGTAAGGACCAGCCCGGCTCGGGAGCCACAGCCGCAAAGCTACCGTACTGCCCGGGCAGCCAAAAACTAACACCGCCTTCGTCAGCGGTTGCCGCCGTGCCGGCAACAACCGACACTAAGGACAACACTACAGCGCAACCCCGCCTCAATTTCCGTCCCCCCCTCTTACATTTGGATCTGGTTTGACGTGCCGGATCGACACAACCCGGACCAAGCTCGAGCACCATGCAAAAAGCCCAAACGCTCTCCGTACGCTCCCGGTCATTGCTGCGTGTTCCGGATGGATGAGCCGCCGGCCCGACCCTTCATTGCAATCAGCACTTCCGGCGGTATCTGAATACAGCACGCCAGTGATTTTTTGCCCATGAAATTGTCTCCTTAATCGGTCAGAACGCCGCAGAAAACGCGGCGTGCTGCGCTTTATCGCTTGCCCGTGATCAGCGGCCCGGCTTTCAAGAACTCGTCTGTCGCCGGTTTTAGAAATCTCATGCACGGAATGAAATCAACGGCCAACAAACGGTTTCCAGAGTCTCTCGCCTCTAAAAGAAAATGCGGAACCGCCTGCAACATCAATGCAACGAAGGTAGGGGCTCGCGATTGGAGTGTCGTTACCATTTCACGACAATTTGCCTGCCAAGGGTTCGCTCAACATGCGAGCATCTCTAAGGTTAGGTTGAGGACAACCAGTGAGGCCTACTTGAAACGACCAGAGCAACCACTTGTATCGGACAAACACCATTTGGGCATGAAGTGGGGAATTCTTCTCGGACTCCTGCTCACAGCTTTCATTCTTGAACCTGTATTTGGCTCATCCTTGCGCACTGAATTGGCCGGCATCGCATTGCTTCAAATCACAGTCGTCGGCGCGCTTTTCGTATCGGTACCGCCGGGCCGTTTTAGGCTCTTGTGGCTTGGGGTCTCGAGTATCTGGTGTCTGGCCAGCGTGGTTGTCCTCATGATTGCACCACTCAACGGGGCAGTCGCTGTGCTTTCGGCGGCTCTGCTGGTCGCCTCTCTGGTTGCTACCTTTGGCAACCTGATGAAACGGAGCCACGGTGACATTGACACACTGCTTGGCGGCGTATTCGGATATCTCCTGCTCGCGATGGTATGGGCGGTTCTCTTCGCGCGGATCGAACGCTGGAATCCGGGCTCTTTCGTGTTTGCCGAGCAGTCCGATCTCTCGTCGACCATGATTTACTACAGCCTCGTAACGCTAACGACACTCGGCTACGGCGATGTCCTGCCAAGCGCACCGATTGCCGAAGTGGCCGCAGGACTCGAGGCCGTAGTGGGAGTCCTCTACGTCGCCGTTATGATCGGCAGCATCGTAGGGACCTACCAAAGCAGAGGACCAGACTGACCCACCGTTTGCCTCCTTCCAAAGCAGCACAAGGCCAATTTGGCATGTGATCGCTTGCACGATCGCCGCCAACAGCGACTGGTTGATTGGCCTGCAAAAGCGACAGCCAGAATGCCGCAGACGCGAGAAAACACCTTTCCGGCGGCGCCGTGAGAGGAACAATCTGGACATGGAAGCCGAGGCAAACCCCGGACACAAACCGCAAGACAACACTCACCTCACTCTGGCGTTTAGAGGGGCCTACAGCCCCCAGGAATGCATGGGCTGCTCTGAAGCTGCCACAAATGTGTCTACCTGAGCTGGAAACGCGTCAGGCAAGTGCGCCCGTCGCTGGCACTTCAGCCGAACCTGCCGTGGATGGGCGTTTCAGCCCATAGATCATAGCGTAGAGCGTCGGCACGAGGATCATGGTCAGCACTGTGCCGAACGACAGGCCCGCCATGATAACCACCGACATCCCGATCCAGAACACGTCCTGCAGAAGCGGCACAACCCCAAGTACCGTTGTTGCCGCTGCCAGCACAACCGGGCGGAGGCGCGACACCGCCGCCTCAATTGTCGCGTCATAGCGGTTCAGACCACGTTCCAGCCCAGCCCCGATCTCGTCAATCAGGACAAGCGCATTTTTCACCATCATCCCGGCGAGGCTCATCGCCGCGAGCAGCGCCACGAAGCCGAACGGCACGCCGGAGAATAGCAGACCGTAGATGACGCCGATCAGTGAGAACGGGACAATAAGAAGTATGACAATTGGCGGGCGAAGGTCGTTGAAGAGCACCACCATTACTAAGATCATGATCGCGATCGCGGGGATGGCCCCAGGAATCAGCGAGGCCTGAGCTTTTGTGCTTTCCTCGTATTCGCCGCCCCATTCGAACCGGTAGCCCGGTGGCAGTTCGATTTCCGCGATCTTGTCAACGACATCGTCGTAAAGCGTGGGCAGGGTCGAGCCGCGAGCTGGAGTGGCTTGAACCGTCAGGGTCCGCCGCCTGTCGTAGCGCGCGATTACCGACTCTTCGGGTCGCACTTCTATCCCGTCGACCACCTGCTGAAGCGGCACTTGCGCGGTTCCGATCGGTGAGCGAACGCCAACCACGTCGAGGTTGCCGGTCCTGGCGCGCTCCTCTTCGACGTTTCGCATCACGATCGGTATGAGATCGTCTCCGTCGCGGAACATACCAACCGTAAGCCCCTCGTAGGAGCGGCGGATGGCGCGCGCGATATCGGCGCGCGTGATGCCCGCCCAGCTCGCCCGCGACTGGTTGAAGTCGGGCTGCACCTCGATCACGCGTTGGCGCCAGTCGGTCTGCATGAGGCCCGCGTGCCGGCTTTCGGCGACCACTTCGAGCACTTCATCGCCAATGTTGCGCAGCACCGCCGGCTCCGCATCGCCAGGCCCGCTGATCCGAAGCTCAAACTGCCAGGTGAAGCCCGGCCCGACCGTGAACTTGCTGATTGGCAACAGCGCGTCGGTATACTTTTCGAACAGCCCCGGGCTAATGTCAGCAATGAGGTCGTCAATCTCGCGATAATCGTGGACATTAACGACCAGCTGTCCATAGGCCGGGTTCGCCGCCTCTGGTTCGACCGGCAAATAGAAGCGCGGCGGTCCTGCTCCGACAAACGCAGCGACGTCCTTTACTCGGTCGTCGGCCAGCAGCATCTGCTCGATCTCCGCCGTGTCCGCCGCGACGCGTTCGATCCGCGTACCCTCGGGCGCCCAGTAATTAATCATGAACTTCGTCATGGCGGAGTCAGGGAAGAACAGCTTGTTGACACTACCGAACGACATAAGCGAGGAGACCAGTAACGCGATAGCGAGGCCGAATGTTGCAAACCTGAAACGAAGCGCCAGGTGGAGCAAGCTTCGGAAGCCGTCGAAGAGCTTTCCGCCATATTGATCGCCCTGATCCCCGCCAGCGGGTGCTTTGAGCATCATCATACATTGCAACGGCGTCACAGTGATGGAGAGGAGCCAGGAAACAAGAAGCGATATGGCGACCACGGAGAACAGCGTCGCGCAGTATTCCCCAGCGTTCTCCTGGGAAGAGAAGATAGGGTAGAACGCCATCACCGCAATCACCGTAGCGCCCAGAAGCGGCATCGCCGGCTTGCTCGACGCTTCGAGCGCCGCGTCGCGCGGTTTCATCCCCTGCGCGACCCTCACGGCATAGCCGTCGGCAACGACGATGGCGTTGTCGACCATCATCCCGAGCGCGATCACCAGCGCCCCCAGCGACATGCGCTGCAGGTCGATCCCGAAGACCGCCATCAGCAGAAAGGTTGCCAGCACACATAGGACAAGAGCCGTACCAATCACGACGCCCATGCGCCACCCCATCGGCACCGTCAGCACCACGAGAACAATCACCACCGCCTGAATAAGACTAACAAAGAAGCCGCTGACGGAGTCGTCAATCACCGCCGACTGCCAGTGCACCCGCTGCGCCTCCACACCAATCGGCAGATCCTGCTGCAGTTCGGCCAGGCGCGCATCTACGCCCTTGCCGACATCTACAACATTCTCGCCGGGCCGGGCCGTAATGGCGATGCCAATCGCGGGCAGTCCGTTGAACCGCATCAACTGGGTCGACGGATCCTGGTATGATTCGACGATCTCTCCAAGATCCCCGAGCCTGAGAACCTCGTCGCCGCGTCGGACGGCGTTCCCGGTCCCTACGGCGGCCCCCAGCGCGTCGGTGGGCGACGGGCGCAGTACAAGTTCAGCAATGTCGGTCGGATTCTCAAACGCGCCGGTCGGCGACACGCGGACCGCGCGGTCCGCCGTGAACAGACGGCCGCCGTCAACAACCGTGTTCTGGTTTTCAAGGGTATGGGTGATGGTCGCATCGGATATTCCTAAGTCGGCCAGCCGACCCTGCTGAACGTCCAGGTAGATCCGGCGCGCCTGTACGCCCCAGAGATCGACCCGCGCGACGCCGTCGACAAGACTGAGTTCACGTTTCAGGTCGTCCGCGTATTGTTCGAGTTCGCTAGGCGCGAAACCGTCGCTCGTCAGCGCAAGAAGAAGCCCGAAGACATCACCAAAATCGTCGATGACAACTGGCGGTGACGCACCGGGCGGGAGCATACGTCCCGCATCCTGCGCGCGCACCCGTACCTTGTCCCAAATCTGGGGCAAGTCATCAGCGCCGTAGCTCGCTTTGATATTCACCTTGATCCGGGAATGACCGGCGCGCGAGAAACTCTCAAGGGAATCGAGCTCCTTGAGCTTTTGGAGCTCCAGTTCGATAATCTCCGTCACCTCATTCTCGACTTCCTCGGGCGAGGCGCCAGGATAGCTGGTCGACACGATCGCGGTCTTGATCGAGAACACCGGATCTTCGAGCTGTCCGAGAGAGAAAAACGCCGCGAAGCCTCCTACCAAAATGAGGAACGCAGCGAACCAGGTGACGGTTACGTTGTCGATTGCGGCCTTCTGAAGGTTCATTCGGCCTCTCCCGAACCATCGTCCAGAAGCCGGACTTCCTGATTTTCCTTCAGGCTGAACGTGCCGGCTGTCACGATCCATTCACCGACTGACAAGCCTTGCATCACCTCTGTGCCGACAGCCAGAATGCGGCCGACCTCCACCGGGCGAAGCGACACCATCTTCGACGCCTCGTCGACAATCCAGACGGCCATCTGGTCGCTGCCGGCGTCCAGGGGGCGAAGCGCGCTGGTAGGAACCACAACCCCTTCGGTGAGGTCCGGCAGCCTGGCTTTGCTCACATGAGCCGAGCCCGACATACCTGGAAGGATGACGGCTTCCTCTGGCTGCTCCATCACCACTGTCACCGGATAGGTGCGTGTCGTCTGCGAGGCCTCGGAGCCGATTTCCTCGATCACGCCGGCCAGCTCCAAGCCCGGAAACGCGTCAAAAGTGACAGCCATCTCCTCGACCAGAGGCGCAAGCGCGATCAAGGTCTCGGGAATGTCTATGACGATCTCAATCTTCGACAGGTCCAGCAGCCGCAGGATCGGCATCGCTGGCGATACCTCCTCGAAGTCCTCCGCGTAGACCGCGACGACTCGTCCGGCATAGGGCGCTTTGAGAACCGTGTAGGACAAGTCGAGTTCGGCGTGCTCGAGCGCCGATTGCAAAGAGTCGACCCTGGATGAGGCGCTGTCGCGCGCGCCGCGCGACTGGTCGCCGCGCGCCTCGCTGTACGTACCGCTGTCGACAAGGGTCATCACCCGTCCGTACTGTTCGTCCTTGACCGTGAAATCGACTTGCGCTGCGGTCAGATCGGCCTTCAGGCCTGCCACGTCGGCCTGGAACGGCCCTGGGTCCAGAACGGCGACCGTACCGCCGGCGTCCACGACGTCGCCCACGTTCGCCTGTCGCTCAATGAGCGATCCCGCAACTCTGAAGGACAGCGACACCACCCGTGTTGCCCGCGCGCGTCCGCTGAATACCCTCTTGCCAACAAGGTCCACTGTAGCCACCTGGATCGCGCTAACAGTGCGTGGTCCAAGCTCAACAGCGGCTTCCTCCTCATCTTCCCAGCAGCCGGCGAGAGCCAGAATACTGGTAAATATCAAAGCGCGCGTGAAATGGTTCATCGGTTCCCCCAATGCGTGAAATCATACATCATCGTGGCTCAAAAACCGATATGTATCAAAGTATTAAAACTGTATTTGATGAGCGGTGTGCCGGTCATTACCATTTCACGACAAAATGCCCCTGAGTGGCACCTTATCGAGCAGCCACCCTCAAATCCCGCCAAGCGGGGCACTTAAGAAAGGAGGACGCGGCCAGAACCCGCTGTTTCCGTCTTCAGTGGAAGCCGAATTGGTCATTGCGATGGGCTCTGGCGTTCGCGATCTCACCAGATCGTCAGGAACCATTTGATGATCACCGCATTGGCGATGTCAACAAAGAAGGCCGAGATAAGCGGGAGCACGATAAACGCGAGCGGTGACGGACCGTAGCGTTGTGTCACGGCTGTCATGTTTGCGATCGCCGTGGGTGTCGCGCCGAGTGTTACACCGGTGAAACCCGCCGAGATAACGGCGGCAAAGTAGTTTCGTCCCGTTGCCGGGAACACGATGAACAGGATGAACAAGGTCGCTGCCGTTGCCTGCATCGCCATGGTGGTGATCAGGACGCCAGCGCTTGCGGCGAGCGTCCAGAGTTCCATGCTCATTAGCGACATTGACAGAAACACCGACAGGCTGAATTCCGAGATCAGATCGGTTGCTTTACTGCGCACGCGCCTTTCCATCCATGGGAAGAAAGCTGGCAGCACGTTGGCCAGGAGAATCGCGCTCAAGAGGCAGGGAACAAAGAGCGGCAGTTTAATGCCGGCGGCCTCGAGCGCCTGAAACGCTGTATATCCAATCGCGATGGCCACGTGGATCCACATAATGCTGCGCATGATCGAGATTTTGGAGATCTCGTGATCGTCCTCCACGTCAGGATTCCCGTCAGTGCCGGGCGCCGCAGCAGTTGGGATATGTCCCTCAAGCGGCGTCTCTGCGACCAAATCATTTCTTTCAATGAGGAACTTCGCGATTGGCCCGCCGAGGATGCTTGCAAGGATTAACCCGATGGTCGCTGATGCGATCCCGAGTTCGGCCGCGCCGGTGATCCCGAACTCTGCCTCGATGGCTGGCCCCCAGGCAATCGCCGTGCCGTGCCCACCAATTAGCGATGCCGTGCCCAGAAGTACACCAGCCTGCGGTGGCAGACCAAAGAGCATGGCACCGGCAACACCCACCAGCTCCTGAACAAGCATAAAGGCGATTGTCAGCCCCAATAAAACCGCAAGGATTGGTCCGCCGCGGAGCAGATCTGAGATGCGGGCATTCAAACCCACGGTCGTGAAGAAATAGACGAGAAGGAAATCGCGCGCTGAAAGATCGTAGTCGATTTCACGCCCGGTGATCAAAACGATTGCAAGCGCGATCAGCGCTGCCAGCAACCCCCCGCTGACCGGCTCGGGAATGCTGTACTTTTGTAAAATCGGAAACCTGCCGGTCATGCGTGCTCCGATGAAGTACACGATGATGCCAAACGTGAAGGCTCCGAAGCTGCCAATGTAGATGGGCTCGAGAAATGTTTCTGGTTCCACTTGCGACCTATTTCCGTTCTTCGTTTGCCATACGCCAGAACGGGTCTGAATGGCTCTGGCTTGTAATTTCTTAGGAGGTAGCACTCACAGTCAGATTAAACACCTACCTATCGACACTAGCACCCCACCAAAAGCAAATGCTTTACCATTTCATGACAAAATGCGGGCGTGCAATTCCCTGAACCGGCAAAGTGGTCGATCTGTCGGAATGGCTGCATTTGTCCGAACTGGACAGCCGGGGGCTCTGTCATGTGTGGGCGTATATGGACCCCACCCAATGGCAGCGGTCTGTTTTGGGTCTGGGTCTGGGTCTGGGTCGGCGATCGCGATACCGCCTGATAGAAGACAGCACATCTTCTACCTCAGCATTGGTAACTGGGTCAGACATTTTTTGTT
>RCNF010001821.1_pt1 | contig 11344 bp, 10 predicted proteins | sample 2041311 | NCBI WGS metagenome assembly RCNF01 (sample SAMN09708228, study PRJNA481090) | Marine sediment metagenome, whole genome shotgun sequencing project. | biome: marine sediment; feature: ocean; material: sediment; isolation source: Sewage treatment plant 2 marine sediment (STP2) ... | reverse complement strand
TTGTCTCGGCTTATCCGAACTTTTTTAAGCTCAAACAATTATAAAAAAAACAGGAGGAAATAATGGACAGGGAACCATTAATCCGCAGAAAGACCGCCATTTCTTATAAGACGGAAGAAAAAACCGTCATGCGCGGCTATGATTTGAGTGAGTTGGCCGAAGAGGGCTATTCATTCTGCGATGCATTGTTTGTCATGTATCAGAACCGAATCCCCACCGAGGAAGAAGAAAAGATGCTCAAATACGAGATGGGTGTCTTTATGGAGCACTCCATGTCGCCTTCGGCGGTGGCGTCCATCGGCGTGAGTGCCGGCCGTCCCAATCTTCCATGTACAGTTGCCGCCGCTGTTTCGACCTTCGGCGGTGTTCACGGACCCGGTGCGGCCCACGGATATATGCTCAACAAATACCTCGAACGGGCCAAAAAAGAAGGCAAGACCGTGGACGAAATGGCCAAAACCCTGGTGGATGAATACATGGATGCCGGAAGACCGGTTATGGGTATGGGACAGCCCCAGCACATTGACAGCGATCCCCGGGCGGAACCGATTCACCTCCGGCAGGAAGAACTGGAAATTGGAGGCGTGTACCTCGAGTTTCAAAGGGCCCTCGAAAAGCATTTTCATGCCCGCCGCAAAAAAGAGGGCCGTTCCTATGTGGGCGTCAACGTAGTTGGCTCCGGCAATACGGCGTTGATGGAAATCGGATTTTCTCCCAACGCGGGCTGGTGCCTCGGCAGTGTCTGCCGGGGGTTCAGCTGTGCCGCCCATGCCCTGTTTAATATGAAAAAAGGACGGGCCTGGGGCGCCTCCAGAAATGAGCCCATGGTGCAGATGATTGATTTGTCCATGATCAAGTATGTGGGCCCCGAGGACAGGATTGTTCCCAAGCAGGAAGACAGGCAGGAAGAGGCCCGGAAACAAAAAGAGGAGGGAGAATATAAAAAATGGGTAATTTAACGGATAAGCCGGAATTAAACGCAAAAAAAGGGAAAATCGGGAATCTTGACAGCCCGAAAAACCCCTTTGATTATATGAAACGAGAATACGGCACCGTGCCGCTGGATACCAAGCGGGCCCCTTTTCAATGGGTATCGGAAGTCGCCTATAAAAACGTTCATCGAATTGTTTCGAGAGGCTATGACACCTCCGAGGTCATGGAGGAAGGCTACGGCGTCGTCGATATGCTGTTTATTGACTATCAGGCCCGAATCCCTCTGATTGAAGAGGAGCAAATGCTTAATTATGTCATGATCCTGGCCCTGGAAGACGGTTTGTCTATGCCGGCCGTTATGTCCCGCATGGTGGCCAGGTCCAAAACTTTTTTGACCCAGGCTGCCGGGGCATCCATTCTGGCATTCGGGCATGCCTACGGCGCCTATTCTGCTTTCGGCAACCGCCTGGAGCACTATCTTAATAGCGCTGAAGCCGAAGGCCTCAGTTTAGGGCAGGCTGCCGAAATGCTGGTAAAGGAGAATATTCATGACGAGGCTCTGGGCGTTTCCAGTCTGATGCTCAAAGACCCGGCTGCCAAGCGCATGATCGCGCGGGCCGAAAAGCTTGGAGTGGCCGGAAAATACATCGAGTTTACCCAGGAGATTGTCAAAGCCGCTCAAGAGTTGAGTGATGAACCGATCGATCTGGATATGATGGGTGCCACCGGAGCCACCATGATGGATCTTGGGTTTTCGCCTGAAGCCACCTGGGCCATTCTGGCGGTCACCCGTTCTTTTGCCAGCGGTGCCCACTACATTGAGGAAGTTGAGCGTACCGAATACTGCCGGACTGGCCAGACACTGACCCCCAAGGAATTTTACGATGGACCGGAAGATCGGCCGGTTCCGCCCTTGAAAGATCGCAGCCAGGTGGCCAAATCCGGCATTTGCCGCTCGGTTGACGAATGGGCCGGGGCCAGAGAAGAAAGAAAGAAAATTGTCGGCAGCGGACATTCCATTGTGGAAGAGATCAAGGATCCCAGTAAGAAAAGCGGAATCAAAAAGGTGGGGAAGCTGTAAAGAATAAGGAGAATACAAATGGAAGTCGTAAAACCCGTTAAACGCAACGTGCTATTAAATCCCGGACCGGCAACGACAACGGATACGGTTAAATACGCCCAGGTGGTTCCGGATATCTGTCCCCGGGAAACCGAATTTGTTGAAATCATGGACGAGGTTCGCAAGGAATTGCTAAACGTCGTCCACGGCGACCCGGATAAGTACACAGCGGTTCTGTTTACCGGCTCCGGAACCATTATTCAGGATGTGCTCGTAAATTCGTTGGTTCCGGAAGGCAAAAAGATTTGTGTTGTCAACAATGGGGCCTATTCCAGCCGGATGGTGGAGATTGCCGAATATTATCACATCCCCTGCGTCAACCTGGAATTTCCGACAACCGGATTGCCGGATCTAAAGGTGATCAAAGAAACCCTGGAAAAAGATAAAGACATCGCGGTGGTGGCCACCACCCATCATGAAACCGGCACCGGGGTCTTGAACCCGGTTCGTGAAATCGGCAAGCTGGCCCATGACAACAACTGTATTTTCATCGCAGATACGATTTCAACCTACGGCCTGCTGCCCATCAACATCGAAGAAGAAAACATTGACTTTTGCATGTCTTCGGCCCAGAAGGGTCTGTGCGGCATGACCGGTGTTTCCTGGACGGTGGGTAAAATCGATGAAATTACCAAATTAAAGAATTATCCTAAACGGTCGTATTACTGCAATCTTTTTATGCAATATGATTTTTTTGATAGAGCCAGCGAGATGCATTTTACACCGCCGGTCCAGGTCATCTATGCCTTAAAGCAGGCCATCAAAGAATACAAGCAGGAAGGCGAGCAGGCTCGCTACGAACGCATTACTGGTTGCTGGGAAGCCATCCACAAAGGGTTGGAAGAAATCGGCCTGGGTTACGTTATCGACAAAGAGATCCAGGGACATCTGGTGGTCACCATAAAAGCGCCCGAGGATGATCGCTTTGATTTTGCCACGCTGCATGACTACTGCTATGAACGCGGCTTTACCATCTACCCGGGCAAAATGTTTGGCCTGGCAACCTTCAGGTTGTGCAACCTGGGCTGGATAACCGCCAGAGATATAGAGGACTTTTTTGTGGTAGCCAAGGAAGCTTTCGGTGCTATGGGATTCACTTTACCGATAAAATAATTTTTAGCCATGTTAACAGAGGCTTAAGCTTTGCAAAAATGGGATATTGGAATGTTGGAATACTGGAAAAATGGGTAGAGACAAGGATAATGTCCTTTTTTAAAATGGAATTTAACCTTATTTAGCCCATCATTCCACCGTTCCATTATTCCACTATTCCAGATATCAACCACACAGCCAATAATTGGCTAAATGCAGATATATAATCTATAGAATCATGGAGGATGGAGACATTATGGAAGACAACATTCAGGAAATGTACGCCAGGGCCAGAAAAGCGTTTCGCGAAATCGAATACTGGCCCCAGGAAAAAGTCGACGAGATGGTCCAGGCTGTGGCCTGGGAACTTTTGCGGGAAGATGTCCGCCATAAGCTGGGCCATTTGGCGGTGGATGAATCCGGTATCGGCAACGCCGAAGATAAAGTGAATAAAATAAAGAATAAGACCCTGGGGACGCTCTATGATATGCGCGATGTCGAAACCTGCGGCATGATCGAAGAAAACAAAGCCCTGGGCATCCGCAAGTTTGCCAAACCGATCGGTGTAATTGCCAATGTCGTGCCCTGTACCAACCCGGAATCAACCATCTGCTGTCTGGCCTTGAGCACCCTAAAGACCAGAAACGCCCAGATCGTATCGCCCCATCCGCGGACCCAAAAAACCTCCTACGAAACGGTCCAACACGTGCGCCAAGCCCTTAAAAAAATCGGAGCCCCGGTGGACCTGGTGCAGTGCATTGCGCAGACCAGCCATGCCAAAACCTCTGAATTGATGGCCCACTGCGACTATGCCGTCGCCACGGGCGGGGCGGCTCTGGTCAAGGTCGTCTATGCCTCCGGCAAGCCGGCCCAGACGGTGGGCGCCGGCAATGTGGTCTCGATAGTGGACGAAACAGCTGATTTACAGGCGGCGGCGCACAAAATCAGGCTGTCAAAGATTGCCAACAATTCGGCATCCTGTTCGTCCGAAAACGCGGTAGCGCTATATGAGAGCATATACGATGATATGATAGAAGCCCTGAAATCAGAGGGCGGGTATATGTGTAATACCGATGAGCGTGAAAAACTGCGACGATACATGTGGCCGGACGGAACCCATCTGAACCGGGAAATCGTGGCCAGGCCGGTAGCATTTATTGCTGAAAATGCGGGTTTGACAGTTCCTGAGGACACTCGCTTTCTGATAGTCGTTGGCGAAAAGATAGGCCCCGAGGACCGTTTTTCGGGTGAAAAAATATCACTTGTGCTCACCGTCTGGAAATGGACCGATTTCGACGAAATGCTGGACCGGTTGGAGAAAATTCTTAAATTTTCCGGCGAGGGCCATTCGGCTTCCATCCACACGGAGAATGATGAGCGACGGGTTAAACTTGCCCTGCGGGCCAATGTGGGGCGGATTGTCTGCAATATGCCCCATGCCCATGCCAACAGCGGGGGATGGAACACCGGTCTGCCGACCACCGATACACTGGGTTGCGGCTCCTGGGCCGGCAACATCTTCAGCGGCAACATCAACTGGGAAAACTTTCTCAACTACACCCTGTTGTCAATCCCCAAAGAAGAGTACATCCCGACAGTGGAGGAGCTTTGCGGGGAATACCTTGAAAAATGGGGCACGGATTAACTTTTAGTGTAGGTTGTGAGTTGTTTGTTGTCAATTGACACCTTGTGGATTGGTGGGGAAAACATAAACTTGAATTTCAAGAGAAGTAAGTCCAACCAGGCTAATTCAGCCGACGCAAAAAGCCGCGCGGCTGATTAGCGACGTTATCCCACGAAGATATGTGAACCGGATTAATCGACTTTATACCAACCATCCTTAAAATATGTGATCTACTCAAAATGACTTTAGAAGTTTTGTTTATCGGCAACAGCCATACCTATTTAAATTATATGCCCCAGATGCTGTTGGCACTGGTAAGCGCTGAAGATCGTGGTTTTGAGCTTGATGTGGATCAATGCACCGGAGAAGGGGTCGGCCTGGAGTGGCATTGGAATAATCCGTCCAGCCGGGATGCAATCAGGGGAAACCGATGGGACTATGTGGTATTGCAGGATCGGAGTGGCGGACCACTGGAAGAGTTGGCCTCTTTTGAGCGCTATGCCGGTTTGTTGGATGAAGAAATCAGAAAACAGGGTGCCCAGACAATTTTTTACATGACCTGGGCCAACCGCATACGGCCCGAAACCCAATCTGATTTGGCAGCAGCTTACGGAAAGTTAACGCAGGAGCTCGGTGCCATCCTGGCTCCGGTCGGGCTTGTTTGGGAAGCAGTCCATCGGCTTGATCCCGATTTTGATCTACATCTCCAGGACGGCCGGCATGCCAACCCAATCGGGTCCTATCTGACGGCCTGTGTGTTTTATTCGGTATTGTTCAACACCAGTCCCGAAGGACTTCCCGGGAGCTTTTACATTAAAGGGAAAAAGCGGGTGGATCTGGATAATGATGAGGCATTATTGCTGCAGAAAGTGGCTTGGGAAACGGTTTTGAATGCGGAAGTGGGAATGCGGAATGCGGAATAATCGATTTCGGATTGTCTCGATAATTTTAGGCATTTTAGCGCATTTTAGGCAATTTAGGCATTTTCAAGATGATTAAAGCAGTTATTTTCGATTTCGGTCAAACTCTTGTAGATTCAGCCAAAGGTTTTCGCACTGCCGAAAAAGAGGCCCAGGATAAACTGTTTTCGAATTTGGGGCTGACAGTGCGGGACGATTTTTTGACAATCTACCGGCGCCTTCGCAAAGAATTTCATGAACGGTCCGACTTTTCCCGAAATTCACTGTGGCAGGAGATTTTTTATTACTACTGTGTTGCTGTGGACAGTAACCGGCTGATCGGATCGGAAACCGAATACTGGGAAACTGTAAAAAAACATACCGTTTTATTTCCTGAGGTAAGTAAGGTGCTTACCTCCCTGCGCGGCCGTTATGAAATCGCTTTAATCACCAACACCCAGGGACAAAAAGCAACCGGAGCCCATCGCATCAGCCTCTATCCGGAATTGGAAAATTTCTTTAAAGTAATTATTGTGGCCGGCGAAGGCGGGATACCACCCAAGCCGGATCAGAAACCGTTCCGCCTATGCCTGGAAAAGTTGGAGATCTCAGCCTCAGAGGCGGTCTACATCGGGGATGACTGGCGCATCGATATTTGCGGGGCGCGAGATGCTGGAATGCACGCCATTTGGCTGAAGCATCATAGCGTTCAGCGGAATTGGCCTGAAGTAGAGGATTCAGTTCCGGTAATTACCAGTCTGGAGGAACTCGTCGATATTGAGAAGCTTTTAACTTAACTTTCTGTGCAACCCTAAATGTGCTATTTTTCAGGGCGGAGTAATTATGCTAAAGGTACCCCATTTTCCTGGATGATTTTGTTTAAAGTCAACTTGTTTTTTCCTCTTTTTCTTTCATAGCAAATGTTATCCATCAGTTCTCTGGTAATATGAATTCCGAGGCCTCCAATTTTGGCACTCATAACATCTGCAGGGAGTTCTACCGCTTTTTTTTCGAGTGGGTTAAAAGGCACGCCATCGTCTTCAATACTTACAGTCAGCATATTGTCATCCACCCTCATTGTGAATTTAATTTTATGCTCCAGGTCGCCTTTGAAACCATATGAGACTATATTTGTGAACAATTCATCCAGGCAGATATTAATCTCTGAGATGCTAATTTCCGACAGCCCGATATTGCGACCAAAAGCAATTAGATGTTGGTTTAAGGCTTTTAGTTCGGACAATTTGCTGTTGAGTTCAAATGAATAATTTTGTGTTCCCACTTTCATCAACAATATCCTAACCTTCTTCCCAGCTTAAAATTACTTTTCCGGAATTTCCCGAGCACATGACTTCGAACGCCTTCTCATACTCGGTATAATGAAAATGGTGGGTAATGACAGGGGTGATATCGAGTCCCGACTGGATCATGACCGTCATTTTGTACCAGGTTTCATACATTTCACGTCCGTAGATGCCTTTGATGGTCAAACCGTTGAAGACGACAAAATCCCAGTCAATGGCAGTGTTCGGCGGCAGGATACCCAAAAGGGCAACCTTAGCTCCGTGACACATGTTGGGCAGCATCGAACGCAGGGCGTCGGGGTTGCCGGACATTTCCATGCCCACGTCAAATCCTTCTTTCATGCCCAGTTTTTTCTGAGCATCTTCGATCTTTTGGCGCCGTACATCCAGCGCCAGGGTGGCACCCATTTTTTTGGCCAGTTTCAAACGATAGGGATTGACGTCGGTCACCACCACATGGCGTGCACCGGCATGTTTGGCAACGGCCGCTGCCATACAGCCGATAGGCCCGGCGCCGGTGATCAGTACGTCTTCACCGAGAACATCAAAAGACAGGGCGGTATGGGTGGCGTTACCCAACGGATCAAAACAGCTGAGGATGTCCGTGGAGATATTCGGATCGCAATACCATACGTTGGTTTGCGGTATGCTTAAATACTCGGCAAAGGCTCCAGGCCGGTTAACGCCGATACCGCTGGTTTTCATGCACAGATGCCGCCGGCCGGCCAGGCAATTGCGGCAATGTCCGCAAATCAAGTGGCCTTCACCGGAAACAAGGTTACCGGGTTTAAAGTCATGAACATTGTCGCCGATTTCAGCCACACGCCCGACAAATTCGTGCCCGACATGCATGGGAACCGGTATCGTTTTCTGAGCCCAGGCATCCCAGTTGTAAATATGGATGTCGGTGCCGCAAATAGCGGTTTTATGAATCTTAATCAGGACATCATTGATTCCGATGTCCGGTAGCGGAACATCCTGCAGCCAGATGCCCGGTTCCGGTTTGGCCTTTACCAGGGCTTTCATCTTCATGAGCTCGTACCTTAATTTGGGGTAGAGGGAATTAAATGAATGGATTCTTTGTAAAATAAGAATCCATTCATTTGAATTTTCTTTATTATATCACTTTCAGTTCTTTCCCGACTTTAATGAATTTTTCCAGGGCAAATTCCAGATCTTCTTTTGAATGCGCCGCTGAGATTTGGACCCGAATGCGCGCCTGGCCTTTGGGAACCACTGGATAAAAAAATCCTATGGCGTAAACGCCCTCATCCAGAAGTCGGGCTGCCATCTTCTGGGCCAGTTTGGCATCTCCCAGCATGATGGGAACAATGGGATGACTGCCGGGTTTGATCGTAAAGCCTGCCCCGGCGATTTCCTTTCTAAAAAATTCGGTGTTTGATTCCAGCCTTTTTCTGGGTACCTGGGATTCTTCCAATAAATCGATGGTTTTTAGAGCGGCCGACACAATGGGGGGTGCCAGGGAATTTGAAAAAAGATAGGGCCGTGAGCGCTGCCGCAGTATTTCGATGATGCCCTTACGTCCGGTGGTGAATCCGCCGGATGCGCCGCCCAGGGCTTTACCCAGGGTTGAAGTGATGATGTCGACCCGTTGCTGAACCCCGCAGAGCTCGACCGTGCCGCGCCCTGTGGGACCCACAAAACCGGTGGCATGGCTGTCGTCCACCATTACAAGGGCAGCGTATTTTTCAGCCAAATTACAGATATTTTCCAGTCTGGCATACTCTCCGTCCATGCTGAATACGCCGTCGGTAGCGATCATTCTGGTTTTGGCTTCCGCTGATTCCTGCAGGCATTTCTCAAGTGAGGCCATGTCTCCATGGTCATAACGATAGCGGGCCGCCTTGCACAAACGGACGCCGTCTATGATCGATGCATGATTTAAAGCGTCTGAGATGATGGCATCGTTTTCACCAAGCAGGGTTTCAAAAAGGCCGGTATTGGCATCAAAACACGAGGAGTAAAGAATGGTGTCATCGGTTGCGAAAAAGTCACTGATTTTCTTTTCAAGCTCATAGTGGATGTCCTGGGTTCCGCAGATAAAGCGCACGGAGGCCATGCCGAATCCCCGGTCATCGAGACCTTTCTTTACGGCTTCAATGATCTCTATATTATCCGCCAGGCCGAGATAGTTGTTGGCGCACATATTTAACACCTGCTTTTCATCGACCCTGATGCGGGCTTGCTGGGCGGAAGTTAAATGACGCTCGGATTTATAAAGGCCGGCTTCGGTGATTTCTTCCAGCTCATTTTGAAGCTCATCCCGAAATTGTCCATACATGGCTGTCTCCCTTTATGATTTATATTATACGAAAAATGGAATTTTTCAACCGACATCCTACAATATTAGAAATTAAAGATTAAAGCGTCCGCATATATTCCGCCGCCCACTTAAATACCATATCGATAAAATTCTGCAGGGATTCGGAAAGATATTTGTCATGGTGGTGGACCATATAGAATTTGCGTGTCATGGATCGATCTGACAGGGGAATCGCCCGAAGCCTTTTATTGCGGATTTCTTCATTGGCGACTTTCCTTGATATCAGGGCAATACCGATTCCATCCTCCACCGCCCGCTTGATGGCGCGGTTGCTGGAAAGCTCCAGATGAATGCTGACCGAAAGATCATTTTTTCGAATATAGTTCTCCAAGGCTTTGCGGGGAGCTGAACCCGTTTCGTGCATGATTAGCAATTGGTCTTCCAGATTCGAGGGTTCCAGCGTGGGGTAGCGGCCCAGGGGATGGTCCGGGGGGGTTATGATAACCAGCTGGTCTTCCAGAACTTCTTTGACCAAAAGTTTCTTATGTTCAACAGGATAAGAAATAAATCCCAGGTCGTTGTTGAGGGTAGCCGTATTTTCTATAACCTGTTCAGTAGGCAGGATGTTCATTGTGATTCGCACCAGTGGATATGCTTTACTGAAAGGTATAATGATGCGCGGCAGGTAGTAATCGCCGAAACTCTCGCTTGAAAGAATCCGGATCCGTCCCCGTTTGCGTTCCTGAAAATCACGGATGCTCTCTTCGGCTTTGCTCTCCAGTTCAAATATTTTTTCGGCAATCTCATAAAGCACCTCGCCGGCATCCGTCAGGACCAGCTTTTTGCCGATGTGATCGACAAATTTCATATCGTAATATTCCTGCAGGCGTTGAAGCCCTTTTGTGACCGCCGGCTGGGTGATGAAGAGTTCTGCGGCCGCTACGCTCAAATTTCTTTTTTTGGCCGCTAAATAAAATATTTTCAACTGGTTAAGATTCATTTTCTTATAACCTCATGTAATTCTAACCATAGATATCATTATTTTTATTCACTAACACAATCATAACCTAAATTAAACAAATTCTTAGGGCCTAACCTGAGCAATTTCTCGGTAAAAATCGTCGTGCCGTCATGCAGACCAGCGGGCGAAGTTTATCCCCGCCTGTGAGCACTTGGAAGTCAATGGTATCGCTCAATTTAGGTAAGGCTTATCTATAACCTGAAGTTATGGAACAAATTAATATATGTTCTTTGACTTATACACATATTTTCTCTATTTTTTCTATGGTTCTTTGCTTAGAATGAGGGAACAACTACAAACGATTGAATCTGACTCTATATCGAAGGAGAGAAAATATTGAAAGATCAAGCTCAGGTCGTTATAATCGGCGGAGGAATTTTCGGCACCAGCATCGCGTATCATCTTGCCAGGGCCGGATGTACCGACGTCGTCCTGTTGGAAAAGGGTGAATTGACCAGCGGCACGACGTTTCATTCCGTGGGGCTGGTTTCCCAGTTTCGTACCTCTCCGGCGCTGATGAAGGTGATGAATTATACCATCAACCTCTATAATGAATTGGCCCAAGGGGAGGGCGGCGACTCTCTGGGCTGGCACACGGTGGGAAGTTTAAGGTTGGCCAGCAGCAAGGATCGATTAAAAGCGCTGCAGCGGGATGTCAGCCGGGCCAAAGCCATCGGCCTGACGGCTGATATCATATCTCCCCGAGAAGTTCTGGAAATATGTCCCCAACTGGCTGATGATAGCCTTTATGGTGCCGTTTACGTGCCGGATGACGGGCACATCGACCCCAGCGGAATTACCTATGAGTTTGCGCGGCAGGCCAGGAAAATGGGTGTAGAAATCAATACCCGGGTGCTTGTAACCGATATTGTGCTTTCCCCGGAGGGGGAAATCGCCGAAGTGATCACGGACCATGGCAACATCAAAACTGACTGTGTCGTTAATGCCGCCGGTCAGTGGGCGCCGCGAATCGGTGAGATGGTGGGCGTCCACATTCCCATCGTTTCCATGATGAATCAGTACCTGACCACCAAACCGATTACCGGTCATGAATTGCCGACCCAGAC
>RCNF010001820.1_pt1 | contig 11344 bp, 10 predicted proteins | sample 2041311 | NCBI WGS metagenome assembly RCNF01 (sample SAMN09708228, study PRJNA481090) | Marine sediment metagenome, whole genome shotgun sequencing project. | biome: marine sediment; feature: ocean; material: sediment; isolation source: Sewage treatment plant 2 marine sediment (STP2) ... | reverse complement strand
AACTTGATTTCCTAATCGACAAAAAGACTGGCGATATCTGGTTGGGTGAATTGAACCCACGCATCACGGGTGCGTCGTCAATGACGAACCATGCGGCGTTTGCCCATGCGGATGCACCGTTGTTCCTGTTCCACTTGCTTGAGTTTTCGAAGAAGAAATTTGATCTTGATACAACTGAGTTAAACAACCGTTGGGCCAACCCAGATATGATCGATAGCTGGTCACAGATGGTGATCAAGCACACCAAAGACAGTGTCGATATTTGTACTGAATCGCCTGAGACTGGCATCTACAAGATGCTTGCGGATGGTAGCGTGGTCTACGACCGTTTCGATTATCACAGGCGGGCAGTCGAAAGCGAAAACGAAGCGTTCTTCTTGCGCATCCTTCAACCCGGTGACTACCGCTACGAAGGTGCTGATATCGGTATTCTGGTCACCCGCGGCCGTTCGATGACCAAGAGCTTCCAGTTGAATGAACGCGCAAAGAAGTGGATACACGGCATCAAGAAAACGGTCGAAGGAAAGCCGTTGCCTGTTGCGAATGCTGGTCCAGTTCTTGCGGAACCTGCGTTCAAAATATTGTAAAGGATTACGGATGCTTTGGCGCGCGATCAGCGAAGATGTGCCCGGCCCCAAATGGGCCGGGCTTTTCGCGCAATACTGGCCTGACTATAAGCGCTGGTGGCTCAAAGAGGGCGACACCGCGCGCGCCAGCTATCTGGAAAGCAGACGCGCGCTCAAACAGCATATGCCTGAAATTGTGCCACTATTTGACGATCTGTGCGAACAGGCGGGCGGTGGCGATCAAGCTGCGCGGTTCCTAAGCTTCTATTGTCCGCCACCGTATTTGGCAGGATGCAGTCAAGCGATCTGGCCCGGCAAAGAACCCGTGTTAGTGCGCAACTATGACTACAACCCAAATGCTTTTGATAGTCTGGTAATGCACACCAAATGGCTTGGCCGTGGCGTTATGGGCACGTCTGATGGATTATGGGGCCTTGTTGATGGGATGAACGATGCGGGTCTTGCCATATCCCTGACGTTTGGGGGCAGGCGGGTTGTTGGCAATGGTTTTGGCGTGCCGCTTATTCTGCGCTATGTTCTGCAGACCTGTACAACCGCCGAAGAGGCTGGCATCGTTTTGGCGCGTGTACCAACACACATGAGCTATAACGTCACGGTATTGGACGCAAAGCGTCGGTATCTGACGGCGATGATGGCCCCAGACCGGCCCGCTGTAATTACGCATGCAGCCGTTGCCACCAACCATCAAGAAAACGTCGAATGGGTCAGCCACGCGCGGTTCACGGCGACAGTTGAACGTGAACGGTTTTTGCTGCAACGCTTGACCTTGCACCGCGACCCCGAGGAAAAATTCATCGGCGCATTCCTTAAGCCACCGCTTTATTCGACTGCGTTCAGTGCCGGTTTTGGCACACTTTACACTGCCGTCTACCGTCCACGCCTCCAACAGATGGAGATCCGCTGGCCGGACACAACATGGTCCCTGTCCATGACCGATTTCCAAGAAGGAGGACGCCGGGTGCAAATCCCCGGCGCCGCATAGAGGAATAACAAATGTCACATATTTTTCCACGTCACACCAAGCAGTTACCCCCCGTCGCTGTCCGTGGGGAAGGGTGTTACCTTTACGATGACACAGGCAAACAATACCTTGATGCGTCGGGTGGCGCTGCGGTGTCGTGTCTTGGTCATGGCGATCAGACAATCATTGATGCCATCAAAACGCAGCTCGACAAATTAGCTTATGCACACACAGGGTTTCTGACGTCGGAACCTGCCGAAACCCTTGCTGATTTGTTGATTACGCATGCCCCGGGTGATCTGGACCGCGTTTATCTTGTCTCTGGCGGATCAGAAGCAATGGAAGCCGCGCTCAAGCTCGCCCGCCAGTATTTTGTTGAAAAGGGCGAGCCAAAGCGCGGCAGATTGATCGCCCGCAAACAAAGCTATCATGGCAACACAATGGGCGCGCTATCTGCGGGCGGCAACGCGTGGCGTCGTGCGCAGTTCGGTCCGCTATTGATCGACATGAGCCATATTGACCCGTGCTATGAATACCGGCTCAAGCGTGATGACGAAACGCGCGAAGAATACGGGCTTCGTGCTGCTAATCTTCTAGAAGAAGAACTGTTGCGGGTTGGACCTGAAAACGTGATGGCATTTGCCGCCGAACCTGTTGTGGGTGCGACCTCTGGCGCAGTGACCGCGGCGCCGGGTTACTTCAAGCGTATCCGCGAGATTTGTGACCAATATGGCATTCTGCTGATCTTGGACGAAGTCATGTGTGGCATGGGCCGCACTGGCAGCCTTTTTGCTTGTGACCAAGATGGTGTTTCGCCCGATATCCTGTGCATTGCCAAAGGGTTAGGCGCTGGATACCAGCCGATTGGTGCAATGCTGTGCAGTCGCCAAATTTATGAAACAATCGAAAACGGCACAGGGTTCTTCCAGCACGGGCATACGTATCTGGGTCACCCCACCGCTGCTGCCGCAGGTGTTGCCGTTGTGAACGCGATGCTTGACCGCCAGCTAATCCCACGGGTGAAAACCCAAGGCGATAAGCTAGCAGCGGCACTTCAAGCCCAATTCGGCCAACATCCGCATGTGGGTGACATCCGCGGGCGCGGCCTGTTTCAAGGCATAGAACTGGTCGCAGACCGCGAAAGCAAAACGCCCTTTGATCCATCGCGCAAAATTGCGGGCCGTATTAAAGCGGCAGCGTTTGAGGCAGGCATGATCTGCTATCCGATGAGCGGGACAATCGACGGCCAAACAGGCGACCATGTTTTACTCGCGCCGCCTTTCATCATCAGTGACGACCAGATCGACGAGCTTGTCCAGAAACTGTCTGGTGCTGTCGAAACGGCCCTGCAAAATTAGAGGATCAGCCATGTCAGCCCCCTGCATCATCTGTGTTGCGATCACAGGCTCCGTTCCGCGCAAGCAAGATAACCCCGCGGTGCCCGTCACCGTGAGCGAACAGATTGAATCTACCCATGCGGCATTCGAGGCAGGCGCGGCGATCTGCCATGCCCATGTGCGCAATGACGATGAAACGCCATCGTCGGACCCTGAAAAGTTTGCAGCGCTCAAAGAGGGCGTCGAAAAACATTGCCCGGGTATGATTATCCAGTTGTCCACTGGTGGGCGATCAGGGGCAGGGGCCGAACGCGGCGGGATGTTGCCATTGCGCCCTGACATGGCGTCGTTGTCGGTGGGGTCGAACAATTTTCCAACCCGCGTTTATGAAAATCCACCCCAATTGGTTGACTGGCTCGCTGCTGAAATGCGCACTTATGACGTCAAACCAGAAATCGAAGCATTCGATTTGTCCCACATACACCAAGCGGCCGCGATGAACCGCGATGGGCGTATCCCGGGTCAGCTCTATGTGCAGTTCGTGATGGGCGTGAAAAACGCGATGCCTGTCGATCGCGATGTGTTCGACTACTATGTCAAAACGGTCAAGCGTTTGGCCCCGGATGCGCAATGGTGCGCGGCAGGTGTCGGGGCTGGGCAGGTTGAGGTCAGTGAATGGGCCATTGCCGCAGGTGGGCACACACGGACGGGTCTAGAAGACAATGTGCGCTGGGACAAACACTCGCTTGCCCCATCTAACGCAGCCCTTGTGACGCGCACTGCCGAAATTTGTGCGCGCCATGATCGCTCTGTTGCGACCACGGCGCAGGCCCGCGCAATTTTGGGCCTGCGTCCTTAAGGCCTAGCTGATTTCGCCCATGCAAAGGTATTTGATCTCAAGGTAGTCTTCGGTGCCGTACTTGGACCCTTCGCGGCCCAATCCCGATTGCTTGACGCCACCAAACGGGGCCACCTCTGTGGAAATTAACCCAGTGTTGATGCCAACCATGCCGCTTTCCAACGCCTCTGCCACACGCCAAACACGTGCCAAATCGCGGCTATAGAAATAGGAAGCCAGACCAAATTCGCTGTCATTGGCCATGGCCACGACTTCGGCCTCATCGGTGAATTTGAACAATGGAGCCACAGGACCAAAGGTTTCTTCCTTGGCGACTTTCATGTCTGTCGTCACACCAGTCAGGACTGTCGGCTGGAAAAAGCTACCACCAAGATCCGCGCGCGCACCGCCTAAGGCAATCTTGGCGCCCTTCTTAACGGCGTCAGCGATGTGGTCTTCGACTTTTGCAACGGCCGCATCATTGATGAGCGGCCCTGTTGTGACGCCATCGGCGAAACCGTCACCTATTGCCAGACCTTTAGTCTTTGCGGCTAACTTGGTCGCGAACGCATCATAGACGGCGTCTTGAACGTAAATCCGGTTTGCACAGACGCAGGTCTGGCCGTTGTTACGGAACTTGGCGATCATCGCGCCATCGACGGCGGCATCCAGATCGGCGTCATCAAATACGATGAAGGGAGCGTTGCCACCCAATTCCAAGGACATCTTTTTGATGGTGTCAGAGCATTGGCTCATCAAGATTTTGCCGACGCGCGTTGAACCGGTAAAGGTGATTTTGGCGACTTTGTCGTTCGCGCACAACTCTTTGCCGACGCCTGCGCTGTCTGATGACGGGATCACGTTGAACACGCCTGCGGGAATGCCCGCACGTTCGGCCAACACAGCCATTGCAAGGGCTGACAATGGCGTCAGTTCTGCAGGTCGGGCCACGAAAGTACAGCCGACAGCCAAAGCAGGGGCAACTTTGCGTGCGATCATCGCATTCGGAAAGTTCCAAGGCGTGATTGACCCGACAACACCAATCGGCTGCTTGAGCACAACAATGCGCTTGTCACGCTGGTGACCGGGGATGACATCGCCATAGATGCGCTTTGCTTCTTCTGCGAACCATTCAATGAATGACGCACCGTACATAATTTCACCGCGTGCTTCGGGCCATGGCTTGCCCATTTCTGCGGTCAGGATCGTGGCCAGATCGTCGGCGTTCGCCACTATCAAATCGTACCATTTGCGTAATACGGCGGCGCGTTCTTTGCCAGTCCACGCGGCCCAATCGGCCTTGGCGGCATAGGCCGCATCAATTGCAAGTTTCGTATCTGCAGCATCAAGGTCAGCAACTTGCGCAATAACTTGCCCAGTGGCTGGGTTCGTGACGTCGAATGTTGCGTCCTTCTGGACCCATGCACCGTTAACGTAGGCGCGGGTTTCCAAAAGCGATGGATCTGCGAGGCGAAGTGTATTTGTGGCTTGTGTCGTATCGGGCATCAGACCCTCCTTTGAGCGGGGACAAATGGTCCCATTTGCGCTGCCTATCAGATGACAAAGCCAGTGGACATGGTCACTTTTCCCTAGGTTTTGCGCGATGACTTCATCTTCGCAGCATGGCCCGACAATCCATCTGCCAGTGGAAATAGACAGGCCTGCAATGCGTGATAAATATCGGGTTTGCCTGCAAATATCGTACTGGTCACGGCGCCAGTTTCATCGATCTCTGGAAACCAGCCACCGTGAGTGTGGTCAATGTAATGGGTGTCTGCGAACGCCCACAGCTTGCGGTACCAGATTTCGTCCGCCTCTTGACGCTCGAGTTTAATAAGTGCGGCGACAGCGCCAATCGCTTCTGTCACAGGCCACCAAAACCTAGAGGCCCTGTCGACCTTGCCGTCAAAATCCAAGGTGTACGCAAAACCACCCTCGGGAAGCCAAGCGTCATCTAGAGCTTGCTGGATAAGACGGCGCGCTGTTGCGGGTGCGCTGCTTTCAGGGCGGCCTTTCAGATCCCAGAATTGAAGCAGTAGACGTCCCAACTCGAAAGAATGGCCGGGGGTGGTGCCCGCTGGTCGAAACATTGGATCACCTGCGTACGCGCGATCAATTTCCCAGCTTTCGGTGTAGTGTTCGGGCAACCGCCACCCATTTTGCGGCGCGATGCGGGCCGTGAAAAAGTCCAGAATGCGCTCTGCACGGGACAGGTAAATGGCATCCGAGGTTGCTTCATGTGCGGTCAAAAGCGCCTCAACGCCGTGCATATTCGCGTTCATTCCGCGGTAGGTCGAAAACGGCGTCCAATCTCTGTTCCGCTCATCGCTATACAATCCTGCGTCGTCTTCCCAAAACTGGTGGTCAAGAACTTCGCTGACATCGGCGAGAAGCTGATCTGCACCTGCGTGTCCCGCCATTTTAGCGGTGGCAGCGGCCAAAAGAACGAACATATGCCCGTAGGCAAGTTTGCGATCATCTTTGACGTCTGCGCCATCAAGTGCCCAAAGATATCCGCCATGGCTCGTGTCGTGATGGTGGCTGCGCAGATAGCTTAGGCCGTGATCAACGATGCGCGCCGCACCTGCGTGCCCCCAAAGTTGGCCAAGCGCGAATGAATGAACAAGTCGCGTCGTTGTGTGCAATTCTTGGGTCGTGTCGGGCAGAGGGACGCCTTTGTGATCAAGCGTCGCAAAGCCCGGCTGGGTTGTCAGGCTTGCGGTGAAAAAATCCAACTGCGCGTCGGCTTGTGTTGCCAGCCAAGCGCGGTGGTCCGGGTGGTCAAGCCAGAAGCCCGAGAATTCTTGAGGGCCGGGGCCATGTTGGTCTGACATCTTGATATCTCTCAATTTTGACGGCCTGTGTGTGCGAAGCTGGCCTGTCGATACTTTACGTCGGCCTTACGTCTTTGCAACGTTTGGTTCCCCGAAATCCTATTCACCCGGAAGCGCCGCATGCTTGCTGCATCTCCTCAGAGAACAACCGCATCCTGCGATTGAAGCGCCGGCTTTCGGGGTGCATCAGATAGATGTTCAACGGTGGAGACCCAAGGTTTTCCAAGATCGGGACGATGTCTCCCGCATCGACAAACGGCTGACAGACGAAATCAGGCAAACGAACGATGCCGAGGCCATTTCGCACGGCATCGCTTAAGAACACACCGCTGTTTGAGCCGAGAACAGGCCTGAAGGTTAATTTAGTGGTGCGACCGTCGGCTTCATTAAAGGTCCATTCGCCCCGCTTCGTTGTCCCAAAATAGAGTAGTTTATGGTGCTTGAGGTCCTTGGCCGTTGTGGGAGTGCCGTGAGCTTCAAGGTAGGCCTTGCTGGCATAAATGCCGTGGCGTGATTGACCGATGAGCTTGGCGCTTGGAGACCTGATCACCTCAGATGTGATCCGGATCGCAAAATCAAAGTTGTCCTGTGATAGATCAACAGGGCGATTATCGAAGGTTATATTCAATTGGATGTCTGCGTGCCGTTCTTGGAACCTGATCAAGGCAGGGCTGAGGAATGTCAGGCCAAATTCATGCGCCACTGAGATCGATAATGTGCCCTCGATGACATTCGGCGCTTGGGTGAAATCATCCTCAAGCGCATCAGCTTCGCTGACCAGGCCCAATGCGCGCTGATACAGTTCTTTTCCAACGTCGGTGATATCCCATTGCCCCGGCTTGCGGTTGATCAGCGCAGCCTCGTACCTGTCTTCAAGCAGGCCCAGTCGCCTGCTTACGGCTGACTTTGCAATGTTAAGTTCGCTTGCTGCCTTTGATATGCTGCCCTGTTCGACGATCTGAACAAAAAGCTTCAGGTCTTCTATTTGCCCCATTACGGTTCTCCAAATTCGAACGGCAGTGTCTTATTTATGATCCTTACCGCAAATAATGGAACAGTGTATGGCGTGTGTCCAGAGGCTTACCTAAAGGAATACGTTTTGACATACCTCGCGATCAGTCTGATCGCCAGCAGCGCCGCTGCACAGGACACTGCATAGAATTGGCAGCTCCTGTCGACTAGCGTACCGTAACAGAAGTCTACACAATCGCCTCGACCTTGCATGGAGCCACACCTAATGACCAATCAAAGCGTCCCAATCATCGCTGCAAAATCCCCTGCCAAAACTGAATTAGAGGCGGGCAAAGACTATTATTGGTGTCGCTGCGGCAAGTCCAAAAGCCAACCGTTCTGTGATGGTTCACACGCAGGAAGCGATATAACACCGCTAAAATTCACAGCCGACAAGACAGGTCCTGCGGCCTTGTGCCAGTGCAAGGCCAGCGCAAATGCGCCTTTTTGCGACGGAACCCATGCATCACTGGGCGACCTCAAACCGGGTGATGCGGCCCCCAAACCGAAAACGGACCTGCCTATCGCACAGGCGACACCCGAAGAACCAACCGTTGCGCGCATTCATGCTTTGGCCAAAGACGGATTGTCGAAGCTTGGTCATCACGGCGAAATGGGTGCGATGGGCGTTCCGCGCAAAGACTTGCCACACTGGGACGACATTCAAATTCTACCTGCCCAGATGGCCCGCAAGCCCTTGCTGGATGATCAACCTGTTGCCACATCCGTCGTGATTGGTCCTAGGGCCGCGAAGCCATTGCAATTGGATATCCCGCTTTTCGTCTCGGATATGAGCTTTGGCGCATTGTCCGAGGAAGCCAAAGTCGCACTTTCACGCGGGGCCGAAATGGCCGGAACCGGGATCTGTTCTGGCGAAGGCGGCATGTTGGCAGAAGAGCAGGCAGAAAATTCCCGTTACTTCTATGAACTTGCATCAGCCAGATTCGGCTGGAAACCTGAACTGGTCGAAAAGGTCCAAGCATTCCATTTCAAAGGTGGGCAAGGGGCCAAAACGGGTACCGGAGGCCATCTGCCGGGTGACAAGGTCCAAGGCAAAATCGCAGACGTGCGCGGGCTAGAGCCGGGGCAAAGTGCCATATCGCCGAGTACGTTCCCCGATCTGAATACTCCGGCTGACTTTCGCAAGATTGCGGATGAGGTCCGCGAACGGTCTGGTGGAATTCCAATTGGGTTCAAGCTGTCTGCAAATCACATTGAAGACGATATCGATTTCGCGCTCGAGGCCAGTGCAGACTACATCATTCTTGACGGTCGTGGTGGTGGCACGGGTGCGGCACCTTTGATCTTCCGCGATCATATTTCTGTCCCAACGATCCCAGCTTTGGCCCGCGCCCGCGCGCATCTTGACGCAAAAACTGGCCGTGAGGTGACGTTGGTTATCACAGGCGGTCTGCGCGTGGCGGAAGATTTTGCCAAAGCCATGGCCTTGGGCGCGGATGCTGTCGCTGTCTCAAATTCAGCGATGCAAGCGGTAGGGTGTATTGCGGCGCGTATGTGTAATTCAAACAACTGCCCAGTTGGCATCGCGACCCAAAAGCCAGAGCTACGCGCGCGGCTTGATGTACAAGTTGGGGCGCAACAGTTGGCCCGATATTTTGGTGCATCTGTCACATTGATGCAGGTCTTAGCGCGGGCGTGCGGACACAACAGTCTGTCGGACTTTGCCCACCGCGATATCACCACTTGGAAAAAGGAAATGGCCGATCTGAGCGGTGTGCGTTTTGGCGGTGTTAACCGATAGGCGCAATGCCGTCATGCGGGGCTGCGGGTTTAATCGCAGCTCATGGGTCTCCACCTTATTGGGGAAAGGGAATGATATGTTAGATCAATTTGATATCCGCAAAGACGATATGCCGACCGAAATGCAAACTCTGTTGCGTGACTATCCGCGTGATACTTGGGATGCGCATCCCGGCTTCAAGGAAAAGACCCGCCATTGGTTGGGCGCGCACCGGATGTTCCGCCAGTTAAGTGCATCTGTGCGCAAGGATACCGAAAGCTATTTGAACGGTGATCTGGATAGTAATGACTATGCGGGCCGACTGTCTTACCGCGGCGGTGCATTGGTTGGTAACCTGCATGGGCACCACGGATGGGAAGACCATTCATATTTCCCTGAACTATCGGCCGCTGACCCGCGCTTTGACGCCGGGTTGGAAGTGCTTGAAAAAGACCACGCTGATTTGGACGTCGTGTTGGACAACTTCACCCGCACAGCCAACCGGACCATCAAACTGGTACAGCTTGATGAAAAAGCTGCGCGCGAAGAAGCGGGAAAATTGCACGGCGTTTCGCAGACCATCGAGGCATTTTTGCAAAGGCACCTAACGGACGAAGAAGAACTGGCGGTGCCGATCATTCTGCATCATCGTTTGCGCGGCTAAACAGGAGATACCCGTGACAAAAACATCCGTTGAAGAGTCTCAAAAAGACGCCGCTGCACGTCGCGCCAAGGGCGAATTCGTGCGCGGCGTCAGCGGGTTTCGTTCTGTTTTGGGCGAAGATCCTGACTTTCCAGCTGAGGTAGGGCGCTACCACCTGTTTGTCGCATTCAATTGCCCTTGGTGCCACCGCGTCACCTTGGCTCGCAATGTTCTGGGCTTGCAAAACAGCATCACGATGGATGTGGCCTTTCCAAGTCGCACGACGCAGGATGACCCGATTGAGCCCAATCGCTGGGAATTCAATCCAACACGTACCGCGTCGCTGACGGGGGCCACACTTCCTGAATGCACGACCGAGACTGCCACCGGACAGAACTTTCGCCTCGCCAAGCAGATTTACGAGGCAGAGGGATCTGACGAAGCGTCGGTTCCAATCCTTTATGATAAGAAAACCAAACGGATCGTTGCAAATGAAAGTGCCGAAATTATCCGGATGCTCAACGCGCAGGCGGATGGTTTGGGGAGTTCATTTGCAGATAATCTAAGGCCGGATTTGTACCCCGCCGGCGATCAGCACGCTGCATTGCGCCGCGATATCGACGTCCTGAACGACCAAATTTACGTAGGTATCAACAACGGCGCGTATAAGGCTGGCTTTTCTTCGGATCAGGCTGTCTATGCTTCGGCCTTCGCGAATTATTTTGATACATTGACTGACTTGGAAGGGCGGCTTGCGTCGGATGACCGCCCATTTTTGACCGGAGATACCTTTACAGAGGCTGATCTGCGGCTCTTTCCAACTCTCTATCGGCATGACCCTGTGTATTACGTGCGGATGAAATTGAATGGTGCCAAAATTTTGGATTACCCACATCTTTGGCGCTGGCTGTGCCGCGCCTATGCGTTGCCGGGTGTGGCAGAAAGCAATTCACTGGTTCATTGTCGGCAGGGATATTTTGGTCGATCTTGGAACAATGTTGTGCCTCTTGGGCCATTCTATCCGATGCCGTATCCCGAAGCATACGGACATCCAGAACTCGTTTCTTAAGGTGGCAGCCGCGACAGAGTCCTTCAAACTGAACGATACCTAGCCGTTCTAGTCCGTCGAATTGTTGGCCGAGGCCTGCGCTTTGTTCCGATCAAGTTTTGGGGTCGGTCGGCCCATGCGGATATGCATATCAAACCACAGGATTTGGTGAATTCGCGCGAGCTCTTAAACCAATTAGGACATGCTCATCACGATTTGGTTCAAGAACTGGACCTGTCGCGCTTTTGTGCCGCCCCAAGTGCTCGTTTAAGCCACCTTTCGTTCGAAGGCGACAGGGCTTTTCCAGCCCAGTGCTGAGTGGCGGCGTCGCGGATTGTAGAAGC
>RCNF010002632.1_pt1 | contig 11347 bp, 8 predicted proteins | sample 2041311 | NCBI WGS metagenome assembly RCNF01 (sample SAMN09708228, study PRJNA481090) | Marine sediment metagenome, whole genome shotgun sequencing project. | biome: marine sediment; feature: ocean; material: sediment; isolation source: Sewage treatment plant 2 marine sediment (STP2) ... | reverse complement strand
TTTAGCAAAGGAGCATATGTTGCTTTTTTCCCGTCTTGTTCGTAGGGTTGGATTTTTCCTGATATGTAACCCGAGATGGTTTCCAGGAGCAGCTCGGCACCTAGATCTGCAAGGCGTTCCGATAATAACCCTCCCGTATCTGACGAAAGGATTGAGATACGACGTTGAGATAGTATCGGACCCGTATCAAGACCGGGGCCCATTTTCATGATAGTCACGCCAGTATCTGAATCTCCAGCGTGGATTGCAGCTTGAACTGGGGCTGCTCCACGCCAACGCGGCAACAGAGAAGCATGGACATTAATGGAACCAAACTTAGGTAGATCAAGAAGTGTTTGCGGCAGGATCAGGCCGTACGCAGCTACGACAATAAGCTCAGGATTTAGGGATTGGAGAATTGGTATATTTTCAGGTGATTTCAAGGAGTCTGGTTGATAGATACTCACTCCTAGCTCGTTGCAGCGCAGCTTAACGGGAGAAGACCTAATTTTCCGTCCCCGACCGGCAGGGCGGTCAGGTTGAGTAAATATTCCAACGAGATCAATATCATGCTTTGCGGACAGAGCATTGAGAGATGGAATTGCGAATTCGGGTGAGCCCATAAAGACAACGTTCATAGGGTCATCGTAGCACATCCAGGGTTTTTTCGGAAAGATTTACCATATGCACAGCCGCTGGCAAGTAAGTAAATGCTATTATGAAACTTATAGTAAGGTACACTTTGGAAAGGAAGGCGTACCTACATATTCCATCAAGAGTAAAAGGGTGCCGTGCACAATGAAATGGACAATCCCTAATTTCCCTCCTGCTGAAGTAAGCAACTCCCTGCGGGCCTTCAACCGGATCGAACAGCAGATACTTTTTAATCGGGGATATTTAACAGAAGCTAGAGTCAATGAATTCCTGGATCCGGGCGCGTTCATTGAAGCCGATCCCTATTTAATTAAGGAGATGAAGGAAGCGGTTTCTAGGATCAACAGGGCGCTAGAAGAGGGCCAGGAGATCACAATCTACGGTGACTACGATGCAGATGGTGTCACTGCAACTGCCTTGCTGGCCGAGGCGCTCAGGGAGGTTGGGGCATGCGTCAACGTATACTTCCCGGACAGATTTACAGAGGGATACGGCCTCAACCATCAGGCAGTAGAGCGTATCGCCGCGTCGAACGCCAAGCTCTTGATCACCGTCGATTGCGGCGTACGGGCCATCGAGGAAGTGGCGAAGGCGACTAAACTGGGCCTTGATGTAATCATCACCGATCATCATATTCAAGGGGGCGCGTTACCAGAAGCGTTCGCTTTACTTAATCCGCATCGGGCTGACACAAACTATCCATATGAAGGCTTGGCTGGCGTAGGAGTCGCTTACAGATTGGCACAAGCGATTTTCAGAGAAAAGGGACTGCCTTCTTCGAAAGAGACGGCGCTTCTCGATTTTGTCGCGATTGGAACAGTGGCCGATATGGTTCCACTGACGGGCGAGAATCGGGCCCTTGTTACAAGGGGACTGGATGTTATCAACTCATCCCCACGGATCGGGTTAAAGGCGCTGATTAATGTTTCAGGCTATAGGGAAGGGGGAATTGATTCATCCTCAATCGGCTTTGGGCTGGGCCCCAGATTGAATGCAGCTGGAAGAGTGCAATCAGCGCTCACTGCCTACAAGTTGCTTGTCGCCAAGGAACCACAGACGGCGAGCGAGATAGCGAAAGAACTCGAGCAGTTAAACAATAAGCGAAAACAACTTACGCTAGATGTAGTCGAACGAGCGATAAACTTTATGCGCAGCGATATTGAATCCCTATTATTAGTTGCAGAACCAGATTTTCACGAAGGGGTTGTTGGCCTCGCGGCCTCAAGAATCTGCGATGAATATTATCGGCCAGCTATTGTTGGTAAAGTCGGCGAGAGTCATACGCGTGCTTCCGCAAGGAGTATCCCTGGCTTTCATATAACGGCAGCACTGGAGAAATGCTCAGATCTTCTCGATCGCTTTGGAGGGCACGAAGCAGCCGCAGGTTTCAGCGTCCGCAATGAAAATATTCAGGCGCTTCAGAAACGTTTGCTTGCCATTGCTGAGCAGGAAATGGGAGATGAGGAATTAATTCCTGTAATAGCGATTGATTCGAAAGCTGAATTTGATGAATTGGGCGAAAGAATAATGCAATTTATCGATTTATTACAACCATGTGGTCAAGGAAATAAATGGCCAATATTCTGTACCGAGCAAGTGCAAGTTCGGGATAAGCGTCTGGTTGGGGCGGATAAATCGCACCTGAAGATGACCTTACGGAAATCATCAATATCCTTCGATGCAATCGCATTCCGGATGGGAGATGTTATTGAACAGCTTCCAGAGTTTATCGATATCGCCTATCGATTGGAGAGGAATAGCTACCTTGGGTACGAATCGCTTCAGCTGAATATTGTAGATATTCAGTTTTCTTAAAAAAAAGGGGAGCCTATCAAGTGGAAGGATTCTAACCAATCAGGCAGCTTGCGGGTTTGCAATTATGAGGAGCTCTCGGCTCCTGAATCTCGAAGAATGGCATCCACGAATCTTTTTGGAAGAAGTTAATCAATAAACCGGTATACAATTAGCGACCAAACAGCCTCGAATGCATCTACTAATCCGATTTTCTTTCCCTCGTCATATTCGCGGGGGTTAAAGGTAATCGGAACTTCAAAAATGCGAACCTTTCGCTTGAGCAATTTCGCAGTTATTTCAGGCTCAATATTAAAGCGCTTCGAGCGGAGCGGAATATCTTTGATTATTTCGCTCTTGAAGAGTTTGTAGCCGGTCTCCATATCTGTGAGGATGCTATTAAAGAGGATGTTAGTCATTAGTGTGAGCATTTTATTGGCAATCATGTGCCAGAACATCGTCACGCGCCTAGGCGCACCGAGAAATCTGGACCCATAGACTACATCGGCAACCCCCTCGCGAATGGGTTGCAGAAGCGTGACGTAGTCCCGGGGATCATATTCCAGATCAGCATCTTGAATAAGGATCAGATCGCCAGTAGCTGCCTGGAACCCTGTTTGTACCGCAGCTCCTTTGCCCTGATTAGTTTCGTGAAGAATGAGTTGAATAATCTCATGAGCGGTTGCAAGTTCCTGCAAGAGCTTTCGCGTTCCATCTGTCGATCCATCATCGACAATTACGATTTCATCTGCAAGCCCGACAGAAATCACTCTTTCGAGGAGCACCTCGATGGTATCGTTTTCGTTATAAACGGGTATTACGACGCTTAGTTTCATAGGGATATTTTACCCTCCGATCTATGTGGGCACAACTTACTATTTGCTCACGGCGGTATCGGTATATATAATCGGGTTACTCTTATTGAAACATTGTACATAGCATTTATGAAGAGTATTGGAGATATGTGATGTCTTTACCAAGAAGCCCTGTTAGAGCTGCGGCAGTTGATGATCGGCCTACGACCTCAAATCTTCGTTTTGTGCCCCCGCCGGTGAGTCGTGTATCGGACACCGGCCTTTCTCAGCTTTGGCTTCAGGATTTGGCGTTAAAGATATTGTATTTCAGAGGCTACATGACCGGCTTCAAAGTAAGCGAAGCGATGTCGCTCCCCTTTGCGGGGTTAACGGATCAGATTCTGGAGGTACTAAAACGAGAGAAGTTCGTTGAAGTTAAAACTCAGGTGGGCTTTGGCGAAGGATCCTATCAATATGCTATTACCGGCGCTGGGATTGCGCGCGCGAGGGAAGCGCTAGAGCGCAGCCAGTATGCAGGCCCAGCACCGGTGCCGCTGGCAGTTTATAACGATTCAATCCTAAAACAGAGCCGGGGTAGACCCACGGTCGATGAGCATACGATGAGATCCGCCCTAACTGATCTCGTACTCTCGGATGTGACATTCAATCAGATCGGACCGGCGGTTAACTCGGGTACTTCGATATTCCTTTACGGACCACCCGGAAACGGTAAAACATCCATTGCCAAAGCGATCGGGAATATTCTTCTCGAAGAGGACATGTATATTCCCTACGCCATCGATATCGATGGACAGGTTGTGAAACTCTACGATTCGGTAAACCATGTTCTTTCTCCAGAGGAAGAACATTCCTCTGAAGGAACCGGATCACTCAAGACCTCATCAAAGAGAGATCCGCGTTGGGTGCGGATCCGTCGCCCCTTTATTGTCACCGGTGGCGAATTGACGATGGAGGGATTAGACCTTGTTTTCGACGATGTGAATAAATTCTACGAAGGACCGTTTCAAGTAAAAGCCAACGGTGGTGTTTTCCTGATCGACGACTTTGGCCGGCAGCAGGTTCGTCCACGAGACTTGCTTAATCGGTGGATTGTGCCTCTCGAAAACAGGATTGACTATCTCACGCTTCACACAGGAAGGAAAGTAGAAATTCCTTTCGATGTACTGGTCGTATTTTCAACAAATCTTCCGCCAAAAGACCTGGTCGACGAAGCCTTTTTGCGGCGTTTACGACATAAAATCGAGGTGGGAGACCCATCCTATGAAGCATACCGGGGCATCTTTAAAGTGGTTGCTGAATCTAAGGGTGTAGAATATTCAGAAAGTGGTCTCGCATATCTTTTACAGGAGTGGTATATAAAGCGCAACCGAAAGATGAGAGCATCTCACCCGCGCGATATTTGCGATCAAATACTGGATATTTCTCGCTATATTAGCGTCGATCCGAAGATGACAAAAGATTTACTCAATCGCGCGGCAGAAGCATATTTTGTAGAGCTGTAATATGCCGGATATGTGCAGTTGGGATTCCTCCGCCCCGCTGGTGATCGCACACCGCGGGGCATCTATGTATGCACCCGAAAATACGATCGCTGCATTTGAACTTGCTGTAGAGATGGGCGCGGACGCTATTGAATTAGATACAATGCTGACTGCGGATGGCACCCCTATTGTTATTCATGACCAATCTCTAGAGCGCACGACAAGCGGAAGCGGCAGTGTTGCCTCAAAGTCGGTCGCGGAAATTAAGCTGCTTGAGGCAGGGTCGAGGTTCGACGCTAGATTTGCCGAAGAGAAGATCCCGACCTTGGAAGAAGTATTTGCTGTTGTTGGCAATAAGATCTTGATCAATGTCGAGTTGAAAAATTACGCATCACCGTTCGACCGCCTGCCAGAAACCGTAGTTGCATTAGTGATGAAGAAGGGTCTATCTGACTTTGTTCTTTTATCGTCTTTCAACCCTATAGCTTTGATTAAGGCTCAGAGAGCTTCTGAAGAGATCCGCCGTGCAGCCTTGACCGGAGGCGGTCCTAAAATCCTACGCGGCGTCGTCGAGGCGTTTATGGATTATTTTGCATTGCACCCGGAGGTATCATTAGTTAACCAGGGGATGATAGATAAACACCACGCTGCTGGAAATAAAGTAAACGCGTGGACCGTCAACGAAGAATCCGAGATGATGAAATTGCTCTCTATGGGAGTCGATGGATTGATTACAGATAAACCAGACATAGCAAAAAGGGTTATTGAGCTTACGACCCGACAAGAGATGACAAACGATGGCTGCTGATCAGTGGTCTATTGACGAGCTGATATGTACCTGTATCGCCAGGCAGGTCGAAGACGGTGACGTTGTGGCACAGGGGATTGCTACTCCGCTTGTAGCTGCCGGATACCTGCTCGCATGGCACGCCTATGCCTCGGAGATATACTTTGCATCAGCAATTGGACAGACGTTGTGTCGAACGGGAGCACAGCTTGGATTGGCGAATGTGGAAGCGCTGTGGCTTGGTCAAGCAATGGTTTCGGTAGGTTTCGTTCAGGCAGCAGCAGATCTTCTGCCACGCATTACACCAAAAGAATTTTTCAGGCCTGGCCAGGTCGATCAAGCTGGCAATTTCAATAACATCGCATTTGGAAAGGATTTTGCGCATCCGCGAATGAGGATGCCTGGCTCCGGCGGAATACCTGATGTGACAGTGCTTATGGATAACATATACTTGTATGTTCCACGGCATTCAAGGGTGACCTTTGTTCGCGAGCTAGATTTCCTTTCGGGTCTTGGCCATCAGCCCATTAGACGTCGTGGAGCAGGGCCAAAATATTTAATCTCCGATTTGGGCGCATTTGATTATAAAAACGGAAAGATGCGATTGGTTTCAGTGCATCCGGGGATAGCTGTTGAAAGAGTGATAGCGAAAACAGGTTTTGATATTGAAATTGAGGAGCCAGTAAAAATCACCGAACCTCCTTCCATAGAAGATTTGAAGTTACTCCGGGAGAGTATAGATCCGTTGGGCATCAGGAAACTTGAGTTAATGTCGGGCCATAAACGCAGGGTTGAACTGAGAAAGATCTTGCAGGCCGAGGCTGCCCAATTCCAAGACTAAAACAAAGACATATTCGAGAAGGTATACTGACCTTATGAGCAAATTTCGATGGGCACTGTTAATAATTCTCCTGGTGGTGCCCTTTAACCTGGGGGTAACTCCATTTATCTCGCCGGAGAAAGACCTTGCGAGTGGGCTGCTTGATTCCATGACGCCTAGCGAGCGTGTGGGCCAACTTTTTATCGTCACATTAAATGGCTCAGCAGTTACGCCAAGCGATCAGATCATCGATCTGATTGTTAACTATCATGTCTCTGGAGTTCTCCTAAATCGCGGAAACGATAATTTTGCTGATCAGCCGGAAACATTTAATGCGCTGCAAGCGCTGATAGGAACCCTTCAAGAGAGTCGCTACGAAGCGGCGTTATCAAGTGGCGACGACGAACTACGATTTAGTAGCGACAGCACCTCTGTTTACATTCCGCTTTTCATTGTTAGCGAGGAGCCAGGCAGCGCAAATGGCATCCCCGAGATACTCGAGGGGATGACCGAAATCCCTTCTCAGATGTCTATTGGAGCGACTTGGAATCCAGCTCTGGCACAGGAAACGGGTGAGATCCTCGGAAGAGAGCTCGAGGCCCTGGGTATAAATATGGTTATTGGGCCTTCATTGGATGTACTTGAACAACCACAGATTACCGGTGGGAATATCGGCGTTCAATCATTCGGTGGCGACCCCTTCTGGGTCGGACTCATGGGGAAGGAATTTATTCGCGGGCTTCACATCGGATCACAAGATGGGTTGGCTGTAATCGCGAAAAACTTCCCGGGCTTAGGAAGCAGCGACCGTCCAATCGATGAGGAAGTCGCAACGGTCCGAAAAACTATTGATCAACTCACGCAAACTGATCTAGCTCCCTTCCTTGATGTCACAAGCACACAGCCTGGGGAAAACCCCGCAACGGCTGACGGGCTTTTAGTAGGGCATATCCGCTACCAGGGTTTTCACGGAAATATTCGCGCGACAACGCGACCGATCAGTCTTGATTCGCAAGCTTTCACGGCGTTGATGGAACTTTCACCACTAAGTGACTGGCGGGAGGGTGGTGGGGTGACGGTGAGCGATTCGCTCGGATCGAACGCGATCCGGCGTTTTAAAGATCCATCAGAACAGATTTTTCAAGCACACCTTGTGGCCAGGGATGCCTTTCTCGCGGGGAATGACCTCTTACTACTTTCCGATTTTAGGGATAATAGCGATCCTGATGAGTACACGACAATAATAAATACGCTTGAATTTTTCGCGAACAAGTATGAGGAAGACGAGTTATTTGCCAAGCAAGTAGATGACGCAGTCCTGAGAATATTGCGCTTAAAGACAAGGATCTATGGCGGATCTTTCTTTTACCCAGATGTCGTTAATCATGTGAATGTTTTTGATGAGACAAACCTGGATATGAGCCTGGCGAATGAAGTGGCGCAATCTGCCGCCACACTTCTGAGCCCTGCGCTGGACGAAATTGAAGATCGCGTAGAAGGAGCTCCAAAGATCGGCGAAAGGATCGTTTTTTTTAGCGACGTGCGACAGATTAGTCAGTGCTCAACATGTAATAAGATTGATGTTATTCCTTTAAACGCATTAGAGGACGCCGTAATCCGATTGTTTGGGCCAGCTGCTGCCGGTCAGGTAGGGAGTTGGAATCTGCGCTCCTATAGCATGGCGGATCTTTCAAATTACCTCGGTGAGACACCGGTGGATGTCCCCGCCGTTCCTTTAATTTCCACTGATGAAATAGACGAAGCTGTACGCTTAAGCGATTGGTTAATATTTAGCGTACTAGATAGCAGATCCGTTGAATATGGTGCAAATGCGCTTAAGCTTTTATTGGATTTGCGACCGGACCTAGCCAGCTCGAAGAAGCTTATCGTTTTCGGTCACGATTCACCGAATATCCTTGATGCCACAGATGTAAGCAAGATTGATGTTTACCACGCGTTGTACGATGGCTCTTCACCTTTTATTGACGTAGCAGCTAAATTACTCTTCCAGGAAGTGAGCGCTACTGGGGCTTCTCCGGTAAGCGTCGCAAGCATCGGGTATGACTTGATCGAGGCAACATCACCCAATCCTGATCAAATTATTCAACTAATTATTGAGAGCGGTAGCGATGAAGGAACGGATGAATCGCCGACTGGATATAGCGTGGGAGATGTCCTCAAGATCGAGACAGCGGTTATTGTCGACAACAACGGCTATCCAGTTCCAGATAATACACCCGTAGATTTTATTATTACACAGCAAATTGAGGGAGTTTCTACGGTGACGAATAACGCTTTTACTGTGGACGGAATTGCGGGCACCGATGTCCCTTTGGAACGCACAGGATTATTGTCTATTACTGCACAAAGTGGAAAAGCTCAAGTATCTGAGATACTGCAGTTCAATGTTGATGTAGATGTGCCTGCGCAGGCGACGTTGATTTCGCCAACACTTTCACCGACATTGACAGTTGAACCCTCACCGGAGTCGAGTGATCCAACCCCGACGTCTGGACCGCAAACTGGTGGGGATTCAGGAGAGATACCAGGCGAGAATCAACTTGGATTTGTGGGACTTATGTTTGGGGCATTGGGGTTAGCAGTGGTGGGGGGAGCGGGATATGCAACTGTAGTTCGTCAAAATTTCCCAGAAGAAATCCGTCTTAGATGCGTCTTACTTCCGATAGTAGGCGGCTTATTGGGCTATAACTATTTAGCGCTAGATCTTCCGGGCGCTTCAAATTTACTAAGTGCAATGGGACCTTTCTCGGGTTTCATAGTTGCGATTATTACGGGGGCATCCGCATTTGTTTTTACACAGATTTGGTGCCAGAAACACCTTACATAAAAGAAGTGACGATTGCAGTCAACGCAAGCGCCATTGCTACACCCAGAACAAGCCGATCCGCTGGAGATTGAAACAATTCTTTCGCCTGGGAGAAGCGATCTCCGTTAATCGTGAGATCAACGTGGTGCTCCCGAAGATGTATATCCTGCAAGGAAAGCATATCATCCGGCCTTCCATCCGGATGAAGGGCCATGGCACTCAGGATTACCTGCTCGAGGCTACGGGGAATAGATGAGTTGATCTCTCTCGGAGGAAGGAGTGATTCGGGCATGAGGAACCGCTGCTTCGCTTCAGGCGGGGGCGTGTTGGTCAGCAGATGGTAGAAAGTTGCACCAAACGCATAGATATCGCTCCTTTTATCTGTATGACCGGAATCTCCTCCGTACTGCTCTAAAGGTGTGTATAAAGCAGTGCCACGACCCTGAATAACTGTGATTGTTAATTCATCTGGGACCAATTGTTTCACCAAACCAAAATCAACGAGCTTGATCAACCCTTGCTGATTGAGCTTCAAGTTGCTGGGTTTAATATCTCGATGAATGACGGGCGGATCTTGGTTGTGAAGGTATACGAGTGCATCTGCGAGCTGTTTGCCCCAAGTCAGAAGGTCATCTATTCGCAAAAATTCGCCTTTTCTGCGTGCTTGGTCCATAAGTGTCTTTAGATCATCCCCGGGAACATAATCCATTACCAAATAATCTCGGTCCTCATCGGAGAAATAGTCAGAGACCTTCGGTAGGGTGGGGTGATCAAGTTGGGCGAGAACTGACGCTTCTCGATAGAATTGAGCGCGAGCTTGTTCTAAGACATCGGAGGGAAGTTCTGAATCTTGCTGAACTTCCTTAATTGCGCAACGGCGGCCTTCAAGACGATTATCGTCTGCAAGGTATAACGAACCCATGCCACCTCGACCGATGGGCTTCTTGATGACGTAGCGGTCTTTAAGGATATAACCTGACTTGAGCGGTTCGGGCAATATAACCTCGGGAACGCATCCAGATATCCTATGAAATTACTAGTCGTGCGGAATGTCTGGCGTATTCAAATTATGCACATGGAAAGCGATTGAATTATACTCTGGATAAAGATACTGAACTTATTGAAAAGAAAGCATGAAGAATCGAATGGAAGAGGCACCTTTCTTAATAGCACCCGAGGGCGATCTAAAAGGAACTCGTTGGCCATTGGTTAATTCGACATTCCTTATCGGCAGAGGTGAAGATTGCGACATTGTATTATTGGATAGACAGGTATCGCGTCATCATGCTCGAATTAAAAGAACAGCAGACGGATACGTAATCGAGGATTTATGCAGTAAAAACCATACGCATTTGAATGGTGTACGTATTGAATCGGAAATTGTGCTTCAAGATGGGGATGAGATCCAGGTGGCTCTTGCGGTCAAGCTCAATTTCATTGGTTCGGAAGCGACACTTCCACTTTCGGTTGACGAAGCAATACGTTTTGGTATCGGGCGGCTGCGAATGGAAGTTCAGGCTCATCGTGTCTGGGTTAACGAACAGGAAATTGACCCACCTCTTTCCCCACCGCAATTTCGGCTACTTGAATTGCTTTATAAAAGTTCGGGTGTTGTTACGAGGGATGAGATTGCTTCGCATGTTTGGCCCGGTACCGACGGAGTAGGGGTTTCCGATCAAGCGATTGACGCTTTAGTTCGCCGATTACGCGACCGCATCTTCGAAGTTGATTCAGAGTGTAAGTATGTAATAACCGTCAGGGGCCATGGTTTCCGTTTAGAAAACCCCATACCATAAAAAGAAGCCCCGTAAGGGGCTTCTAGTGGAGATGGCGGGATTCGAACCCGCGTCCGAAGGATTCAGTCAGCAGATGTCTACAAACATAGTCAATCCTTGTTTTTGCTGAGATGACGTCGATTGACAGACGTTCAACTCAACTATCCACTGCGAGCCTAAACCCGCTCTTACAGAACTGTCGTGGATCCAATCCTGCCAGCCCCAACATTTTGATCGCCATTCCTCGCGCTGCTAGGGCGAAGCTTGAGGAGACGAGCTCTCCTGGGAGAGCACTGATCTACATGTAATCGCTTACGCGGCTACTGGTAGAGCAGCATAGTCAGTGCGATTGGCACTTGTGTGTGCGCTGAGTTAACGAGTTCGGCGCCTCTCGGTTTGCAATCTGTGACGCTCCACC
>RCNF010001819.1_pt1 | contig 11350 bp, 12 predicted proteins | sample 2041311 | NCBI WGS metagenome assembly RCNF01 (sample SAMN09708228, study PRJNA481090) | Marine sediment metagenome, whole genome shotgun sequencing project. | biome: marine sediment; feature: ocean; material: sediment; isolation source: Sewage treatment plant 2 marine sediment (STP2) ... | reverse complement strand
AAAAATCGGATCGCGTCGGTCAAATCGACCCGCAAGATCACGAAGGCTATGCAAATGGTCGCGGCAGCAAAACTGCGCCGCGCCCAAGAAGCAGCCGAAGCATCACGCCCCTACACAGAGCGTTTTAACGCTGTGATGGCAGGGCTTGCTGCGGGGTCTGCTGGTTCAGAATCTGCGCCAAAATTGCTGTCCGGAACGGGCAGCGATCAAGTTCACTTGCTGATCGTTATGACAGCGGAACGTGGCCTTTGTGGTGGCTTCAACGGCAACATCGCAAAGCTTGCAAAAGCGCACGCGCAAAAACTGTTGTCTGCGGGCAAGACTGTAAAAGTCCTGACCGTTGGCAAAAAAGGCCGCGATGCGATCAAACGCGACTTAAGCGATTACTTTGTCGGTCACGTTGACCTGTCTGCTGTAAAGCGGTTGGGCTACATCGACGCGCAAGGTATCGCAAAAGACGTGCTGGCCCGTTTTGACACTGCAGAATTCGATATTGCGACGATCTTCTTTTCGCGGTTCGAAAATGTTGTGACACAGCATCCAACTGCGCAGCAAATCATTCCTGCAAAGTTTGAAACAGCCGAAGACGCCGAAGTCACATTGTACGATTACGAGCCAAGTGAAGAGGAAATCCTTGCGGATTTGCTACCACGTGGTGTGGCAACTGCGCTCTTTTCTGCGCTGCTTGAAAATGCAGCGTCTGAGCAAGGTGCGCGGATGTCCGCAATGGACAATGCGACCCGTAACGCTGGCGACATGATCGACAAGCTGACGATCCAGTACAACCGCTCGCGGCAGGCCGTCATTACTAATGAGCTGATTGAAATTATTTCGGGCGCGGAAGCGCTCTAAGATTGACAGAACCGGAGACGAAACATGGCTAATGCAAAAGGCAAAATCACGCAGGTGATTGGCGCCGTTGTAGACGTTCAGTTTGGTGATGATCTTCCTGAGATCCTGAACGCGCTGACAACAACGAACAATGGCAAGAAGCTCGTGCTCGAAGTAGCACAGCATCTTGGCGAAAACACAGTGCGCGCAATTGCGATGGACGCGACCGAAGGTCTTGTTCGTGGTCAAGAAGTGATAAACACAGAAGGGCCGATCACGGTACCTGTTGGTGTTGGAACATTGGGCCGCATCCTGAACGTGACCGGTGATCCGGTTGACGAACAGGGCCCTGTCAAGTCGACAGAGCGTCGTTCTATTCACGGTGAAGCACCAGCATTTGCTGATCAGTCCACCGATACAGAAATCCTTGTGACAGGCATCAAGGTCATCGACCTTCTGGCGCCTTACACAAAGGGTGGTAAAATTGGCCTCTTCGGTGGTGCCGGTGTTGGTAAAACAGTTTTGATCATGGAATTGATCAACAACATCGCCAAAGTGCACTCTGGTGTGTCCGTGTTTGCGGGCGTGGGCGAGCGTACACGTGAAGGTAACGACCTTTACCACGAGATGATCGAATCCGGTGTTATCGTTCCTGATAACCTTGAGGAATCAAAAATTGCGCTGGTCTATGGCCAGATGAACGAGCCTCCAGGTGCGCGTATGCGTATTGCTTTGACAGGTCTTTCCCTGGCCGAGCAGTTCCGCGACGATACTGGTTCTGACGTTCTGTTCTTCGTCGACAACATCTTCCGCTTTACACAAGCGGGTTCCGAGGTGTCAGCGCTTTTGGGTCGTATCCCGTCCGCTGTTGGCTACCAGCCAACATTGGCGACAGACATGGGTATGATGCAGGAACGTATTGCGTCGACAAAATCCGGTTCGATCACGTCCGTTCAGGCCGTTTATGTGCCAGCCGATGACTTGACCGACCCAGCACCAGCGACATCTTTTGCGCACCTTGATGCGACAACAGTTCTTGACCGTGCGATTTCGGAGAAAGGCATTTACCCGGCTGTGGACCCACTTGGTTCCACATCGCGTTTGCTTGACCCGCAGATCATCGGCGAAGAGCACTACAAGGTTGCGACTGACGTGCAGCAAGTTCTGCAGCGTTATAAGTCCTTGCAGGATATCATCGCGATTTTGGGCATGGACGAATTGTCAGAAGACGACAAACTGGCCGTGACACGCGCGCGTAAGCTTGAGCGTTTCTTGTCCCAGCCGTTTGACGTTGCCAAAGTCTTTACAGGCTCTGACGGTGTGCAGGTTCCTTTGGAAGAAACAATCTCTTCGTTTAAAGCGGTTGTTGCTGGTGAATATGATCACCTGCCAGAAGGTGCTTTCTACATGGTTGGTGGTATCGCTGACGTGAAAGCCAAAGCCGAGAAAATGGCTGCAGACGCAGCTTAATAGAACCGTAAGGAGCCTATGATGGCAAACCTACAATTCGATCTAGTCTCGCCCGAGCGCCGTTTGGCGTCGGTCGAGGCGACCGAGGTTCAGATCCCGGGCGCAGATGGCGACATGACAGCGATGGCTGATCATGCACCGACCATCACAACACTGCGTCCCGGTATCTTGACCGTGGTTCACAGCGGCGGTTCTGACGCCTATGTGGTGTCCGGCGGATTCGCCGAGATCACAGCGACAGGCGTTTCGGTTCTGGCCGAGCAGGCCCTGCCACAGGCAGAAGTCACGCAAGAGGTTTATGAGCAGATGGTCGAAGACGCCAAGTCTGCCTATGGCCTGGCGCAAGAAACGTTCAAGAACGAGCCGGGCCCGGTTGATGACGCAGCAAAGCTGTTGTCTGATATGGTGGCAATGGGCGGCACGATCGGCCTGATGCCGAAAAGCTAAGCTTTTGAAAATATATCGAAGGGGCCTCGCATTGCGGGGCCCTTTTTGCGTTTAAGGTTAGATTTATTGGCGCAGCGTGCTGAGCGTCGCTGAATCAAAGAACGCTGGTTGTCCATCAATCATGCTGCTCATGTCGCCTGCTCCGCTTGCCCTGCTCGTGCCATATGCATGCAGTCCTTCGCCAGAAGCGCCGAAAATATTCCCCTCAAGCGTGCCGTCGATGACGAAAGAATTGACCCCGTTGTTCAGCACACCATCGATATCAAGGCTGACGACGGAATCGCCGCCATTTTCAGCCAACGTGCCTGCCGAAATAGATATTGGCGCACCGTCGTAATCGACCAGCTGCATATCGTTGTTTTCATCTGGGGCGTATCCGGCAAAATTATCTGCAAAGCCCGAAATAGATCGTTCCAACGTGCGCACCGTCAACGTCGCATCGCCATTGATTTGGGCGGCTGCCGCACCATTGCCCACGAAAAGGAACAGGTACCCTTGGTACGTGAGATCGCTGGAAGGGGGAAGGTCGGCGATTTGGGTGATTCCGCCGATTTCGTCGGCGTCAACAACAAGAGCGATATCCGGCAAGACGTTGGTTTCGTACTCTATCGCTGCCGCAGCTTCAAAAACATTGAAGTCTGAAACGAAGGGCGGTTCGCCGGTATCGCCTCCATCACCGTCTCCACCACCACTGCCACCTGAACCGGACCCATCGCCGCTGCCCCCGCCGCCAGTTAGTGGTACGCCAGTTGGTGTGCTGCTGCCATTTCCACACCCCGTCAGAGCCAAAACAAAAATGAAGCCTGACAAAAAACGAAAAAATGTACGTGGCATAATAAGACTGACCCTAGCGTTTCCAAAATATTAGAAATTAGCTATCAGTGAATTATTAACCAAATCTTAGCGACGGCTGAGAATACTTTATTTTGCAGCAATATTCTAAAAAACAGTAGCGATAAGACGGCACCAATAATCTGGAACTCTCAATGCGTAAGTTAAATAGCGGTGTGGTTGGTATTGACCACGGTGAAGTAGTCATGTTCTCGGATTTTGAGGACGATGGTCAAATGTGGCGTGGTGACGGGCCGCGCAAATCACTGGCTGCGGTGGCGTTTGCAACACCCTACATCGCCCCACCTCATGTGCAGGTGTCGATTTCCATGTGGGATATTTCAAACAACACCAACAACCGTGCCGATGTGCAGGCCGAGGCCATCACGGCAGAAGGCTTCAATATTGTTTTCCGCACATGGAACGATACAAAAGTCGCGCGCATTAGGGTTGCATGGACCGCGATTGGCGAGTTGCCGCACGACGACGCGTGGGAGCTCTACTAAGCCTTATTTGGCCGCGTAGAGCCCTTCGTAGATTGGGCCAAGTGTCTTGTGATCAAACAGCGACGATACAGACGTGCCGTTCCATGTATTCAAGATCGCCTGCGCGAACATCGGCGCTGTTGGCACAATGCGGATATTCGGACAATTCTTGACAGCATCTGTGGGTTGGATCGTGTCGGTAATCACTAGACTTTTCATGACTGATTTTGACACACGTTCGACCGCGGGGCCGGACAGAACGCCGTGTGTAATGTAGGAATGGACCTCTTTTGCGCCATTTTCCATCAGCACTTCGGCAGCTTTGCAAAGTGTGCCAGCGGTGTCGACGATGTCATCGACGATCACGCAGACTTTGTCTTTTACGTCCCCAATGACTGTCATCTCGGCGACTTCGCCTGGCTTGCCGCGTCGTTTGTCCACGATCGACAAAGGTGCACCGATACGTTGCGCCAGATCACGGGCACGGGCAACGCCGCCGACATCGGGGGACACGACCATTAATTCATCCATCTTGTCGCGGAAGTTATGCATCGCATCCAGCGCGTAGATAGGCGACGCATAAAGGTTATCGACTGGAATATCGAAAAAACCCTGAATCTGCGTTGCGTGCAGATCCAGGGTTAAAACGCGTTCGATGCCCGCTTCGACGATCATGTTAGCCACTAATTTGGCCGTGATCGGGGTGCGTGCCTTGGATCTGCGATCCTGTCGGGCGTAGCCGAAATAGGGGATCACGGCAGTGATCCGAGCGGCTGACGACCGGCGTAAGGCGTCAGCGATAATCAACAGCTCCATCAGATTGTCATTGGCAGGGTTCGATGTGGGCTGGACGATGAACATGTCTTCGCCGCGAACGTTCTCGTATACTTCGACGAACACCTCGCCGTCATTGAACCGTTCGACCCGTGCATCGATCAGGCCGACATCCATCCCGCGGTGCATCGACATACGACGCGCAATCGCGTTTGCCAGTGGCTGGTTTGCGTTTCCGGAAATCAGCTTTGGTTCGATCATTGTAGGCATGGGGAGCGGTCCTTTGGCAGAAGGGATAGTTACGGCAATGTAACAGATTCGTAGCGTTGACACCGCCTAACACAAGCGTACCGTCGCGCAAAGAATTCAGCACCCGCAGGAGCCGCAAAATGCCGCATATCGACTATTACTTCGCAACGATCTCGCCCTTTACTTACCTCAGCGGCACACGGCCGGGTGACATTGCCAAAAAGCACGGTGCGACGATCACCTACAAGCCGGTTGATATCATGGGTCTATTTTCGCGCACTGGTGGTACGCCCCCGAAAGATCGCCATCCCAATCGCCAAGAATATCGCCTGCAGGACATGGCGCGTCGTGCCAAGGTCACGAATGATCCTTTGAACCTCAAACCGATGTTCTGGCCTACGAATGGTGCACCGTCCGCCTATGCCATTATCGCCGCACAGAACACGGGTGCGGATGTTGGAGAGCTGGTCAAAGCCTTTGGGGCTGCCTGCTGGGCACAGGAACGCGACATCAGTCAAGATGACGTTGTGCGCGATTGCCTTGAAAAGTGCGGCTTTGATCCGGCATTGGCCGACAAAGATATGATGACCAGCGCAGACACGTTCGCCAAAAACCTAGAAGATGCGGTGCTGGCCGGTGCATTTGGTGCACCATTCTTCATCACAGATACGGACCAACGGTTCTGGGGCGAAGACCGGATCGATGATCTGGACGCCTACCTTGGTGGCAAGCTCTAGTTGCCCAAAAGATCGAGGAACTGGTTCACGCCGTCCTCGGTCATTGACCAATCGGTCACAAGGCGACCCATGAGAATTTCTTCTGGGTCGCCGACTTCTGGATCGCCGCTCATGACATAGTACACGGCACCGCCATCCAACATCCGCTTGTGTTCGCGCCGGGGCATGTCGAAAAATATGAGATTGGCCTGCGGTTCATACAGCATTTCAACTGCACTATTCCCGCGCAACCCGTTGGCCAATTGCAAACAGCGCGCGTTGGCAGCGTGCGCCATCTCAAGCCACAGACCGTCAGTTAGGTACGCTTGCATCTGCGCTGACAAAAAGCGGTGCTTTGACAGCAAGTGCCCGCCACGTTTGCGCCGCAACTCGAATTCCCAAGCGATATCAGGGTCAAAAATCACGCAAGCCTCAACGCCCATTGCGCCATTCTTGGTGCCGCCAAAGCTGACCGTGTCGACGCCTGCTTTCCACGTCATTTCAGCAGCCGTGCAATCAAGGGTAGCGATCGCGTTCGCAAATCGCGCGCCATCAAGGTGGCTTTTCATCCCGAACTCTTGCGCTGTCGCAGTAAGTTCCTTGATCTCGTCCAGCGTATAAATTGTACCTTTTTCAGTCACCTGTGTGATTGAAAGCGGCCCACGTTGAGGGCCGTGCACGCCGCGGTTTTCTTCGGCTAAGATTTTGGTCCGCAAATCTTCGGCGGACATCTTGCCGTCAGTGGTTGGCACCAAGGTCAGCTTTGCGCCGGTGTAGAATTCAGGCGCGTTGCATTCGTCTTCGTGGATATGCGCGCAATCGGTACAAAAGATCGTTTGCCACGGTTGGGACATCGTCCCCAACAAAACCGCGTTCGCAGCCGTGCCGTTGATAATCAGATAAACGGCTGCCTGGGGGGCCTCAAACAGGTCGCGGACTTGGGCGCGTACTTCGTCCATAATTGGATCTGCGCCATAGCCAGACGCGTATCCTTGGTTGGCGGCGATCAACGCCTCCATCACTTTGGGATGCGCGGGGCCTCCATTGTCGGATGCAAAAAACATCTAATAAGGTTCCTCGATGATATAGTCTTCCCAGTCGTCTTCATCGACTGTGACTTCTGAAATGGACTGGCCTTGCATTGAAACGCCCGCCGTATGAACGGAGTTCGGGTCACCAGAAATGAGGGGGTGCCAATCGTAGAGCGGGCGACCTTCGAACACCAAACGGTATCCGCAGGTGAGGGGCAGCCAATATAAATTGTCCGCGATTGATTTTGGGTTCAGCACGATGCATTCTGGGACAAACTGGTGCCGCTTTGCGTAATTGCCGCAAAGGCACGTGGTGTTATCCAGCAAACGACAGGCCACGCTGGTTAAAGCGACTGTGCCTTCTTCGTCTTCAAGCTTATTGAGGCAGCATTTCCCGCAGCCGTCGCACAGTGCTTCCCATTCTTTTGGGTTCAACTTTGCCATCGGTTTGGTTTCCCAAAACCGGTCCGCCAACCCGTCGCGGGGGATATCAGCGCACATCGGATAAAATACCGCGTGCTTTGGCGCAATCTGCGTCCATTTGGGTAATCAGCGCGTCCAACCCGTCGAACTTTAGCTCTGGGCGCAGGTAATCGACCAAGGCCACCGACAGGGTGGTACCGTATAGATCGCCCTTGAAGTCAAAGATGAACGTTTCACAATTGGGCACGTTTTCCCCAAACATTGGCCGCACACCAATCGATGCGGCACCATCATATGTGCCTTTGTGCGGCCCATCCAGAACATCGACTTTTACGGCGTAGACCCCGAATTTTGGCGGATGAAGGCCGCTGATTGACATATTCGCTGTTGGATAACCCAGCTCGCGGCCGCGTTGTTCGCCGCGAATAACCGCGCCTTCAATCCGGTGCCAGTGGCCCAACATGGCAGCCGCGTCGCGCGGTTTGCCGTCGGTCAATGCTTGGCGGATCGCGGTGGATGACACGTTGGCCGTATCGATGGAAACGATAGGTGCGATGGTCACGCCAAAGCCCATTTCGGTGCCAAAGCTTTGCAAATCAGCGACCGTACCTGCACGGCCTTTACCAAAGCAAAAATCAGCCCCGACAACCACATGTTTCAGGCCCAATTGATCTGCGATAATCGTTTGCGCGAATTCGCGTGGTGTCAGGCTTGCCAGTGCTTCGTTGAATTGCACTTCGTACAGTTTTTCGACGCCAAGCTTGGCCAAACGGTTGGCTTTTGCTTCGGCGCTCATCAGTCGAAAGGGGCTGTCGTCGCGCGAAAAATAGCTGCGGGGGTGGGGTTCAAATGTCATGATCCCCAAAGGGGCGTTTGCAGCCTTCGCCGCTTTGCGGGTCAGGTCGATCACCGCGCGGTGGCCGATATGTACGCCGTCGAAATTGCCAATCGCCGCAGCAGCGCCACGGTCGGTCGGATCAATGAAAACGGTGTCACGAATAATGCGCATGGCGTTGCGTAGCTGACGCCGCTGGGGCGTGCAAGTACGCCGCAGCGCTTAGTCGAATTTACGCGATGGCGCCAAAACAGTCGCGTCGCCTACCAGCACTTTTTTGTTGTTCACAATGCAGCGGGTATTCATCGTCACACGGCGTCTTGAATGGTCGATGTCGGTGACTTCGACCTCTGCAAGTACCAGATCGCCGGGGCGCACTGGGGCTAGGAATTTAAGGCTTTGCCCCAGGTAAACCGTGCCATGTCCAGGCAGCTGCTCGCCAATAACAGCGCTAACCAAACCGGCGGTCAGCATGCCATGCGCGATACGCCCACCAAAGATCGTGTCTTGGGCATAGTCTTCGTCAAGATGCACAGGGTTCCGGTCGGTGGACACTTCGGCGAACATTTCGATGTCGCGGTCGGTAATCACCTTACTAATCGAGCGCGTCATGCCGATTTCGATATCTTCGATGCAGATCGTTCCGCGGGGTGCATTGTCCAACATTTCCGTCTCCGTAAGGTAATAAAAAAACTAGGTAAGTAGCCATTTTGTAATTTTATTACTTTGCAAATGCAGAAAGATCAAGCGATTCTTCTACCTCAGGTGCCCAATTGTGTAGGTCGCGCTCATTTGTTCGCCTTGCAGATATGTGGCAAGCGCGTCTGGGTCAGGCTGCCGGACGGTTTTGGTTTCTGCCGCGGCAAGCCCACCCGAGATGAACAGCACATCCAAGTCTTCTTGCACGCCACCTAGTACGTCTGTGCCGATGCCGTCGCCGATCGCGATAATGCGCGGCTCAGAAGAAGAATTGTTTAATGCGGCGAGCCTACGGCGTGCGAGGTCATAGATTGGTGGATGTGGCTTGCCGAAATAGAGGCTTTCGCCGCCCATTTCTGTATAAAGTGCAGCCAGCGCACCCGCGCACCATTCGCGCACTTCGCCACGGTCCACGATGATATCGGGGTTTGCACAAAGCAGTTTGAGACCCTTCTGCTTGGCATACAAGAACTCTGGACGGTTCACGTCCACATCAGCTATCGGATCGCTGGGACCACAGCAAACGATGCCTTCTGCCTGTTCCAGCGGCACTTTTTGAATATTCACAGGGTTTTCAATGATGCTAAGCGGCTTGAAAAAGTCGTCATCACGGGGGCTTTCGCCCATAAACCAGATTTTTTCGCCTACAATTCCACGGAACATCGCCGCGCGCGCACTGTCGCCTGATGTCGCGATGGCGTCCCATGCATCGTCTGGAATGCCAAAGGCGTTGATCTGTCGCGCCACAGAATCCCATGGGCGTGGTGAATTGGTGACCAGCACCACGATACCGCCCGAAGCGCGGTATTTTTGCATGGCTGCAACCGCGTCTGGCATGGCCGCCACACCGTTGTGCATGCAGCCCCAAAGGTCCACGAACGCGGCGTCATACTGCCCCGAGATTTCTGCGAATTGTTCGATAATCTGGGTCATCTGTTAACCTTGTTTAGAGTGTCGGCAAGGCGTCGGGCAGGTTTGCCCGACCGCTTAAGATGTTTTTAGGTTCGGGATGATCTGCTTTTTCCGGCTCATCACGCCGGGCAGGATCACGCTGTCACCTTCGACGGTCACGTCAAAGGATGCTTCTGCCATGGCTTTGGTGAAATCATTGGGCACCAGCATCGTGGCTTCTTCCTTAAGGATGTCGACGATAAACAACAGCACCTGATCGACGCCGTCTTCATTGGCGACGGTTGGCATGGTGTCCATCAGGGATGCCTTGCGGTCCAGTACGATTTTCGGCGCGGTTGTTTCCAGCACAGAAATGCGGAATTTCTTGCCATCGACGCTGTATTCTTTGCTGTCCATGCGCAGCAGTTCTGCATCGGAAAAAGCAGAGATGTCTGACTTGGCTTCGAACATTTCGCGGGCATAATCAGCCACTTTGATCCCGAGGTCTTTGGCCAACGCCTCGCCCAGATCTTTGTCCATGGCCGTGGTCGTAGGTGACCGGAATGCCAGCGTGTCGGATAGGATGCAGGACAGCATCAGGCCTTTGATGCCTTCGGGCATCTCATCGGCGTGATCGCCCATCATTTGATGCATGATGGTCGCGGTGCATGCCAAGGGGCGAATCGTGATGTTAATCGGGTTCTTTGTCTCAAGACCGCCAGCCAGTTTATGATGGTCAATAATCGCGAGCACATCGGCGTTGTTGATGTTCGCGGGCAGTTCTGCGGGGTTGTTGGTGTCAACGATCACGCAAGATTGGCCATCTTCGACGTCTTCGATGATATCAGGTAGGTCAAAATCCCAGCGCTTGGCCACAAAGGCCGCTTCGGTGTTGGGCGTGCCAAGCAACGCGGCTTTGGCCGTCATGCCAGTGTGGTTCAGGAACCATTCCCAGATCAGCGGTGATCCGGTGCTGTCGGTGTCGGGGGATTTATGGCCAAAGATAAGCGTTGTCATGCGGGTCACTTTCAATCGGAGTGTCGGTTGCGCTTTATATAGGAGTGCGGGCGGGGGCTGTCACCCCATGGCGGTTGTTTGACGGATGATGCGCGGACCGTTACAATCAGCGTTATTCATAGGAGGACGCAGACAATGGACATGCACGCTTAAGCCGTTCGTATTGACCTTTGGGCGATCAAAGCCCGCTTATCCTATTGAGAAGGAGCACCCTGACAATGGACTTGTTGCAGTAACGCCGTCTGGCGCATCCATCTCCGGTGTTGGTGTCACGCAGACCTTCGCGGTGCGGACCTCACGAACGCCGATCTGCGGCAGGCTGACCTCCGAGGAAGCGATTGCGCTCTCGGCGACCGGCCCGATTCTGCGCAGCACCGGGGTTCCGTGGGATCTTCGCCGCGACGAGCCCTATCTCGCCTACGACCAGCTCGAGTTCGATGTCGTGGTCGGTACCTACGGTGACTGCTTCGACCGATACGCCATTCGCCTCAATGAGATACGCGAATCGATACGGATGGTTCACCAGATCGTCGACGGGATGCCACGGGGCGACTACCGCGTCCAGGACACGAAGGTCACCCCTCCGCCCCGAGCCCGCATCGACGAATCGATGGAAGCGCTCATCCACCACTTCAAGATCTTCACCGAGGG
>RCNF010001815.1_pt1 | contig 11365 bp, 7 predicted proteins | sample 2041311 | NCBI WGS metagenome assembly RCNF01 (sample SAMN09708228, study PRJNA481090) | Marine sediment metagenome, whole genome shotgun sequencing project. | biome: marine sediment; feature: ocean; material: sediment; isolation source: Sewage treatment plant 2 marine sediment (STP2) ... | reverse complement strand
CCGGGCCGGGTGGGATCGTCGATGGTCGGCAGATCGTAACTGTACTGATCCCCGTGCGTGTCGACCTGGGTTGGCATGGCTTCGATCATGTCGAGATCGACCGTCAGCAGCGCCGCACCCAAGGCGTACTCGGGGCTGCGAGAGAAACTGTTGCTGGGGGCCCCCTTGTTGGTGTTGCCGCCAACGATCACGTACAGGAGATTGGTCGCTTCATCCAGATCCATCCCGTTGATGGAGTGGTTCTCCTCCGACCTGGGCAGCCCGCGCACGATCTGCACGTGATCCCAAACCGACCCGTTCCAGGTCAGTCGGGAAATGGTGCCCGAGTTCGTATCCAGCCCCGAATCGTTGTTGATGGCGACCCGGGGATCCGATGAAGTCACGTAGAGCACGGGATTGGCAGCCGAACCGGTGACCAGCAACCCTGTCACCTGGCGCGTGTTCACCCCCGGCTCCTCGGTGCCGTCGTCGTTGTGGTTGGCAATGGCCTGCACCAGGCTGATGGTTTCGGTACCAGTGACGGCATAGGATATCGTCCCGGCATCGTCGTTTCTGGTGATGTCGTAGACTTTGACCAACCCGTCCTGCTGGCCAACGTACAATCGATCGTCCGGACCGAACTGCAAGGAGGTGGGATTGCTGGAACTCTCCCCCTCCAGCGTGAACCCGCTGAATGAAATGGGGGCAGCCCCCGGGTCGAAGGAATTTCCTCTCAGTGCCAGGGCTAGCGGACTGTTGCCTCCGTCGTGGGAGACCACCAGATTTTCCAAGGTGAATCCACTGGCTGTCACCGGATCAAAAGTCACCAGAATGACCACGTCGGCCCCCGGCGTCAGGGTGGCCCCGGCAAAAGAAGCCTGGAAATCGGTGTTGATGGAAAAGGGAGCGACCACGATGTCGGTCGTAGCGCCCAGGTTATTCAGGGTCAAGGAGCGGGTTACGGGCGACCCCACTTCCACCAGGCCAAAATCGATGGAAGAAGGCACGGCCAGGAGATATCCTTCGGTGGCCACGGCCACGATCTCGATGCCGTTGATCAAAGGGTTTTCGGTCACCTGCTCGAAATGGATGTTGAGATTGGCGTCACTGGTCACCAGGAAGGCCTTCATGACCCCCACCTGGTGTCCCACGTCCGCGACGATGTCGTAGTTGTTCAGAACGTAGTCACCCTCGACAAGAACGTTGAATACCCGGTCACCCACGTTCTGAGATCCGGGAAATCCATTCTTGAAAAATAGGCGCACCTCATAGGTCCCAGGACTGCCGACGGGAAAATTCCAGGCCATCTCTTCGCCGCCTGCCGGATCCCAGCGCTCGGTATCAAAAATCGCAGGAGGGGTGGACACCGGGACCGACCCATCCAGGCTGCCGCCCGTGAACCCCGCCGTGTTGCTGCCGCTGTTGTGGTAAGGCGAGGGTGATCCGGACGTATCCACATCCCAGCTGATGCCCCCGTCAAGCGCGCCCTGCGAACCACCTCCCACGTTGACCCGGAAGACGGCGGTCTGGGCCTCGGCTGCCGTGGTCAGAGGGCTCGTAACCAATAGAAAAGAGAAGAAAAGGACTACGAAAACGGGAACGGACAGAATACAGCTATAATTGGTGGCGCGAAAAGCCATGGTCTCCCTCCAAATGACCTTGACCCGGACGGACTCCCCCAAGGAGTTCGGGATATGAAAGGCCGAGATCCACATTTCGGGGATACCCGACCCGATACTAAACAAGATTTATTATATCCTGTATTGTCCATTTGAGTCAACATGTAGTTTTTTTACCATTTGGTTCGATGCAATCGGCCCACCCCCGAAGGGATGGGCCGAAATGAACTTGCGCTTGTAACTGTGTCTTAACGAACCAGCAACGGCGCAATCACCACGCTGATAACGGACATCAGCTTGATGAGGATATTCAGGCTGGGACCCGAGGTGTCCTTGAAGGGATCACCCACGGTGTCGCCGACCACGGCGGCCTTGTGGGCATCGCTGCCCTTGCCGCCGAAGGCTCCGCCCTCGATGTGCTTCTTGGCGTTGTCCCAGGCCCCGCCGGCGTTGGACTGGAACAGAGCCATCAGGACACCGGTGGCCGTGACGCCGGCCAGCATGCCGCCCAGCATCTCCGGGCCGCCCAGGAAACCAACCGCCACCGGTGTGACCACAGCGATCAGACCCGGCACGATCATTTCCTTGATGGCAGCGGCAGTCGAGATGTCCACGCAGCGACGGAAATCGGCCGTGGCCTTTCCTTCCATCAGCCCGGGGATCTCGCGGAACTGGCGCCGGACCTCTTCGATCATCGAGAAGGCGGCGCGGCCGACAGCGTCCATCGCAAAGGCGGAAAAGAGGAAGGGCAACATTGAGCCCAGCAGCAGACCCACCAGTACGATCGGCACCAGCAGATCGATCTTCTCCAGGCCAACGATCTGCTGGTAGGCGCTGAACATGGCCAGGGCGGTCAGAGCGGCCGAGCCGATGGCAAAGCCCTTGCCGATGGCCGCGGTGGTGTTACCCACGGCGTCGAGCTTGTCGGTGCGGGCGCGGACTTCCTCACCGAGGCCCGCCATTTCACTGATCCCGCCGGCGTTGTCGGCAATGGGACCGTAGGCATCCACGGCCAGCTGGATTCCAGTGGTCGAGAGCATACCCAGGGCGGCGATGGCGATGCCGTACAGTCCGGCATAGTGATGGGCCGCCAGGATCACGCCACCCAGCACGAAGATCGGCAGGGTCGTGGAACGCATACCCAGACCCAGGCCACTGATGAGGTTTGTGGCGGCTCCGGTCTCGCTCGCCTTGGCGATGGCCAGGACCGGTTTCTTGTCTTCAGCGGTGTAGTATTCGGTGATCATGCCGATGGCGATACCGCCGGCCAGACCGACGATTGTGGCGATGAACACGCCCAGGGCCTTGTCACCCGGGAGCATCTGATGGATCACGAAGTAGGAAGCGATGACCATGATGATGCCGGCGCCGAAGGTGCCGATGTTCAGGGCGGCTTGGGGGTTGCCGCCCTCCTTTGTCCGGACGAAGAAGGTTCCGACAATGGAAACCACGATGCCAACGGCGGCCAGCACCAGAGGCAGAACCACGGCGTTCAGATTACCAGGCAGGAAAGCCACACCCAGGATCATCGAACCGACAATGGATCCGACGTAGGACTCGAAAAGGTCGGCACCCATGCCGGCCACGTCACCCACGTTGTCACCCACGTTGTCGGCAATCACGGCGGGGTTGCGGGGATCATCCTCGGGAATGCCGGCTTCAATCTTGCCCACGAGGTCTGCACCCACGTCGGCGGCTTTGGTGTAGATGCCGCCGCCCACACGGGCGAAAAAAGCGATGGAGCTGGCCCCCAGGGAGAACCCGGAAAGGACCTGCAGGATGCGGGAAGTATCCCAACCGGGAGTACCCATGAAAAACTTGGTGTAGAAAATATACAGAAGGCTCAATCCGATCACGCCCAGGCCGACCACGACCATGCCCATGACCGCACCACCGCTGAAGGCCACGCCGAGAGCCTTGCTCAGACTCGTCCGGGCGGCGCTGGTGGTACGAACGTTGGCCAGAGTGGCGATCCTCATGCCGAAGAAGCCGGCCAAACCAGAACAGAAGGCGCCGAGCACGAAGCTCAGGGCGATGACGGAGTGCGAATTGGCCACCTTGGCGTTTCCGACGGCCAGCAACGCGGCCACGATCACCACGAAGATGGCCAGCACACGATACTCTCGGGACAGGAAGGCCATGGCGCCTTCCTGGATGTGACCGGCAATGGTCTGCATCTTCTCGGTACCGGCGTCCTGACGCTTGACCCACTGGGCCTTGTAAAAGGCAAACAGCAGCGCCAGCACTCCAGCTGCGGGGATGAGGTAAATCACGCTTTGATCCTCCTGTAGTGAGATTGAATCCGCTTAACTAGGACCCCGAATCGGGATTCAAACGAGCAAACGTCCATCAAACAATGGGGTTTACTCCAATTTGCGGGAAAGGTAGCCAATTGAATGAGCTCAAGCAACAAACTTCCCGTCCCGCGTGATAATTTGGTTACTTTTCCACCTTCTCGACAAGCTCCACCTCGAAACAAAGGGTGGCGTCGGGCGGGATCTTGGCGCCGCTGCCCCGTTTACCGTAGGCCAAAACGGGCGGAATGATCAACCGGGCCTTGGTGCCCACCTTCATCCCCTCCAGGCCGATGTCCCAACCGGGAATAACCATACGCGCACCCAGGGTGAAGTTGTAGGGGCGGCCGGCGTTGCTGGAGGAATCGAACTGCTCGCCCTTGGCGCCGTCTTCCCAGAGCCAGCCGGTGTAGTCGACACTGATGTTGTCCCCCGGCTCCACGATCGGTCCGGTTCCCTCGGACAGGATTTCCACGTCCACCTTGGGTATATCGACGATTTCCAGGTCAAAAACCAGGGTGGAATTGGGAGGAATAACCGGCGGACGCCCCTGGGCCCCGTATCCCATATCCGGTTCGATGATCAGGGTACGCTTGCCGCCGACCTTCATTCCCGGCAGGCCTTTATCCCAGCCCTGGATCACGACGCTGCGGCCCAAAGGAAAACCGATGGGCTCCCCGCGTTCGACAGAACTGTCGAACTGCTCAGTCTTGGCCCCGTCCACATACAGCCAGCCGGTGTAGTGAACCATGACGAAATCATCGGCCTGGACTTCGGCTCCGGTTCCGAGCACTGAATCGACAAATGAAAGTCCGGGCATGATCTGTTCGGGAGCTTTGGCCACATCTTCTTCCTGCTTGTTGCAACCGGCCAAAGCCACAGCCAGGATCAGCAGAGCGGCCAAGGCCGCGGTTTGGGTCGTGCGCATGGTCATCCTCTCGGGGTGGGTGGCGGGCGAAAGATCTTCCGCCCTGTACGTTGGATCAATGCGGAAATTTCACACAACAAGCGCGAAAAAGCAACGGAACCTTGACCCGGTTCACTTTCGGCGGACATCAACCAGCGTGACCGCGTCAATACCGTCGCGGCCCCATGATTTCTTCACGATTGACCAGGAAATACTCCAGCATGAGCGCCAGCACCAAGGCGCCGCAGAAGGCAAGTATCGTCAGGATGGCCGCAGCGCGAAATTTGCGAGGCCGCACAGGTTCGTCCGATACCGTGATCTTCCCCACTTGTTCCAGGGGGGATACATTGTCCAGCTTGATCTTTTCCCCGTTCAAATCGTTCTGCAGCATGGCCCTTTCATAGGGATATTCCTTGTTCAGGAGGATCTTCAGCCCGCCGGCTTTTTGCGCGACGTCGCTTTCCTTCTTGGTCAGGACAAGGTCCCCGTATACCTTCATCCGCTTCATTTCCTGATCGTTGGCGTAGATCCGGGCCTGAAGGCTGTCGGCCTTGACGGCACCCTGGAAGACGGCCTGACTCAAACCGTTGACGGTCACCAGCAGGTCGCCCACCCGACCGGCCTGCTCCCTGCTGGCGGTCTGCTTGAGGACCTCACCCACCGGGTCGTCCGTTCTGGGGTTCGCCCCCGAACTTCCCATCGCCCCCTTCTCGGACTGAACCGCAGTGGCCAGCATTTCCTCGGCCGAGGAGAGCCGCGTTTTGGTGGTCTCGACCTCGGCCAGGATTTTTTCGACGGTGCGCCGGTGCCACGCGTTTTCCTCGGACAGGGTCTTCAGGTCCAGAGATAGCTTTTCCCGCTCGTAGGCGATCACCTTCAATTCACTTTGGATCAGCTCGATCTCCAGGACGGTCTTCTCCTCCTTGGCGGTCACCAGTTCCATGTCCTGTTTGATGGCCTCCATGCGGACGGCGATACCCTTGCGTGTGAGGTTCAGATCGCTGCTGAGGGTATCGGCAAAACCCTGGGAGTTGAATGAAGCCACCGCCCCGTGAAGAATGGCCACCGCCTGCTCCGGCGCCGTGGAAAGATTGGTCAGCGTGATGACGTCGCCCCCGGCCATGAACTGGATGGCGCTGGGAACGAACTCCGCGTCGACGACCGGCGGACCTTTCAGGTCGGCAAAGGCGGGTTGTTCCCGCATGTCCTGCCAGAACAAGGCGGAGTGGAAAAAATGGACGATATCTTCACGTATCCAGCCGCGCAGGGGATCGCCTTGCTGTGTGAAGGCGACGATGCCGGGCCGGATCTGCACCGAGGCCCGGTACAGGGGTTTGACCACGATGCCGTACCCGATCCCTGCGATCAGGCCAAATACGGTGAGCACGACAATGAGGACCCGCCAGCGGAACAGGATGTTCAGTAAGGCGGGCAGGGTAAATACAAAACGGTCCTCGGTGTGCAATTCCAAATCCTTTCCGGTTCCCTCAAAGGGGGCAATAACTACGGGCCCGGCCTCAGCCCAGCAATTTTTCGAAGCGTCCGGTGGAATCCTTCAGCACCTGCTCATGCAGTGATTTGCCGTGGGAGTCCATGGTCACCACCACGGGAAATTTATCCACCCGGAATTCCCAGATCGCCTCGGGGGCGCCGAACTTGTCGGCCATGTGAACGCCCGTAACCTCGACCACGCGCTCGGCCAGCACTTGGGCCGCTCCACCTATGGCGTGCAGATAAACCGCGCCGACCTTTTGACAGTATTTCAGGGTCTTGGGTCCCATGCCGCCCTTGCCGATGACCGCCCGGATGCCGAACTGTTCCATCAGAGGTCCCTGATAGGGCTCCTCCCTGATACTGGTGGTCGGTCCGGCGGCCTTGACGATCCACTTGCCCTTTTCCTTCACCACCACGGGACCGCAGTGGTAGATGATGCTATCGGTGAGATCCACGGGCGGCTTGCCGCCGTCGTGCAGATACTTGTGAACAGCGTCGCGACCGGTGTAGATGAGGCCGGTTATTTCGACCCGGTCCCCCACGCGCAGGGAGCGGATTTTCTTTTCGGTGAAAGGAGCTTCCAGCAACATGATCCTGCCTCCTACGATTCGTAGAGCCAGCGGGAAATCCTACCGCTGTTGCTCATCATGAACCCGTTCCGACGGAAAGCCCAGCACATGTAGGCTACCGAAACGAAAAACGATGCGGGCACCCGGTTCCGGTGGGTTATTTTCACACCCATCAAGGTGGTCTCACCGCCGAAACCCATGGGGCCGATGTTCAGACCGTTGCCCTCGGTCATGACCCTTTTTTCCAGCTTGGCCAAGGTCGGATCCTCGTTCTTGTCGTCCAGCAGCCGGAACAGGGTTTCCTTGGCGGCAATATAGCCCGATCCCCGGTCACCGCCGATGCAGACACCCAGAATACCCGGCCCGCAGCCTTTGCCCTGAGCCTGAACCAAGGCGTCCAGAAGACAGCGGCGGACACCCTCCAGGTCACGCCCGGCGCCGATCCGGTTGTCCGGCAAGGCGTACTGGATGCTCGAATTCTCGCACCCGCCGCCCTTGAGCATCATTCGCACGCGCAGGGATTTTCCCTTGGCCGGGTGAAAGTGGAAGGACGGACTGCCGGGCCCCAGGTTGGTCCCGGAATTCTTGCCCGTGATGGAGTCCACCGAATTCTGCCGCAGAAAGCCGACCTTGGTAGCCTGGACGACGGCTTTTTCATAGGCCTTGCGGAAGGTGCCTTCATCCAGCCAATCCGGCAGATCGGCATAACAGATGATCACTCCGGTATCCTGGCACAGGGGCTGGGATTTATCCTTGGCCATGATGATGTTGTCGCGGATCACCTCCAGGGCGTAGCGGCCCGTGGTATCCTTTTTCTCCCGGCGAATCCCCTTGTGGATCGCCCGGACCACGTCTCCGGGCAATTCGGCCGACGTGCGGCGGATGAGTTCCAGAAGGTTTGCCTGAAGAACGCGCGTATCGACTTTTCCGGGCTTTCCGGAGGTCTTGGCGGCCATGATGCACTCCTTGGTAATGGGAGAAACCATGAATTACCGCACGATAGTAGCCCCGCACAGGGACGAGGTCAAAGGGATGATTGGCCCGCCGGCCAACCGCCGGGAAATTTTTTTGGTTTGCGTGGTGACCGATCGAGCCTGGCCTTTTATGATGATTCCTGCCAAACGGGGACGTGGATCCTCACCATATCGGAGACCGTCTTGAAATACCTGCTGCTGGGTGCCGGCCCGCAGGGCACCGCTATCGCGTATGACCTGCTGTTTCAGGCCCCGGATACGGACCAACTGGTGGTTGTCGATGCCGATCAGGCCCACCTTTCGGCCCTGTCCGAACGGCTGAAGGATGACCGCCTGAAGACCCTAGGTGCCGATGTCCGCGACGCAGACGCCATGGCCCCCTTGATGGAAGCAGCCGACGTGGCCATCAGCGCCGTCGACTTCTGGTTCAACGCCACCCTGGCCGAATATGCGGTGGAAGGCCGGACGCATTTTTTGGATCTGGGCGGCAACAAAGAAATTGTCGCGCGCCAGTTCGAACTGGACGACCGGGCGTCCGCCCAGGGGGTATCGGTCATTCCGGACTGCGGCCTGGCCCCCGGCCTGGCCGGCATTCTGGGTTTCTGGCTGGTCGATGGCCTGGACCGCGCCGAAAGTCTCAAACTCCGGGTGGGCGGACTTCCGGCCAACCCCCTTCCGCCCATGAATTACAAGGTCGTGTATCCGGTGCAGAGTCTGATCAACGAATACATCGAACCTGCCGTGGTCATCCGCGACGGACGATCGAAATCCGTGCCTTCCCTCAGCGAACTTGAAACCTTGACCTTCGGCGAACCCTTCGGGGAACTCGAGGCCTTCCTGGCCGGCGGCGGAACCTCCACCCTGCCTCGAACCCTGGACGGCAAGGTAACCAACTTCGACTTCAAGACCATCCGCTACAAGGGCCATTGCGCCCAGTTCCGGTTGCTTGCCGAACTCGGGCTCTGCAATTCCGTGCCTTGCGAGTTCAAGAATGGTAAGGTCGCTCCTCGTGAAATGCTGGCCCGCCTCATGCAGGAAAAACTCGACCTACCCGGCGAGGATGTTGTGTTGCTTTTGGCCGAAGCCGAAGGCTGGACCGCCGACCGGCAAGCCGTTCGCCAGACCGTTCGGATCATCGACCATCATGATCAGGCCAACAACATTTCCGCCATGATGCGCATGACCGGATATCCCGCGGCCATCATCGCCAGGATGCTGGCGGCCGGTGAAATCGAAGCCCCCGGAGCCCGGTGCCAGGAACTGGTGGTGCCCGGGGACAAGATGATCGAACAGTTGCGCCGACGGGGCGTTGCTATCGAGGTTTTTTCCAGCAACCCGGGAGCACCGGAATGATATTCACCCGCGCGGCCGGATTTTTTTGGTTTATGGCGGCGATGGTCCTGTTGGTCCTCCACGGCCTGACCTTCGGCTTTGTCGTTGACGACGCCTTCATCTCGTTCCGGTACGCCCAGAACCTGCTGGACGGCCATGGTCTGGTCTTCAACCCCGGAGAGCAGGTCGAAGGGTACAGCAATCTTCTGTGGGTCCTGCTGACTTCGTTCGGCATGAAGCTTGGTCTGCCCGCACTCCTGTGGGCGCGCATCCTGGGCGTCGGTGCCATGGCCGGTATTCTGGCCCTGGCGCCGGGCATCGTCCGAACCCTCGCCCCGCGCGCCACGGAATTCAGCGCCACCCCCGGCCGGGTGGCCCAGTTGCTGCTGGCCGCCTCCGGCGCGAGCGCCTGCTGGATGCTCTCGGGCCTGGAAACCCCGCTGTTCACCCTGTGGGCGGTCCTGGCCTGGCGGCTGGCCCTCGGGCGCAACACCCTGGGCGTCGGCCTCGTGGGCGTGCTGTTGGTCCTGACCCGACCCGAAGGTCCCGCTCTGGCGGTGATCTTCATGATCTGGTCCCTGGCCCCGGGTGGCTCCGACGCCGCCTTTTTCAACCTGCGCCGCTGGCTCGGTTGGCTGATCCTGATTCTCGGCGTCGCTGTGTTTTTCATCTGGCGCCACGACGTCTACGGCTGGTGGCTGCCCAACACCTACTACGCTAAAACCGGCGACTGGGGCGGACAGATCAAGACCGGCCTGCCGTACACCCTTTCTTTTCTGCTTTTTTACGTGCTTTCCCTGGCAATGGTCGGAGGCGCCGCGGGATTGGGTGGAGGATTCGCCACGCGTAAAACCCGCGACACTCTTTACGGCGTGGGCCTGGTGATTATCTGGCTGATCTACACGACGGTCATCGGGGGCGACATGCTGGGCATGTTCAGGTTTTTTGTTCCCATCCTGCCGATCATGATCATCGGCACCGTGGTGATGGCGGCCGAAGCGGGCTGGCTGTCCCAGCCGACGACCGCGGCGGTCTTTGCCTTGATCCTGGGGGTGGCCCTTTTGCCGGCTTCGTTGTGGGGCAAGGAGCGGCGCCTGGTATCCATCCACATGAGCGAAGCCAATCTCGGCGGCTGGATGCTGGCCGGCGACGCGTTGGCCGAGCAGCTACCGCGCAAGTCGGTCATCGCCCTGGGTCCGGCGGGCTACATACCCTGGAAGACCAATCTCAAGACCTATGACTTCTACGGTCTGGTCGATCCGGAAATCGCCCACAAGGAGGTGGACTTCACCCACGGCTACGCCGGTCACGAAAAGCACGACGGCGCCCTGGTCATGGAGCGCCGTCCCGATTACATCCTGATCGGCAATGTCGACATCACCGACCAGCCGCGCACCGGTTTGATACCCCCGCTGGACCGCGAGGTCGACATCGTCACCAATGATTTATTCCAGAAGAACTACGAGCAGATCAGCCTGCCTGTGGCCGGTGGAAAATATCTGAATCTGTTCCGGCGCAAAGGACGCTGACGGTCAGATCACCCTGGTGAAAAAGCGCCACCAGCGGGGCTTGTAATGGTCCTCGTAATTGAGGGAGAAGGCGATTCCTTCGACCCTGCCCACCACGTCGGTCCGGGGCACGAATCCGAAGTAGCGTGAATCGGCGCTGTTGTCCCGGTTGTCACCCATCATGAAGTACTGGCCGGCCTCGGTGGTGACCGGACCGAAATTGCGGATGGCCCGTTTGCCCGGGGTTGCCGCCACGGTGTGCCGATGACCGGTGAGATCCTCGGTATAGAACTGGTAATTACCCGCCTCGGATCCCAGGGCCTTGGAGAAATCCCCCCGGTCAGCTTTTTCGTAGTCCAGGGGGCGGCCATTGATGATCAGGGCGCCGTTTCCCATTTCAATGACGTCACCCGGCACTGCTACCACACGCTTGACCAGACGGGCGCCGTCGGCCGGCGACCAGCAGATCACGATATCGCCGCGCTCGGGGTCATCCCAGGTGACCAGGCGCGTGCTGGTAAAAGGAATCTTCAAATCGTAGGCCAGCTTGTTCACGAAGATCCGGTCCCCGATCAGGATGGTCGGTTTCATGGATCCGGTGGGCACGTCGTTCCAGTCGGCGATGGCCGAGCGGAAGGAAAAAACCGTCAGCACCAGCAGGAGGGTCGAAAAAATCCAATGGCGGACCA